>JGI24138J36424_10000722_pt1 | contig 10608 bp, 13 predicted proteins | sample BarGraNGADG00312_2_FD_36424 | JGI IMG/M metagenome (IMG submission 36424) | reverse complement strand
CAGATCCCGCACACGGGGAGGGAGTCTAGTTTGGATCTCTACTTACGCGGCCGAACCAGTCCGCGCAGCGACTGCCGGAGCACGCGCCAGCCCGTCGCCACGAGCGTGCGCAGGTAGAGGCGCACGGAGCGATCGGCGATGTATTCGAGGTCGTGCGCGAGCTTCTCGGCCCAGGAGGTCTCGTAGCCCTTCCGCACCTGGGCGAAGCCGGTTAGCCCCGGTCGTACGACCAGGCGCTGCCAGTAGGCGGGAATGTCGGCCGCGAGCTCCGCGAAGAAGCGCGGCCTTATCGGTCGCGGTCCGACCAGGCTCATGTCGCCGCGGAGAACGTTCCAGAGTTGCGGAATCTCGTCGAGCTGAGTGGCTCTGAGCCAGCGGCCGATCGGCGTGAACTCGGCGCGCGTGCGCTCGACCAGCTCCGGGCCGAGGTAGGGCCCGAGCCGGCTCTCGGCGTTGGGCCTGAGCGTGCGGAACTTCAGCATCGAGAACACCCGGCCGGAGCGCCCAACCCTCTCGCCGCGGTAGAAGATCGGCCTACCGCTCGAAATCAGGATGACGGGGACTACGAGTACGACGAGCGGAAGCGAGATCAGCAGGAACGACGCCGAGAAGAGAAAGTCGAGAAAACGCAGCGCCAGGTCGACTCCGCGCCGGTCCGGGTACTCCTCCGCCAGCCGGGAGTAGCGCGCCGCGAGGGTCTCCTGCTCCACGCGCCGAGGATATCCCTCTCGTGCCCCGGACGCGTCGCAGGGCATGGGTGTCGCGGGGTCAATCTGCTCGACGCCATAATATGTGCTTATGGACACACGTCAGCTGGCCGCCTTCTGCGCCGTCGTCGAGCTGCACAGCTTCTCGCACGCCGCCGAGCGCTTGGGCGTGACTCAACCGGCCGTCAGCATGCAGATACGGGCGCTCGAGGAGCGGTTCGGGCAGCGGCTGCTCGATCGCTCGGGCCGGCGGGTCGAGCCGACCGAGGCCGGGCAGCGCCTCTACCGAGGCGCGCAACGGTTGATCGCGCTCGAGGAGCAACTTCAGAACGAGGTCGCCAGCGTCGAGGAGGGGGAGCTGCGCGGCCGGCTCGAGATCGGCTCCTCGACCGGGCCGGGCGACCGGGTCTTGCCTCTCCTGCTGTGCGAGTTCCAGCGCCTCTCACCGGCCGTCTCGATCTCTCTTTCTGTGTTCGACACCCAGACCGTCGTCGAGCGCGTGGCCGAGCGAGAGATCGAGCTGGGCGTCGTCGGTGCGGCCCGCAAGCACCGGGGCGTCGTCTTCGAGCCGTTCTTCCGCGACGATGTCGTTCTCGCTTGCAGGCCCGATCATCGCTTCGCCGGGCGCACGATCTCGCTCGAGGAGTTGTGCAGCGAGCCGCTGATCGTCATGCAGGAAGGTGGCGGCGTACGGCAGCTGCTGGAAGACGAGCTGCGTCAGCATGGCGTGCGGCTGCGCGATCTCGACATTCATTTGGAGCTCGGGCTGCAGGAGTCGGTGCGCTCGGCGGTGATGGGCGGCTACGGCATCGCCTTCATCTCACGTTCTGCGCTCGAGAGCGAGCTGGCAGCCGGGCAACTCGCCTGCGCCCGTGTGGACGGCCTCGATCCCGCGCGCGAGATATCGATCGTGCAGGCCAGCGGTCGCTCGCTGACGCGGGTCGCCGAGGCGTTCCTCGCCTTTGCGCGCGAGCGTCTCTCCTGAATCTGTATCGCCGCAACCGCCCCCCGACTGTGGAGGTGCCCGTACCGGCGAGAGTGGGCTTACGTGCCACGATGAGCCTGTGACCACCACCGTTCTGATAGTTGACGATCACAAGGCCTTTCGCACCAGCGCGCGTCATTTGCTGGAGGCCGAAGGTTTCGTTGTCGTGGGCGAGGCGGCGAACGGCCGTGACGCGCTCGAGCTCACCGGCGAGCTTTCTCCCGACCTGGTGCTGCTCGATATTCAGCTCCCCGATATCGACGGCTTCGTGGTCGCCAANGAGCTGCGGCGAAGGGGAGAGAGCGCCACGATCGTCCTCACTTCTTCGCGCGACGCGGGCGACTACGGAGCATCCATCGCCGAGAGCGGCGCGCGCGGCTTCGTGCCCAAGGGCGATCTCTCGGGCGCGGCGATCGCGGTCTTCGCGAAATGAGAGATCGATACCGGGTCGTCGTCTCGCTACGCTGGAGACTGCTCGGCAGTTGAGGAACTTCCAACCCGGGATGGTGACTTCGTGCGCGTCGTGGTAGCCGAGGACTCTGTGCTCCTGAGAGAGGGNATCGCTCATCTCCTGGAGGACGCGGGCCACGAGGTCGTTGGCCAGGCGGGGAACGCCGAAGAGCTNATTCTGAAAGTGCGTAGCTACCGCCCCGACGTCGCGGTGGTCGACATCCGCATGCCGCCCACTCAAACCGACGAAGGCCTGCGCGCCGCCAAGCAGATTCGCCACGAGTTGCCGCAAACCGGGGTGCTCGTTCTATCGGCCTATCTGGAATCGGAGTACGCGCTGGAGCTTCTTTCGGACAGCGCCGAGGGCGTGGGCTATCTGCTCAAGGACCGCGTCTCCGACGTCGAGCAGTTCCTTTCGGCCGTGCGCCGCGTCGGCGAAGGAGGCTCCGCGCTCGACCCGGAGATCGTCTCTCGCCTGGTCGGTAGGCGCCGGCGCCAAGATCCGATCGCGGAGCTGACGCCGCGCGAGCGCGANGTACTCTCGCTGATGGCCGAGGGCCTGAGCAACGCGGCTGTCGCCGCCAAGCTGGTCGTCACCGAGCGCGCGGTCGAGAAGCACGTGACCGGCATCTTCGCCAAGCTGNGNNTGCCCGCNTCGCGCGACCAGCACCGGCGCGTGCTCGCCGTTCTCGCTTTCCTGCGCGCGGATTAGGCGCGCACCGCACGATCAATCGCTCGGGGTGCGGCTATCCGCACCCCGAGAATGCCTGCTCGCCGAACCGCCNCTTGCGGGCCTGCCTCATTNCGGCGCGCCTCCGACGNAGCGACCCTTGGGTCAACAGCAAACGACCAGGGGTTGAGAACTATGGAAAAGACGAATCTCGCAGGCCGCGCCGGGCGTTGGAGCGCGGACAACTGGAAGAAGGCGCTCTTTGGCTGGCTGGCGTTCGCGCTGATTGCGATCGTCGTCGGAAGTGCCGTCGGCACGCGGATGGCCGGAGACGAACTGAGTAGTCCGGGCGAGGCCGGCCGCGCCGAGAAGATGCTCAGCCAGGCCGACTTCCAGGGTCCTCCGGTTGAGAATCTGTTGCTTCAGAGCACCGAGCTGAAGGTCACAGACTCAGCCTTCCGGGCGGCCGCCGCCGACCTGGTGCGGCGGCTCGAGAAGACCGACGGCGTCAGTCGAGTGCGCACGCCGATCGGGCTCGGCCAGGCGGGCGGCGCCGTCGCGGGGAATGGACGCTCGTTGCTCGTCGGCGTTGAGTTTGTCGAGAAAACCGCCGAGACGAATATCGCCGGCGTCGAGTCGGTGGTAGCGCAGGTGAGGAAGGCGCACCCCGATCTGAAGGTCTTCGAGTTCGGCTGGCTTAGCGCCAACCGCGAGGGCGACCGGGCCGTAGCCGCGGACTTCCGCCGCGCCGAGGCCCTCTCGCTGCCGATCACGCTGGCGATCATGCTCGTCGCCTTCGGGGCGCTCGTCGCCGCGAGCCTGCCGGTGGTGCTCGCGTTCTCGGCGGTGCTTGCCGCTATCGGTCTGAGCGCGATGATCAGCCACGTGCTCCCCGCCTCGGACATCACGGCCCCGATGGTGCTGCTGATCGGAATGGCGGTCGGTGTCGACTACTCGCTCTTCTACCTCCGCCGCGAGCGCGAGGAGCGTGCCGCCGGCCTCGAGCCGCGCGCCGCGCTCCGGCGGACGGCGGCTACCTCCGGTCAGGCCGTGCTGATCTCCGGGCTGACCGTGCTGATCGCCATGGCCGGGTTGCTACTTGCCAACGATTCGACCTTCAGCTCGATGGGCGTTGCGACGATGGTCGTGGTCGCGGGCGCCATGATCGGCTCGCTGACGGTGCTACCGGCGCTGTTGTCGCGGCTCGGAGACAAGGTCGAGAAGGGAGGGATCCGCTTCCTGCGCCGCAACGGAAAGCGCAGCGGCGACTCGCGCCTGTGGTCGGCGATCCTGCACCCCGTGCTCAGGCACCCGCTCGTGTCGGTGCTCGGCTCCACGGCCGTCCTGCTCTGCCTGGCATTCCCGGCGCTGAGCATGCGAACGGCGATCCCGAGCATGGTCGACATGCCTGCGAGCTTCCAAACGGTCAAAGCCTACAAGGCGATCAACGCCACCTTCCCCGGCGCTCAAGTACCGGCGAACGTAGTGGTTCAAGCCCCGAATCTCCGCTCGGCGCAGGCGACCACGGCGATCGCGAACCTACGCCGGCGGGCGGTTGCTAGCGGGAAGATGTTCGAGCCGATCGACGTCAGGATCAACTCCGACGGTACGCTCGCTTCGATCGACGTACCGCTGGTCGGAAACGGTACGGACGACGCTTCCAAGGCTGCGCTCTCGACCCTTCGCAAGGATTTGATTCCGGCGACTGTCGGCGAGATCCCCGGCGCCACGGTGGCGGTCACGGGCGAGACGGCCGGAAACATTGACTTCAACGCGATGATCAAGGCGCGAATGCCGATCGTCTTCGCCTTTGTCCTGGGGCTGGCCTTCTTGCTCCTGCTCGCAACCTTCCGTTCGATCGTCGTGCCGATCAAGGCGATCATCCTCAACCTGCTCTCGGTGGGGGCGAGCTACGGCGTGCTGGTCGCGGTCTTCCAGTGGGGCTGGGGCGACTCGCTGCTCGGCTTCCAGTCGTCCGGGAATATCGTCTCCTGGCTGCCGCTGTTCCTCTTCGTGATCCTGTTCGGGCTCTCGATGGACTACCACGTCTTCATCCTCAGCCGCATCAAGGAACTGGTTGACCGCGGCGTCGACACCGAGACGGCGGTCGAGCGCTCGATCCTTTCCACCGCCGGAACAGTGACCGCGGCGGCCGTGGTGATGGTGGCGGTCTTCGGGATCTTCGCCGGACTGCGTCTGATCGAGATGAAGGAAGCCGGCTTCGGTCTGGCCGTCGCGGTGCTCATCGACGCCACGATCATCCGCGGCGTGCTGCTTCCTTCGGCGATGAAGCTGCTCGGCCGCTGGAACTGGTACCTACCGCGCTGGCTGGAATGGATGCCGGCCACTCGTTTCGGGCGCCACGAGCAGCCCGCCGTCAGGGGCGAGCTGGCCCCCGCCCTCGATTGAGAGGGCGCTACTCACAGAGCCGCGACATCTCGGGGGTCGCGGCTCTGTGACTTGTCAGGTGGCTATTCAGAATTAGAAGCATGTATCGGTGGAATAAGCCAAATTAACTACCGAGGCGCTCGAGTCGCTATGCTTTCTGCCTGATTCCTCTCAGCGGAGACGAGCGTGGACGACAACGAGGTGAACGAGAACGGAAACGGGTTGAGCGAGGGCGCGCTCCGGTTCGAAAGTCTCGATACCGGGGACGCGGTTCTCGTTTACGCGGATGCGACCAGGGAAGGACAGGTGTCGCTTTTCATCTCCCACGAGATGGACGGCGACCTGGAGTTACTCATGGATCCGAAGACGGTCGAGGAGTTGGCGTTCAGGCTCGCCCGCGCCGCCGACGCTGCCCGGGAGGAGGAGCAGTAAATGCCGGAGCAGCCGCAGAATCCCCGGCCGACGGTTCATCCGTCACCCGGTATCGGCAGTCATAGAAACTCCACCATTCACGACTCTCAGGAAACTGACCGCAAACGATTGGAGAACCTTTATGCCCGCCTCTGACGGATTCCTCGCACTCCCGTCCCGCTGCTCCAAGCCGCGCACTCAGGGGATCACGCACATCTTCGACAAGGGGCTGACTCTCGCCTCCATCGAGGGTCTCTACGAGGTTGCCGGCGACTACGTTGACGTTGCGAAACTCGGCTGGGGCTCTTCGTACATCACCTGCAACCTCGCCGAGAAGATCGCCCTCTACCGCTCGCTGGAGACGCCGGTCGTCTGCGGCGGAACCCTTTTCGAGGTTTCCTACACGCTGAACAAACTCGACGAATACAAGAGCTGGATGTCGGCCATCGGCTTGACTCACGTCGAGATCTCGGACGGCACGATCGACCTCCCGCGCGAGCGTAAGCTCGAGCTGATCGCCGACTTCGCGCGCGACTTCACCGTCCTCTCCGAGGTCGGCTCGAAAGACGCAGAGGTCATATTCGCGCCTTACGAGTGGGTGAAGTGGATCAAGGAAGAGCTCAGCGCCGGTGCCTGGAAAGTGATCACCGAGGGACGAGAGGGCGGCACCGCCGGCATCTTCCGGCCCTCGGGCGAGATGCGCTCGGGGCTCGTGGAAGAGATCGCGCATGAAGTTCCGATCAACGATCTCATCTTCGAGGCGCCGCTCAAGGCTGCTCAATCCTGGCTGATCGCCCATTACGGCTCCGATGTGAATCTCGGCAACATCCCGCCCGAGGAGGCGCTCGGCCTCGAGGCGCTTCGACTCGGGCTCCGCTCCGACACGCTCAAGGCGATCCTTGTCAAGGAATAACCCTCAGCCCGGGCTGGAGTATTCGCCGGAGCTCGCCGAGCAGCTGGCGCAGGAGCTCGAGCCGCTGTCGGCGGAAGAGCTGCTGAGCTGGTCTGCGGAGAAATTCGGGCAGCAGCTCTGCCTGACCTGCTCCTGGCAAAAACAGTCCTCGGCGCTCGTGCACATGCTCTCGGCGCTCGACCTGTGCGTCGACGTGATCGAGCTCGACACGGAGCTCTTCTTCCGCGAGACGTACGCCCTGCGCGACCTTCTGGTCGAGCGTTACGGCCTGAACCTGGTCCGGCCGAAGATCATCTCGGTCGCCGAGCAGCACCTGCAGGAGGGCGCGAACCTCTGGGAGCGTGATCCCGACCGCTGCTGTCACATTCGCAAGGTCGAGCCGCTCGAGCGCGCACTCGCGCCNTACGGCGCCTGGATCTCGGGTGTCCGCCGCGACCAGTCGCCGAGCCGGGCCGGGCTGAAGAAGATCCAGTGGTCGGAGCGCTACGGCCTCTGGCGTATCCATCCCTTCGCCGACTGGGACGATAAACGAGTCTGGGCCTATCTCACGGTCAACGAGATTCCCTACAACCCGCTGCACGACATCGGCTACCGCTCGATCGGTTGCATCCCGTGCACACGTCCGACGCGTCCGGACGAGGAGGAGCGGGCGGGACGCTGGTCGGGCTCCGACAAGCTCGAATGCGGCATACACCTCGACAGCTCGATCAAGGAAAGGGATTGATGGACAACAAAGACGTTTCGCCGGGCGCCGGCGAGGACAACGAAGCTGCGGCCACCGTGGAGCACATCTACCCGCACGAGCACCCGGAGTCGGATCGCAAGCGCGGCGGCGGCTTCACGCTCTGGTTCACCGGGCTCTCCGGCTCGGGTAAGACGACGATCGCGCACCTCGTCGGCCCGGCGCTCGACGAGCGCGGCTGCATCGCCGAGTACCTGGACGGCGACACGGTGCGCACGCATCTGTCCAAGGGCCTCGGCTTCTCGAAGGAAGACCGAGACACCAACATCGAGCGCATCGGCTGGGTCGCCTCGCGCCTCACGCGCCACGGCGCCGCTGTGATCGCGGCCGCGATCTCTCCCTACGAAGAGATCCGGCAGAAGAACCGCGCGCTCGTCGAGGAGTTCGGCCCCTACGTCGAGGTCTACGTCGGCGCCTCGGTCGAGGAGTGCGCTCGCCGCGACGTCAAGGGCCTGTACGCGAAGGCGTTCGCCGGCGAGATCAAGGGCTTCACGGGCGTTGACGACCCCTACGAGATTCCGACCAATCCCGACATCGCCCTCGACACCGAGCAGCTGACACCCGAGCAGGCGGCCGGCGTAGTGATCGCCAAGCTCGAAGAGCTCGGACTGGTCGGAAGCGAGGTGAGGGCATGAGCTCCGCTCTGGACAGGTTGATCAAGCCGCACGGCGGCGAGCTGGTCGACCGCACCGGTCCGCGTCCCGACGACGTCGAGTCGCTCGAGATGGTCACGATCAGCTCGCGCGAGCTCGCCGACCTGGACATGATCGCCTCGGGCGCGCTCTCGCCGCTTCGTGGATTCATGGGCCGCGAACAGTACGAATCGGTGCTCAAGACGATGCGTCTGCCGGGCGGGCTGCCCTGGGCGCTGCCCGTGTGCCTGGCCGTTGACGAGGCGCCGAAGGGCGATCGCGTTGTTCTGGCCGGCGAGGACGGACGCCCCTACGCGGTGCTCGACGTCGCCGAGGTGTTCGACTACGACGCCGAACGCGAAGCCGAGCTCTGTTACCGAACGACCGATGGCGCCCATCCTGGCGTCGCCCGCGTGCTCGGACAGAAGCCTCGCTATCTCGCCGGCGACGTGACGGTGTTCGAGCGCCCCGCGCCGCCCTTCCCCGAGCTGGCGCTCGATCCGGCCGAGACGCGCGCGCTGTTCGCCGAGCGTGGCTGGCGCCGCGTCGTCGGCTTCCAGACTCGCAATCCGATTCACCGGGCGCACGAGTACCTGACCAAGGTTGCGCTCGAGACGGTGGACGGCCTGCTCATCCATCCGCTGTCGGCGACACGAAGTCGGACGACATCCCGTCGAAGGTGCGCGTGGACTGCTACCGCACGTTGATCGAGGGCTACTACCCACCCGATCGCGTCATCGTCTCGGCCTTCCCGGCCGCGATGCGCTACGCCGGCCCGCGTGAGGCGATCTGGCACGCGATCTGCCGCAAGAACTACGGCTGCTCGCACTTCATCGTCGGCCGCGATCACGCGGGAGTCGGGAGCTACTACGGCACCTACGACGCCCAGCTGATCTTCGACGAGTTCGAGCCGCACGAGCTCGACATCGAGCCGATGATGTTCGAGCACTCGTTCTGGTGCACCAAGTGTGGTTCGATGGCCTCGAACAAGACCTGCCCGCACGGCGCCGAGGATCGCATCTTCCTCTCTGGCACGAAGGTGCGCGAGATGCTCGCCGCGGGCGAGGAGCCTCCGATCGAGTTCACNCGNCCCGAGGTNGCNGACGTGCTCATAGAGGCCTATCGCCGGTGAGCGGCGGCACCTGGCAGTTTGTTCTGCTGGGACTTGGCGTAGGCACGCTGGTCGGCATGACCGGGATGGGCGGCGGCTCGCTGATGACGCCGCTTCTGATGCTCGTCTTCGGTTTCGATCCGGGCAAGGCGGTCGGCACCGATCTAATGCACGGCGCGATATTCAAGTCGTTCGGCGCCGCCCGCCATCACGCTCTCGGGACGATCCACAAGAAACTCGTCCTCTGGATGCTCGTCGGCTCGCTGCCGATGTCGCTGGTCGGCGTCTGGTTCTCTCATCGCCTGGGCGAAGGGGCGGTCGGCCTACAGAAGCGGATCATCGCGGCGGCGCTGATACTGGGCGGGATTGGCTTTCTACTCAAGACGTTCATCAAGGGCGGCGTCCAAGCAAGCGACGAGGCGTTTCTGCTCCGCCGTCGTGACCACGCAATCGCCCTCTCGCTNGGAGCGACCGGTGGCTTCATCGTCGGCCTTACCTCCGTCGGCAGCGGCACCTTCTTCGGTCTGGTGATGCTGCTCGCCTTTCCGCTGACGGCCCGGCGCATCGTCGGAACTGACATCTTCCACGCCGCCGCTCTCTGCTGGGTGGCGGGGCTCGGTCACGTCGTCAGTGGCACCGTCGACTGGCACGCGCTGCTCTGGATGCTCCCCGGCTCGATCCCGGGCATCATGATCGGCAGCCAGGTGAGCGTCGGCATCCCCGACCGGGTGCTTCGTGTCGCCTTCTCGACCGTGCTTCTTCTGAGCGGTTTCAAGCTGCTCGAACCACTGCCGGGCAGTTGGACGGACATTGCCGTCCTTGCCGGTCTCGGGCTGAGCGTTCTCATATTCGCGGCCTGGGCCGGCGTCCATCTACTTTCCCGGCGTTCCGCGGCGGCGCGGCCGCTCGAAGAGCTCTCACCGCAGTAAGCGCCGACGAGGAAGGCGCGGNCGACCGCCTCGGCCCTTTTTAATCCGCGGCTGTAAACTTGCTCGGCTTTGAAGGTTTTACCCTGCAATACGCGGTGCCGACCACCTCGCATACCCCCGCGCGCCGGAAGTTGAGCGGAAGATCATGGACGCGCTCGCGCAAATCGGCGGCCCGCTTGCGGCACTCGGAATAATCGGGTTGCTGCTCGGTCGAGACCGCTGGCTGCGCCTCGCCGGGCTGGCGCTGGCGGTTGCTGGGGGCNTGCTTGCGGCTGCAGCGTTCGCCCCGCATATCGGGCTCGTCTCGCTGGCGATCACGATCGTGATCGTGCTGGTGACAGTCGCGGCTCTCATCGTCGTACTACTGCGCTGGACCTGGCTGCTGCCGGTGCTTGTGCTGGCCTGTGTTCCGGCCCGCCTTCCGTTCACGCTGAGCGACTCGAACTACAACTCGTTCGTTCTCCTCTATGTGCTCATCACGGCGGCAACTCTCGTGCTCGCGCTGGAGATCTACCGGGGTGACGGGCGGTCGCGAGAGTTGGGACCGATCGCCTGGCCGCTGGCGGGCTTCGTCGTCTGGAGCGCGCTGTCGCTTCTCTGGAGCGTCGACGTTCGCAGAGGAGCGACCGAGCTCGACGCCGCGTTGTTGCCGTTCACCTTTCTAGCGCTC
>JGI24138J36424_10000716_pt1 | contig 10655 bp, 9 predicted proteins | sample BarGraNGADG00312_2_FD_36424 | JGI IMG/M metagenome (IMG submission 36424) | reverse complement strand
AAGAGCGATCCCGGCCATGATCACCGCGCAACCGCCCCAACCGAGCCATCCCAGTCGGTCGCCCGCCAGGAGCACCCCGAAAACGGCCGCGAAAACGGGCTCGAGCGCAAACACCACCGCCGTGCGAACCGCGCTCATCTGTTGCTGGGCCCAGCTCTGGACGAGGAAGGCGAACGCGCTCGCGAGCAAGCCCGTCACGAGCAGCGCGCCCCAGACGACCCAGCCATGCGGAACGCTGAAGTCTCCCCGCAGCAGCGCGATCGCCGAGAAGCAGACAAGGCAAGTAGTCATCTCGCCCAGCGCGAGAAACAGCGGGTCGAAGCGCGGCGCATAACGCTCCATCAACACCATCTGCGCTGCCCAGAGCAGCGCAGATACGAGCACTAGCGCGTTACCCGTGCGCGATCCCTGCGGAATGCCCGAAAGCATGGCGAACCCAACCCCGGCGAGCACAACCGCGAGCCAGGTCGCGGGCTCGATCCGCCGGCGCAGTAGAACGAGAGCGAGTAGCGGCGTCATGATCACGTAGAGACCTGTGAGCACGCCGCTGCCGGAAACGGTCGTGTGCACGAGACCCTCGGTCTGAAAGGCATAGGCGCCGGCGACCAGCACGCCGAGCAGGATTCCGACCACAGCGCCCCTCTTCCACGAGCCCCGCCGCGCACGCACGACGGCGAACGGAAACAGAGCCAGGCTGCCGATGGCGAAACGAAGCGCGAGGAAGGCGAAGAGCGGGTAGACGGCCACTGCGTCCTTGACCTGGACGAAGGTGATTCCCCAGACAACGGTGACGAGGACGAGCGCGACCAGTGGCACCGGTCGAGCATAGTCACTGCCCGGGATCACAGCCGGGGCGCCGGTTAGGCGCCCCGCTCGATCCGCTGTTCCTTCTCAAAAGGAGGTGACGCACGAGACTTTTCGCGTGCAAACCTCTATCTTTTAAGGAGGTTTTCACTTTTTCGATCGGTTTAAAACGTAAAACCTTTAGAGCCAATCGAAAAAGAGATTCAGGCGCTGTGAAACGGCTATCGAGCGAGAGCCACCCAACCCGCCGCGACAAGAGCCAGGGTCACGGTTCAAGGACCGACGCCCGCTACAATTCTGAGCCGTGACCGAGAGCCCGACATCTACACAAAGGTCTTCGCGCCTGCTGCCGCGCGGCCTCGGCGATCTGATCTTCCAGATCTCGCTCTGGCTGGGGTTCGTCCTCGTGTATCGACTGGCCAGGGGCGTCGCCGATCACGGTGGCTCCGTCACTCCGGTGGCGAAGGAGAACGCGCGCCACGTCATCGCCTTCGAGAACGCCGTGAACGCCCTCTTCGAGCAGAGCCTGCAGAAGGTTCTCCTCTCCTCGCGCATACTCGTCGAGCTCGCGGCCGCAACCTACTGGCTTTCGCAGTTCGTCGTACTCGGATTCGCTCTGCTCTTTGTTTACTTCCGGCACACGGAGTCGTTCACGCGTTTCCGTAACTGGCTGATGCTCGCCAACGGCATCGGCCTGATCGGCTACGTGCTCCTCCCAACCGCTCCGCCGCGGATGTTTCCCAACCTCGGTTTTCTCGATATCGAAGCCGTATTCTCCGGTCTCACCACCTCTAGCAAGGGTGTCGGTGCTTTCGCCAATCCCTATGCGGCGATGCCGAGCCTCCACGCCGCGGACGCCCTCATCGTCGGCATATCGATGGCTTTCGTCTGCCGCCGCCTATGGGCCAAAGTGCTCTGGTGCCTCTGGCCGCCGTGGGTGTGGTTCACGGTCATGGCTACGGGCAACCACTTCTGGCTCGACTGCCTTGCCGGCGTGCTCGTAACGCTCGCCGCAGCGCCGGTCGTAGATGCGCGCTTCCGCTTTTGGCGGCGCAATAAACCGGCAAAGCCAAACGCTGTCGTAACTCGCGGCTAAACGGCCGAGCCGACTCGAGCCGGGTCGNCCCGCGGACCTAATAGAAGCACCACACTTATCGCAAATCCGCTATCCTCATAGCAGCTATGCGATTAGCAAGCTCAAAGACAGAAGCCGTCCGGCAGGGTTTCTTGAACGACGTGCGCCGGCTCGCCACCCGAGCGATGGGTGGCCTGGCGCGCACTCCCGTCACCCCCAATGCACTTACCGCAACCGGCGTTTCGCTCTCTATCGCGGGCGCCGTCTTCGTCTACTTCAGCTACCGCCACGAGCACGCATTCTTCTGGACGGCGGCGGCNCTTTTCGTGGCCGGCTCGCTNCTCGACATCNTGGACGGCGCNCTCGCCCGGGCGAGCGGGAAGGTATCGCCGTTCGGCGCCTTCATCGANTCGACGACTGATCGCATCAGCGAGGCTTTCATGCTCGGCGCGATCGTGCTCGTCTTCGCGCGCGGTCATGCGCTCTTCTCGGTTGGACTGACGATCGCGGCCATCCTCGGNTCATTCCTCGTCAGCTATACCCGCGCACGCGCCGAGATGCTCGGCCTGCGCGGCGACGTAGGCGTGGGCGACCGCGCCACACGNGTAGTAGTGATTACGGCCGGCCTCGTGCTCGCGCCCTGGGGAGTGCTCCCCTGGGCGGTCGGAGTGCTGACGGCACTGGCTTGGTACACAGTCATCTTGCGGGCGCTTTTCGTTCGTTCGCAACTGCTCCAGGGAGGAAAGTAATGGCTTCAACTCCACGCTCCGCGAACGGCAAGGTTCGCGTCGCGATCATCGGCGTCGGTAACTGCGCGAACTCGTTGTTACAGGGCGTCGAGTTCTACAAGAACACCGATGCGGGCGAATTCGTCCCCGGTTTGATGCACGTCGATCTCGGCGGCTACCACATCAATGACATCGAGTTCGTCGCCGCCTTCGACGTCGTCAAGGGCAAGGTTGGGAAGGATCTTTCCGAGGCGATGTGGGCCTTCCCCAACAACACGATCAAGTTCTGCGAAGTTCCCAAGACGGGCATCAAGGTCTCGCGTGGCATGACGCACGACGGCCTCGGCAAGTACCTCTCCGAGATCCTAGAGAAGGCGCCCGGCCCGACCGACGACGTAGTCGGAATCCTCAAGGAGACCGGCGCCGACGTGGTCGTGAACTACCTGCCGGTCGGCTCCGAAGAGGCGGTCAAGTGGTATACCGAGTTGATCCTGAACGCGGGCTGCGCGATGGTGAACTGCATGCCGGTCTTCATCGCCCGTGAGCCCTACTGGCAGAAGCGTTTCGTCGAAGCGGGCGTGCCGATCATCGGCGACGACATCAAGTCACAGGTGGGCGCCACTATCACCCACCGCGTCTTGACGAGCCTTTTCCGTGAGCGCGGGGTCAAGCTCGAGCGCACGATGCAGCTCAACGTCGGCGGCAACTCCGACTTCCTCAACATGCTCGAGCGGGATCGTCTGGAGTCTAAGAAGATCTCCAAGACGAACGCGGTCACCTCGATGCTCGACTACGACATGGGCAAGGAGAACGTCCACGTCGGCCCGTCGGACTACGTGCCCTGGCTGACCGACCGCAAGTGGGCCTACATCCGCATGGAGGGCCGCACCTTCGGCGACGTGCCGCTCAACGCCGAGCTCAAGCTCGAGGTCTGGGACTCGCCCAACTCGGCCGGCATCGTCATCGACGCGGTGCGCCTGGCCAAGCTGGCGCTCGACAACGGCCTCTCGGGGGCACTCGAGGGCCCGAGCTCGTACCTGATGAAGTCGCCGCCGAAGCAGATCGTTGACGACGAGGCCCACGAGCTGACCGAGGAGTTCATCACGAAGTACCCGCGCAAGGCTGCCGCCAAGCCCACAAAGGCGTAGGTCTCTTCATAACGGTTCGATCCTGCGCCCGCTTCGGCGGGCGCAGGTGTTTTCGGCGTCCTGCTTACTGTTCGTTGGCAGAGCGCTAGCACCGGGCTCTCGGGATCGTTCGTCGCCTCGAGACGGACGCATCGCCGCTGACGCGGCGCCGCGACTACACTCGCTTTCGTGGCTCTGCGCATCTGTCTCGTAACGCCGTTCGCCTGGTCACAACCTCATCCCGTCAACGAGAACGTGGCCGGGATCGCCGCCGCGCTCAGGCAGCGCGGGCACCACGTCACGGTGCTGGCGCCGTCCAATCGCGCGGTTGAGCTCAAGGCCGGCCGGCGCGCGCTCGAGCGCGACGAGGACGCCGACTTCATCGCCGTCGGACCCGCGATTTCCGTGACGCGCAGGAGCAAGCTCGGCCTACCCGTCGGCGTCCGCGCCAACCTGACGCTCGCGCTTGCGCGTGGGCGCTTCGACATCGTGCACGGTTTCGAGCCCGGACTTCCGAGCCTTTCCTACCTGGCCCTACGCGATACGAGATCGTTGACGGTCGCCAGCTTCCTATCGACCGAGCGCATCGCCTATCCCTCGGCGCGAAGCCGCCGCGAGCGCCTACTCGCCCGAACCGACGCCTTGCTCGCGACGAACGAGGAGGTCGCCACGGCCGCGAAGGAGCGCTTTCCCGGCGATTACCGGCTGCTCCCCGAGGGCGTTGATACCGATCTGTTCCGGCCGGGGAAGAAGCGCCGGCTGATAGCCGCTGAGTGGCGCTCGACCGAGCGCGCCGTCGCCCGCGGCCTGATTCGCGTTCTACGCGAGCTCGACGGCTGGGAGCTGTTGCTACTGCGCACCAAGCCGCTCGCCGGCCGGCCAAGCGTGCCGCGCGACCTGCGCGGTCGCGTTCGCGTGCGCACGGCCCGCGACCCTGAGGCGCGGGCAAAGCTGCTCGCGGAGGCGGCTGTCTTCGTTCCGGCGCCGGGTGGACTGGGCCGGTTGCGGCTCGAGGCCGAGGCCTGCGGCGCGGCCAGCGCAGATCCGCCCGCGCTTGCCGAACAGCCGCAACTGGCCGCTGCGGCCGTGGCCCGGTTGGTCGAGAACGAGGCCGTGCGCGAAGAACTGCAGACACGGGCAAGGAAGAAAGCCGAGAGGCAGTCGTTCGCGACCGTCGCCGACGCGCTCAACGGGATCTACCGCGAGCTGTGCAAGCGCCGGCGCAAACCGCGTAAGCAAAGCGCCGACCCGCTCGCGCGCCGCGAGTGGATTCTCTGCGACCTGCACATGCACACCAGCCGGTCGCCCGACTGCTCGGTAGAGGTTGACGACCTGCTCGATCACGCCGAGGAGATCGGCTTGGGCGCGATCGCGGTGACCGACCACAACACCTTTTCCGGCGCCCAGGAGGCCGCGACGCGGGCTCGTTCACGCAAGCTGATCGTGATCCCCGGCGAGGAGATCAAGACCGACGGGCAGGGAGAGGTGATCGGGCTCTTCCTGGAGCATGAGATTCCGCGCGGGCTCTCCTTCGCCGACGCGATCGAGGCCATTCACGAGCAGGGCGGGCTCGTCTATGTGCCGCACCCCTTCGATCGTCTGCACTCGGTTCCCGACTCGGCGACGCTGCGCCGGCATCTGGCCGAGATCGACGCCTTCGAGGCCTACAACGCGCGGCTCGTGTTCGAAACCTTCAACGACGAGGCCCTCCGCTTCGCGCGCAAATACAACCTGACCATGGGCGCGGGCTCCGACGCGCACGTGCTGCAGGGAGTCGGCACCGGTTGCGTTCGCATGCGCCGCTTCGAAGGCCCGGAGGAGTTCCTGATCAGCCTGCACGGCGCCGAGATCGTGCGCCGGCCGAGGTCGCTCGTTTACCTGCAGTCGCTCAAATGGGCGGCGCAGGTCAAGGAAAGGGCGCGCTAGGCGAGAACTTAGGACCCGCCTATCGTGCCCGTCGTGCCCAAAGACGAACTGTTCGAGAAGTACCTGAAGAAAGCGATCACCGAGATCAACGATCTCGGCCATGAGATCGCCGCCGCAGGTGATGGCCCACGCGCGGCCGTGCTCGGGTCGGGGCACCCGCTGGCCGACGTCATGCTGCTGAAATTCGACCCCAAGCCGGCCGAGATCCAGGAGGGCGTCGCCTTCTTCGGCCGCTCCGGCCAGGCGATTCTGAAGTCGCTACAGCGTCTGCACGTAGATCCGATGGCGATCTACGGCACGAACTGCCTCAAGCTGGCCGGCGAGGACGAGCGCGAAGCGCTCCCCTATCTGCTGCGCGAGCTGCACATCGTTCAGCCGCGGCTGCTCGTCGTCATGAGTGAGCAGGCGCTTCGCTTCGTGAACGAGCTCGATTTCCCGCTCGCCGAGAAGCTAGAACCTACGCTCGGCACAGTGCAACGCTTCACCCCTACGATCAACGTGCTCTACTGCCCCGATATCGACACCTCGCTCGACGAGCAAGCGGCCAAGACAGCGTTCTGGAAGTCCTTCAAGCTGATCGGGCCGTGGTGGGCAGAGCAACCGCCCTACTGAGAAGAGCTCGCTTCAATTGACGACTTCTCGACCCGGTGCGACCGCAAGGCGCGAATCATCTAAGAGGCTTCGATTGGCGCTCGCGGCCGGCTTCCTATTGCTGCTCGGCGCTTACTACGCGAGCAGCGAGTTCCTGCCCGACTTACCCGAGTGGGCTGCCGTACTCTGGGTCGGCTTCGCACTCGGCGCCCTCGCGTTCGCGCCGGTAGCGATGGCCCTGCCCTTGCGCCGCAAGCGCTTGCTCCTGCCGATCGCGCTCGCCTTCGCGGCGATCGCCGTCGTCCTCTACCTGATCGGCGCCGATCTCTACGCCTCGCTGCCCAAGCTCGCCGCCGCCGCGCTACTCGGCTTCCTTTTCCTGCGCTACTTCGAGAAGCTGAGCTGGGTCGTTCTGCTCGCTCTGCTCATTCCGGCGGTCGACACGCTCTCGGTCTGGCGCGGGCCCACGCACTACGTGGTGACCCAGAAGCCACAGGTCTTCGACGTCAGCTCGATCGCCTTCCCGGTGCCGGGCGAGCGCACGATTACCATTCGCTGGCAGGCGCCGCCTGTTACGACCGTCTCGGGCTGGCGGATCTATCGCCGCGTCGAGGACGGGCGCGAACAGTTACTCGCACCGGATCCCTTCTGCCCCCCGGCTAAGCATTGTGGCAAGAAGCTCTCCTTCAGCGACGGAGCCGAGCCCTCTGGGAAGAAGATCCGCTATCGCCTCGTCGCAATACGCCGCGGCGCGCAGTTCAACGTGGCCAGCGTCGAGTTTCCGCCCGTAGGCGAAGGCTCCCCCCTGCTCGGACGGAACACGAGCGTGATCGCTCCAACCAATCTGCGGGCGACGAGCGCGCCCACGTCCGCCGGGCTCGGACTGCCCGACGTGTTCTTCTTTGCGCTCTTCCTCGGCGCGGCCGCCCGCTTTGGCCTGCGGCGCAGAGCAACCTGGCTCGCGCTGGTCGCCTCGCTCGGTCTGACGACCGTGCTGGCCGTTTACGCCGATCCCTTCAAGACGAGCGGGCTGCCCGCCCTCCCGGGCATCTCGCTTGCGTTCCTACTCGTCAACGCCGATCTGATCTGGCGCCGCCTACGCGGCGGCGGCGAGGTGGATATCGATTTCCCGGCCCAGCCGGCGACGCAGCCCGAAAGCTAAGCCGCCGTATCAGCCTGGAAAAACGCAGCCGGCTCGAAGCCGAGCACGTCGGCGTAGAAGCTCACCGGGAGTGTTTGGATGCGCGTGTTGAAGATGCGCACGTTGCCGTTGTAGATGATGCGCGCCGCGGCGACCTCGTTTTCCGTCTCGGCGATCTCCCGCTGCAGCGAGAGGAAGTTCTCTGCCGCGCGCAGGTTCGGGTAGCTCTCGGCAACGGCGATCGTCCTACCGACGGCGATCGCGAGCTCTCCTTCCGGCGCGCTCTTCGCGGCCGCTCCGGTCGCTTGCTCGGCCTCGTTGCGCAGTCGCGCCAGCTCGGCGAAGAGCTCGCCCTCGTGCGCCGCGTAGACCTTGACGACCTCGACCAGCCTGGGAATCAGATCGTGCCGGCGCTGGAGCTGAACGTCGACGTCCCGCCAAGCCTCGACGACCTTGTTACGCAGGCGAACGAGACGGTTGTAGGAGAGCGCCAGCAGCAGGCCGACGAACGCAAACAGAGCCAGCACCACGTAGAGCGGTGTCACGACGGCAGCTCCTCGCGAGCGCCCGCAGGCAGCCGTACCGCCTCGCCCGCTTCCTCCATCAGCCAGCTCGCGATGGGTCGCCACAGCTCGAGCAGCGCCTCGATCAGCTCCGGTCGCTCCGGTGACAGCGTTGCCTCGACGAGGAAAGCGACGTTCGAGCCGAGGATCTCGAAGCGGGCTTTCCCATCCGGAAGCGCGCTCTGGAAATCGAGCAGCCTGACGATCGCGCTCGGCGTGAGCAGCCTCCTGACCTCATCCTCCCGTCCGCGTAGGCCGCTGATCCGGAAGTGCTGATCGAGCTCGCTTGACTCGAGCTCGATCCGTTCGCCGACCGCACCGTGGTGGCCGCGAAGCATCTCCCCCAGCTCGAGGACGTGGCCGCGAGGTGAGATTTGCAGCAGGTCGATCAGAGGCCGGGCGAGCGAGAAGTGCAGAACGACATAGGGAGTCGTCTGCTCGTCGTCGCCGCTCCCCGTGATTCGCTTGTGTTGATAGAGAACGGCTCCCGACCTAGGCCAGAAGCCCGAGAAGAAATCGCTTGCCCTGCGCTTGTCTCCGCTCTGTAGAAAGAGCGTGTCCTCGAAGGGCGCTCCGCCGGCTTCGTAGTGCCACTGCCGCTCGGCCGCCCAACGGGTGAAGAATCTCTCGCGGGCACGGCCCTGCACCTTGGTCCAGCCGACGATGAGAGCAATGATCGCGCCGACCGCCATGCCGGTAAAAACGTCCCAGGCTTCCTGCCGCGGTTCTTGCGCGAGCCCATAGAAGAAGCCGAGCCCGGCCCCCACCACGGCGCCCAACGCGACGAGATCCCAGTAGCCGAAGGAACGGAGAAGCCGCCGCCTCTCTTCCGCCTCCACCTCGTGGTAGTCGGGCTCGGACATGGTCGGAGAGTAGTCGACGCCGGGGGCCGCGCCTAGCGCCCGGGAAGCTCACCGAGCGACGGCCAACAGACGCCGAAAGAGCTCGAGCCCCGCCCCCGACGAGGGCAGGGCTCGAGTAGACCTTGCTTTCGAGCTATACCGGCGTTACCCGGCCGAGCAGTTCTTCTGCGCCCAGGCGCTGAGGTGCTGAAGCGCCTGAGTCAGCTTGGGAATGTCCAGGTTCGCCAGCAACTGCTGCAGCTGCGCTGCGGTTGGCTGCTGTCCCGACTTCAAACCCAGCTTGGCATACGCGGCGCCGGCCTCCGCCAGCACCACGAAGTCGCCCTTGACCGCCGCCGGAGCGACTGCGGCAAGCGCTTTCACTCTCGCGAGCTGTGCGTTGATGTCCTTCGGAACGTTGCCGCTGGTCACGTTGGCGAATGTCTGCGACGCGGCCGTGAGCTTCTGGCAGTCGGTCCCGGAGAGCGCGTTCCCGCCCGCAGAGGTGGTCGTGGTCGAGGTAGTCGCCTCTTGCGTCGTCGTCGTGTTGGTTGTCGCTGCCGACTTCTTCTTCGAGCCGCAGCCGGGAGCGGCCACCAGCAATAGACCGGCGAGAACGGCACAGATCAACTTCAGTCTCATGTACGGAGCCCCTTTCCAGCGCTTTATGCGCATGGTTATCCTTGTCGCGCGATCGTAAAACACTGAAGCCCTCGCCACAAGGGGGAGTCGGTGAGGTTCGCCGTTGCTGGCTCGCCCGCGCCGACACTCCTAAACTCGCTTCACCGCCCAGACCCATTTGGCCGGGCTGCGATCGGTGTTACCGGCGCGGTCGGTGGCCCGGACACGGAGGATGTGCTTGCCGGGCTTCACCTTGTACGTGGTCCGCGAGCNGCAGGACTTCCACTTCTTCTTGTCGAGCTTGCATNTGAAGCGCGAGCCCTTCTCGGAGGAGGCGAAGGTGAAGCTGGCCTTCGTCTTTACCGTCTTTGTGAGCACGATCTTCTTCGGGTGCTTGGCGATCTTCGTCTGCGGCGCGCGAGTGTCGACCGTGAACGAGCGCTTGGCCGGGCTCGCATCGACGTTTCCGACCTGATCGGTGGCACGCACGCTGAAGGTGTGGGCGCGGTCGGAGAGCCCCGTGTAGCTCTTGGGAGACGAGCAGGCGGCCCAGGCACTCGAGTCGAGCTTGCACTCGAAGCTCGAGCTCGTCTCGCTCGAGGAGAACCTAAAGGTCGCTCTTCTCGTTTTCACGAATCCCGAAGGACCGGATATGAGCCGGGTGTCCGGAGCGGTCGTGTCGACGCTGAAGGAGCGCGAGGCCGGGCTCGCGTCGACGTTTCCTGACAGGTCGATGGCCCGAACCTGGAAGGTGTGGGCGCCGTCGGAAAGCGGTCCGACCGTCGCCGGCGAGGAGCAGGTGCTCATGGCGCCGCCGTCGACCGAGCACTGGAAGGTGCCCGCTTCATCGGAGGAAAAAGTGAACGTCGGAGTGGAGTCGGCGGTCGCGCCCGAAGGGCCGGAGTCGATCTGGGTCTCCGGCGGCGAGAAGTCGCCGGCTCTCCAGAGCTGGTAGCCGTTCGTGCCGTCGGTGGCCTGGAAGAAGAGGTGGCTATTGAAGACGATTAGCCCCTCCGGGTTGCTGTCGCCGCTGCCCGGGTTGATGTCCGCGACTATGGCCGTGCCGGCCGCGCTGCCGTCGCTCTTCCAGAGCTCGAAGCCGTGACTGCCGTCATTGGCTGCGAAGTAGAGGCTGGCGCCAATCGCGGTGAGGTTGTACGGGTTGCCGTTGCCGGCGCCTGGGTTGATGTCCTTGATCATGACTGTCCCGGATGCGCTGCCGTCGCTCTTCCAGAGC
>JGI24138J36424_10000706_pt1 | contig 10688 bp, 10 predicted proteins | sample BarGraNGADG00312_2_FD_36424 | JGI IMG/M metagenome (IMG submission 36424) | reverse complement strand
GGGGACTCTCTGTAAGAATACAAACTGCCGGGAATGTGAAGTTTATCGTATTGTCGAAAACTACCCTGATGTAAAATCATTCCTTAAGACTCTTATCCCATAAAATGGCGTAGCGCTAAAAGATCAATAATAGAACTCCTGCAATGGTTAAAGAATTTGCTATTGTGTGAAAATAGATTAAATGGTATATAATGTAATAATATTATGGCCGCCGGCTGCAGCTACTTCGAGAGCACACTTAACATTCTCCTGTCCGCGGATACCTTAAAAGACAAAAGTTGAAGGGGAGATACCAAATCGGTATTAATATTTAACTTTGAAATCAGGAAGTGCCGTTTCCTTAAGTATGAAAAATTATGAAAACCCTGCTTCTTGCTTTTTTTCTTGCAGTCTTCACCTTTTCAGTAAACGCACAATCAAAAAGCCCATTGACATATGCGGATGCTTTGGTGAAATATAAAAAAATGCAAAGAACCGGCGCAGTATTATCCGTTATTGGTGGCGTGACGTTTGCTGCCGGCAATATAATGTATTGGAAAATATATAATGATTACAGAGATAGCGAACCCCCGGCAGGTAAGGTAAAGGCATATAATCATGCTATGATTGGCGGGATTGGAATAATGTCTGTCGGAATCCCTCTATGGGCAGTTGGAAAAGTAAAACAAAGGCATATTGAAATTGCACTGGTTAAGTTCAAAGGTTCCGATTTGGTATATGGAATCGGATTAAATATCAGATTTTAAAGTTCAGTCGCGCAATGCCGCTTCTTCTTAAGCCATATTATGAAAACCCGAACTACTCTTTTTAGGCCCGATACCGAGAATTTCTTTAATCTTTTCCAATGACTCATCTACAGGTGTCGAATGCGGATTACAATAAATAACATTTTTCCCTGTCTTTTCATCTGCCTGAATGAATACAATGCTCTCGATGTTAATTATAACATCTTTCCCGTTAAAATTAAATACTTTGAACATCATCACTATTATGTTTTTATTAATATACAAAGATAATCAATATTCGTTAATTATTAATATACTAAATATCAATCTATTATATAGCATTTAAAGAATACATAACAGGATCAGTACACAATAAGTTTTCCAGTATAAATAGTTCCAATATTATTTAGCCAATAAACATACATTCCTCTGGTCAGGTTACTGATTGAGATTTGCCCGTTTTCATTTAATTTCTTCTCGATAACCTTTTTGCCCTGCATATCAAATATTTCAACAGTAGCAGATTTTGAGATTTTATTTACCTCAAATACAACATAATCTATGGCGGGATTTGGATAAACATTCAGAATTTCAGGATTAAAAATGGTAATTGGTACAGAATAATAATTAGTTAGTCTGTTAAAAGCGNTCCACTGGCCGTTAGTNTTATTCCACAAAAAACTATTATACAAAGTATTNTTCCCATTGGCATCATAGGTGTATTCCACTTTTACATCAACACTCCACTTACCTGTTGTTAAATCCCAATAAGACACAATATACAGGGTCCTGTTCCCTTTGGCATCATAGGCGTATTCAGTCCTTGAATTAGCAACCCACTGGCCGGTTGTTTCCTCCATTTGATAATAAATATCCAGGGTATTTTTACGGTTGACATCATAAGTATATTCTCTTTTATCAAGACCAATCCACTGACTGGAGATAATATCCCATATATAATTAATCTTCAAAGTCAAGTTCCAGTTAATATCATAAGTGTATTCCCCTTTATTATAGAGATCTTGCTGGTTGCCTGTCAAAAGGTAACCTNTAAGTAAAATCATGTTTCCGTTGACATCATAGGTATAGTCATTCTTAAGGTAACCAATCCACTGGCTGGAGACATTATCCCACGAATAGCCAATATCAGATGTACTGTCCCCGATGTTATTAAAGTTATACTCTTTTTTTATTGAGCCAATCCACTTGCCTATGGCTTTATTCCACAAGTAACTAATCCACAAAGTTCTGTTCCCAACGGCATTGAAGGTGAACTCATCTTTTGAATAACCGATCAATCGTCCTGAGGCCTCATCCCACAAATTATTAATCAACAGAGTATTATTCCCGTGGGTATCGTAGGTGTATACACTTCTAAAGTCATCAACCCACCTGGCGGTGTTATTGTTCCAATTATAACCATTAATCAATGTATTGTTCCCATTGGCATCGTATGCGTACTCTGTTTTTGAAATTTTAACCCACTGGTTTGTGGTTTCATCCCAATTCTCGTTGATACTGCGAATTAGTTTCTGATTAACTGCCAGAGCAGGTTTTAGTTGTATGGACTGTGCTTGAATTCCGTTCAGATAGTTAAACAAAAATATTCCAATCATTATGATGAAACCAAGTCTTTTCATATGACTGGCTTTTAGTTAATTGATAAAACTAATAAAACTGTAGCCATTTTTTATACAAGTTACGAAAAAAAGAGTTGCCCGATAAATCTAAGAAACGTGGAATGGGCAGAATTGTTTATAAAGGCAATCGAATGGTGGTATTTATATAAAATATCTATTTTGTAAAATATTATTAATTTGGTTTTCAATAAAAGTCTTTTAAGTAACAGACTACAATATCGAAGTCAACTTAGTCGTTGTGTTGAAGTGCAGAAATGCAGGAGATTATAAATTTTATTCAAAGAACTATGGCCACCAATTTGATCCCTGAAGAGCGCATCCGCAAACTAAGTGTTTATTACTACCTGGTATTAATTCTATGGCCCGTTTATCTATTCCTGCTTCCAGCAGTATTTGTATATGGCAGATGGTGGGTGCTTCTCTTCATGATATTCCCAGGGCTCTACCTGTTTACATGGTTGGGGTATCTGATGCACGAAAGCTGGCACGATACGATTACCGTTGTCCATTCACGTCCTTTCCCTGGAATGATAACTTTGCCGGAAAATGCCGTATTTATTGTGATGAACGACTATTCACGAATCCTGAGTCGGATGCTGAAAGGAGAAGTTGATCAGGAAATGACTGTCCCGAGGGATTGAAAAAAATGCCCTGAAACATGTTTGGTACACATTTTCAAGATAACCAGAGACAATCGCGCCTATATAAAAAGTAAGATAATCTATAAAACAGGATTTATGGAATCAGAAGTTTCAGAGAAAAAGAAGAATGGAAGAAAAGCCGGTAGCGGGCTCAGGGAATTGCTCAAACTGTATCGGTTCCTTAAACCATATCGCTGGAAATTTGCGCTGGGGATGGTGTTTTTACTTATTTCCAGTGGTGCGAGCCTTATGTTTCCCAAGTTCCTTGGCAATATGGTTGATCTGGGGAACCAGGGAAAAATGATTTCAGAGATTAGTCGAACAGGATTAATTCTTCTGGCTATCATTCTTACCCAGGCGATTTTTTCCTACACCCGTATACGGCTTTTTGTTGAAGTAACTGAAAAAACCCTTGCCTCCATCCGTCAGCACTTATACAATCACCTGATCAAACTGCCAATGAGCTTCTTTGCAGCCCGAAGAGTCGGCGAGCTGAATAGCCGTATCTCGTCCGATATTTCCTTATTACAGGATTCACTTACTTCCACTCTTGCCGATCTGCTATCCCAACTCATACTAATAATAGGAGGAATAACACTAATGACTATAAGCTCCTTCAAACTTACTCTGTTTATGCTTGCCATTTTGCCTGCAGTGGCACTCTTTGCATTCTTCTCAGGAAGGGCAATTCGCAGGTATTCAAAGAAGGCACAGGGATATGTTGCTGAGTCAAATACTATTGTGGAAGAAACCCTGCAGGGCATNCAAAACGTGAAAGCTTTTACAAACGAGCTATTTGAAATCAATCGCTACCGCGAAAAGACCATCGAGGTAGCCAGGGCAGGCATAAAAGGCGGAAAATACCAGGCTGCCATGTCTTTTATAGTTCTGGCATTCTTTATTGCAATGGGTGCAGTTATATGGCGGGGAGCCACACTTATCGCATCAGGACAAATGGCTGCCGGACAACTTTTCTCCTTCGTAATTTATTCGGGCTTTATTGCCGGGAACATTGCAGGCATGGCAGGTGTGTATACCCGTTTGCAGAAAGCTATAGGGGCTGCAGAGAAATTGCTCCTGCTGCTCGACGAACCTGCAGAAGCTGTGGATGAGGAGTATGNGCATGAACCTGCTAATACGCTGTTTGGGCAGATTGCTTTCGAGAAGGTGGCATTCGAATACCCTTCAAGGAAGGAAAATGTCGTTTTGCGTAATGTAAGTTTCAGAGCTGAACCCGGACAGCAGGTGGCTCTTGTCGGACCCAGCGGTGCCGGTAAATCAACCATTGTTTCCCTTTTACTAAAATTCTATGAACCTACCAGTGGAGGTATCCTCTTCGACAGCCGCGACAGCCGGAGTTTTCCCATTACNGCACTGCGTGCACAAATGGCTATCGTTCCCCAGGATGTATTCCTGTTTGGAGGAACAATTCGTGAAAACATTGCATACGGAAAACCGGGATCAGGAGTGGATGAGATTATTGAAGCAGCCAGACAAGCGAATGCATGGGAATTCATCCAGTCATTTCCGGAAAAGCTTGATACAATCGTTGGTGAGCGTGGAGTACAACTTTCAGGCGGTCAGCGCCAACGAATAGCAATTGCCCGTGCAGTTCTCAAGAATCCAAAAATACTGATACTAGATGAGGCAACCTCATCTCTCGATTCCGAATCAGAAAGGTTAGTTCAGGAAGCTCTCGATAAGCTAATGAAAGGACGTACCTCNGTAGTAATTGCACATCGTCTTGCCACAATTCGAAATGCGGATAAAATCATTGTTCTTGAAAACGGAACAATAATTGAACAGGGTACGCATAATGAATTACTTGCCAATAAAAATGGCCTTTATAAGACAATGACAGAATTACAGTTTGCGGTGTGATTGAACCACTTTGAAGATCACCCGATAAACTAATTAAGTAATCCTAAATGAGGATCTGTCTTGCATACTGGACACAGGTCTTAACCTCTTTCACAGCATTTGACCATGGTTTAACATCGTATTCCAGTTCAACATCACAGTGGATCGGCCATCCATTCTTCTTTATCAACAGAAGAATATCGGCAACCGGTGCTTCACCCTGACCCCAAACCTGATTTGCGTTTGCCGGATCGGTTTTCGGACCGGTCTTGTCCTTCATATGAATACTGATAATACGATCGTGATACTTTTCTATTATGGTGTTTGGATGTAATCCTGTTGATCCAAAAAAGTGTCCTGCATCAAAGTTCAGCATCACGGCAGGTGAAACAGCAAGGAATGGTTCATAGCTGAAACCGGCTGTAGCAAACTGCATATGATTGTGGAATATTGCGTACATGCCATGCTTCTCGGCTACAGGCCCAAGTTTCTTTACAGCATCTTCACCAATTTCCTCAGTTACGCCTTTGGCTCCCAAAGCTTTAGCGGCTTTGAAGGCATAATCAATCTCTTCATCTGACCACTTTGCAGGAGAGAATTTAACTATATGAATTTTTATACCTGCATTGTCGAACATCTTTCGTACATCATCGAATTTTGACAGGGGCAGAGCCAGACGCCATCCTTTCATTTCCTGGTTGTATTTTGCTATTGTAGCTTTCTGTTCTGCTGTTAATTCAGGACGTTGCTGCATTGGGGGAGGGATCGCAGGAGGTGTGCCGGCCGGAGTACCAGCCGGAGCTTTAACCGGAGGAGGAGGAGGACCAAACATGCCCATCATAGGATTTTTTGGTGCTCCAAGAAATTCTTCCACATCATTGCTCATCAACTCAATTGAGCTAATACCAACTTCATTACAATATTTAATAATATTTTCCACCCCTCCTGGCATACTACGCCAGCTATAGGTAATAGCACCAATCTGAACCCCACCAAAATTTGAATCGGGTGTTGTCCCGGGTATAACCTTAGCCATCGGGGAACTCTTGCTAAATAAAGTTACTGGCATCATCGAAAAAGCGGCGACTGTTGCAGTACTTCCCAGGAACTTACGTCTTGAGAGGCTTCTTTTTGATTTGTTTACGTTTTCCATATATTCTTTATTTAAAACCAAATTAAATTAAAGTTTCAATCAATTTACAGGCTCCAACCTGTCCGGTATTCATAATGGAACTGACTGTCAGCATCCGGAAGATTTGTGATCTTCATATTAGCTGCATCATATTCAAGGGTGATGTTATCGCGCTGATATTTAACCGCAATATTAGTTAACAGCATGATTTCCGTCAGTTTTGATGAAATGGAAAAATCATTGCACGATTTTTTACCATCTTTTATAGCCCCAATCCAGTCCTCGAAAATGTTTCCAGTACGAGGCAACCAGACATCAGGACTTTTGAAGTTTACATTTGCCGGTATAAGCTCAGGCATAGCACCATGACTTCCATGTGTAATTATACCTTTGTCACCATAGTAGGTNGCATCTTTCATAGCTCGACCTGCTTCAAGACCTTCTGGTCGCGGAGGTCTTAAGCCGCCATCAGACCATGTAACTTTAACTGCTGGCATATTTCCGCGAGCAGGAAATTCATATGTAACAATCTCACATAGAGGCATATAATCATTACTGTACGGTGAACTGGTAGCCTGGATTTTAGCAGGCAAACCAAGGTTAAGAGCCCATATAGGAGCATCAAAAATGTGAGCCCCCATGTCACCCATTGCACCAGTTCCATAATCCCACAATCCTCTCCAGTTAAAATGAAATGCCTCTGGGTTATATGGTTTTTCAGGAGCCGGTCCTAACCAAACATCATAGTTTACGTTTTTAGGAACAGGTACACCCTCTGGCCTTTTCAGATCACCCTGTGGCCAGAATCCCATCGGCCGGTTAGTCGACAGCTGAACTTCTCTGATAAGACCTATAGTANCAGATTGAATCCACTCCACAGTTTTCCGGGTACCTTCTGTTGCATGTCCCTGGTTTCCCATTTGTGTTACTACTCCGGTCTCTTTCGCAATCTCTGCGAGTTTACGGACTTCAACAATAGTTTTTGCCATTGGTTTCTCCAGGTAAACATGTTTTTTTGCACGCATAAACGCAGCTGCAATCATTGCATGGTTATGATCGGGTGTGCCTATAACCACAGCGTCAATTGATTTCTCTTTATCCAACAACTCACGCCAGTCGTTGTATATTTTAGCCTTGGGATATCCTTTGATTATATGCCCGGCATAATCAGGATCCACATCACATAAAGCATAAATGTTTGCAAGTTTAATAGGATTACCGCTTCCTGCATTACCCATCTGCACGGCTGCATTTGTATTTGGCTGTTCGCCCGGGCGCCCTCCGGGAGGCGGATTCCGTTTCCTCATTTCAGCCATCCTTACTTCCTGCGCTGCAATNTGTTCCTTTGTCATTGGTGTGCCATTAAAGTTCCTCTGAGGCCTGACTATCGGAACATCTGGAGTGCAAATCTGTTGAATGTCACCTCCACCCTGACTTCCGATACCAATACCGGCAATATTAAGAAGATCACTTGGTGCTGTATAACCCGTGCCTCCCATAACATAGCGCGGAATTATTGTAAATGCGGCAGCAGCTGTTGCTGTAGTACCCAGAAAGTTTCGTCTTGACAGACTTTTACTTTTTGAATTTTTCCTGTTAAGATTTTCCTGACCCATATTCAAAGATTTATTTAAGGTTTAAACGTAAGGGACTATAAATTTACACAAAATCTTACCTTTTTGCCTGCAAATCTCTTGACAATCATGTGGATTTATAAATTTTTAACATATGAATTACAGGGTCATTTTTCATTTCATAAAATAAGCTAAGAAGAAAAAGAAAACCCGGACTGATTCAATGTGGGTAAAACTAAAAGCCGCTCTGAATAGTTAAATTGCTGTCCCACCNCTTTCTCCTGTACGTATTCTGATACATTCCTCCAGAGGNGTAATAAAAATCTTTCCGTCACCCACTGATCCTGCTCCATTTGTGCGTGCAGCTTTCAGTATGGCATTAACCGTTATGTCTACAAACGCATCGTTGACACCTATTTCAATTCTGATTTTAGGNATCAGATCGGGAATAATAATCTGTCCCCTGTACATCTCCTCAATTCTCTGCTGTCCATGACCTGAAACACGGCTTACGGTTATTCTTTTAATATCAGCCTCGATTAGCGCTACTCGTACTTTGTCAAGCTGTACTTCCCTTATGATTGCTGTTATTAGTTTCATTTTATGATATTTACTAGATTATCTGATTAACTTGGATTTAACATTCCGTAGCCTCTTTCTCCATGATAAGACCTGTCGAGACCAGCCATTTCATCATCCTCTGATGATTTAAATTTTATAAACTTGTTCAGGGTAAAAATTATTATGAAAGTCATTAATCCGGCATAAACAATTGCGATAGTTACAGCTAATGCCTGTACACCAAACTGGTTCCAGATTGTCCAGTTCCCGCCAGACACAGCGGCAGCATCACGCATCCACGACGGCCTGATGAAAAAAGTAAGAAGCAGTGCTCCCACGATCCCTCCAATTCCATGTATGCCAAAAGCATCAAGACTGTCATCGTATCCAAGCCTGTTTTTCAACTGGATACCCATATAGCAAATTAATGAAGCCAGAAGACCAAGGATCATTGCCCCATATGGTTGAACAACTCCTGCAGCAGGTGTAACTGCAACTAGTCCTGCCAGAATTCCCGAGGCAAAACCAAGAGCAGTTGCTTTACCCTGGTGAAAACTTTCGATCAGTATCCATGAGAGAGCGCCGGAAGCTGCTGCAACCTGTGTAGCTGTAAGAGCCTGTGCAGTACTTAAACCTGATGAGATACTGCTCCCTGCATTAAAACCAAACCATCCTACCCAAAGCAGACCTGCACCGAGCATAGTAATCACCATATTATTAGGACGAATGACCTGAAATGGATATCCACGGCGAGACCCAAGATATAATGCGGCAACCAAACCACTAACCCCTGCAGAAATATGAACGACTGTTCCTCCGGCAAAATCTATTGCCCCTTTGGCTCCGAGGTGAAATAGAAAACCGTCGGAGGCCCAAACCCAATGACAGAGAGGATTGTAAACCAGGAGACTCCATATAGCAATAAAGAAACAATATGCTTTAAAGTTGACTCTTTCAGCAAAAGCNCCTGCAATAAGNGCNGGAGTGATAATTGCAAACTTGCCCTGGAACATTGTAAAAACATATTCAGGTATGCCGGCATCTAAAATATTTGTGTCGATCCCCTTGAGAAAAAAATAATCATTGTTCCATCCGAACCATCCACCCAGAATGTTTTTTCCGAAACACATGCTGTAACCNACAATTACCCACAAAACACTGATAATCCCCATTGCTACAAAACTATGCATTATGGTCCCAAGTACATTTTTTGAACGTACCAGTCCGCCATAAAACATTGCAAGTCCCGGAATCATAAGCAATACAAGAGCTGTAGAAGTCAGCATCCAGGCCGTTGCTCCTGAATCAATTTTAACCCCGTCTGAGGCCTGCAATCCTGCTATACTAATAAACATAAATAAAAGCAATAACAGGGATCTTTTCCACCTTGATTTCATAACTGAATATTTTAAACCTTGTAAAATAATGTTTTCGAGGCAAACATATATGTTTTTTAGGGTATTTTCAACATTTTTATATGTTTTTTTACATTTTATCCTGTTTTTTATAGGGTCATCTTCGTTTTTTTATACTTTTTTNTCTTACAAGCTCATTTTTTAGGAGGTATAGCCCGGACAAGAAACCTAAAGTCAACCTCTGAATTCTTTTACGAACTGAGTTATCTTCTCATCTTCGTTACCAGGCTGCCCCAGCATCTTCACAAAAGCGCTTCCAATTATACCTCCACTGGCATATCTGTTTGCCATTTTGAATGTCTCCTGATTAGAAATTCCAAAACCTATAAGGCAGGGATTTTTCAGATTCATTTCATTTATCCGTTTAAAGTACGATATCTGATCCTCAGAAAAAGTTCCTTTTATACCTGTTACTGAGGAAGATGAAACCATATAGATAAATCCCCGGCTGATTTTGTCAATTGTGCTTATCCGCTCATTATCAGATTGAGGTGTTATCAGGAGAATGTTATAGAGATTAAATTTTTCGAAAATTGGAAGATATTGCTCAGTATAGACCAGAGGTGGCAGGTCGGGAAGAATAACTCCGTCTATACCTGATTCCATACACTTTCTGCAGAAGTTCCCGACGCCAAACTGTAAAACAGGATTTAAATATCCCATGAGCAAAAGCGGGATCTTCACTTCCTTCCGGATATTACTTAGCTGCCTGAAAAGCAATTTTAGGGTCATGCCATTTTGAAGCGCCTTCTCATTGCTTCGCTGAATAACAGGTCCATCGGCCATTGGATCGGAGAAAGGCATGCCGATCTCAATCATATCAGCACCGGCAGATGCCAAAGATCTGACAATCCCGGAGGTTGAATCCAGTGATGGGTAACCTGCTGTAAAATAGACTGAAAGTATATTAGTTGTTTTCTCCTTTAAAAGTTTGTCAATTCGATTCATCTGTTAATAATTAAAATTTAAAATACAAGTTGAAATCCTTTAACCGCAAAGTTCGCAAAGGTTTTTTTGCCCCCTACCACTAAATCAATGTGTTTGAGTTTCCATATATTTTATATAGGTATCCATATCCTTATCTCCTCTTCCTGAAATTGTTACCACAACAACATCATCCTTCCGGAATTGATGTTTGTT
>JGI24138J36424_10000699_pt1 | contig 10761 bp, 9 predicted proteins | sample BarGraNGADG00312_2_FD_36424 | JGI IMG/M metagenome (IMG submission 36424) | reverse complement strand
GACGAGGTAGAGGAGGGACAGCATCGGCCGATCGTACCGGGACTGTCCGAGCGCGAATCGGGGTTTCCGACCCCCACGGCCTCCGGGCCACGCTGACGACCGGTGCGGCCTGACACAACGCGAGGCGCGATTCCCGGTGACCGTTTGGCGCGCCTCGGACGGTGCTCACGCAAACCCCTAGCCCGAACAGTCTCCAACCCATTGACAGCCTGAGTACGCTGTGAAAGCGGTTACATGAAAGCGGTTACATTGGAGGTTCCGTGTCCAAGCCGGCGACGCTTCGCGACGTTGCTCGGCGTGCGGGGGTGAGCCTGGCCACCGTCTCGCGCGCCCTCAACGACAGCCCGCTCGTCAAGGAAGACACGAAGCGACGGATCGTCTCCGTCGCCGAGGAACTCGACTTTGCGCCGAGCCTGTCGGCTCGGCGGCTCAGCCTGGGGAAGACCCAGACGATCACGGTCGTCGTCTCATTCCTGACACGGCCCCAGGCCGCCGAGCGGCTTCGCGGTATCGATGCAGCCCTTGCCGACAGCGAGTTCGACCTCAACATCTACAACGTCGAGACCGTCGAGAAGCGGAACCAGTACTTCCAGACGCTCCCGCTCCGCCAGCGGACCGACGGTCTGCTCGTCGTGTCACTGCCACCGTCGGACGACGACGTGCCACGCCTCGAGCGATCCGATGTGCCGATCGTCTTCATCGACGCCCGAGAGAACACGGCGACGCTCCCTCGCGTTCTCGGTGACGACGTAGCCGGCGGGGCGCTCGCGACCCAGCATCTGCTCGACCTCGGCCATCGGCGGATCGGGTTCGTCGGCGATGCCTTCGACAATCCTTTCAGGTTTACCTCGAGCCGGGACCGCTTCGCCGGATACACGCGAGCGCTCACCCGGATCGGAATCCAGGCTGCCGACGATGACGTCTCTCTCGGCGCCCACGGACGGTACGAGGCCCGCGACCTCGCCGCGCGGATGCTCGCTCATCCGGATCGTCCAACCGCCATCTTCGCGGCCAGCGACACGCAGGCTCTGGGCGTTCTCGCTGCGGCACAAGACCTCGGCCTCCACGTCCCTGACGACCTTTCCGTGATCGGCTACGACGACATCGAGGCCTGCGACTTCGTCGGTCTCACGACTGTTCGGCAGCACCTCTTCGAGTCCGGGCGTCAGGGCGCTCAGATGCTCATGGCGGAGATCGCCGAACGCGCGACCATCCCGCCCGCGGTTGTCATCCATCCCGAGATCGTCCGACGTCGCACGACTGCGCCCCGGAAGGAGGGCCGCGGCGAGGGGTGATCGATCGGACGATCACAACGTCGAATGGAAGCCAAGAGGAGGAATCAGATGTCTGGTACAGACCGTGACGGGTCGTTGACCCGAGGCGGGTTCGTTCGCAGTCCACGCATCCTCGTAACCAGCCTCGCATTGCTGGCGATGATCGCAAGCGCGTGTGCGCCCGGCGCCACGGTTGCCCCGTCGGCATCGCCCGCGCCATCAACTGCACTTGCATCTGCGCCTGCCACGCCCGCGAGCGCCAGCCCATCGGAGAGCGCGGCCGCGGCCACACCGACCTGCGGGACCGCTCCTGTCGTGCTCAACGCCTACTTCGAAACGGGTTTCGACATCCCGTTCAAGCTGTCTGCCGAGTTCACGAAGCAGTTCCCGAACGTCACCTGGAACATCAGCCAGGACCAGTTCAGCAACCTCATGACCTCCACGCCGCGGCTTCTCGCGGGTGACAACCCACCGGACTTGATCCGGCTCCCGACCATGGTCTCGCTCGTCAAGGATAATCTCCTCAAGAACCTCGATGGCTACGTGACGGCATTCGGCTGGGACAAGTGGCCGGCTGCCCAGCTTGCCCAGAACCGCGTCGCCGCTGACGGAACTCGCGGCTCCGGATCCCTGTACGCGGCCGGGCTCAACTACAGTTTGACCGGCGTCTTCTACAACAAGAAGGAGGCGGCCCAGATCGGCATGACGCAGCCGCCGGCGACCGTCGCCGAGTTCGAGGCACTCCTGGCCAAGGCGAAGGCCGCCAAGCTCCAGCCGATCATGGCGTGGAACGCATCGGCCAGCGGCGGCGGGCTCGCCTTCCCGCTCCAGCAGCTGATGGCCGCCTACGGGCCGACGCAGCCGATCAACGACTGGATCTTCCAGAAGGCGGGCGCCACCATCGACACGCCCACCAACCTGACGGCCGCGCAGCATCTGCAGCAGTGGATCGCTGCCGGGTACTTCAATAAGGACACGAACGCGACCGAGTACACCGACGCCAATGCCCGCTTCGGCAAGGGTGAGGGCGTGTTCATGTTCAATGGCGACTGGCAGGACGCAGCGTATGACACTGCCGCACCGGGCAACATCGGGTTCTTCGTCTTCCCGTCAGCCACCGCGGGCGGTCCGGTCGCGGCGATGTCCTCGCCGCTCACGTACGGCATCGCAGCGAAGGCCAAGAACGCGGATTGCGCCGCCTTCTTCCTCAACTGGGTGGCGACCAACCCGACCGGACGCCAGGTGGACGTGACCGTGGGTGGCTCCAACCCCGGTGGGTCGACGGATCTCGCCATCCCGCCAGCGGCAGCCGGCTCGATCATCAACGACACGCTGGCCGCTGGCGGCCCCGTCGCCAAGTCCAATGGCGCGATGGACTTCATCGCGAACGCGACCGGCACGATCTTCGCCAAGGGCTGGACGCCCGAACTTCAGAAGATGGTCGGTGGCAAGGAGACTCCAGAAGGCCTGCTGAAGGCCGTTCAAGCCGAGTACCGGACAGAACTCGCGCAGTGACCAACGCCGCGGATCGATGCGATGGACGATAGCGTTCTCCTCCGGGTCGGCCATCGCGTCCCCGCGGCATCACGACTACGGACCTCGCGCTGGCGCGGGGTCCGTAGTCCCCACCTGGTCGGCTGGCTATTCGTCGTGCCAGCCCTCGCGATGTATGCGGCCTTCGTGCTGCTGCCGCTGGCCCTCACCGTCCAGTACTCGCTCTACCGCTGGGATGGGATCGGGCCGTCGCAATGGGTCGGTCTCAAGAACTACGCGACCGTTCTGACCGATCCCGATCTCGTAGGCGTGATCCTCAACGCCTTCAAGTTGATCTTCTTCTTCTCCCTGATCCCAGTTGGTCTCGGGCTCGTCGTCGCATCCGTCATGCAGCGGGTTGCCAGGGGACGCTTCGGAACCGTCACGCGGACCGTGTTGTTTCTCCCTCAGATCATCCCGCTCGTCGCAGCCGGCATCGCCTGGAAATGGGTCCTCTCGACGTCCGGCGTCGTCAACCAGGTGCTATCCGCGGTCGGGCTCGACGGGGTCACGCGAGCGTGGCTCGGAGACTTCGACTTTGCTCTGCCCGCCGTCGGCATCATCGGCGCCTGGGTCCTGATCGGACTGTGCACCATCCTCCTTCTCACCGGCATGAGCAAGATCGACCCCGCCCTGTACGAGTCGGCCCGGCTCGATGGCGCGGGAGCCGTGCAGGAGTTCCGGTCGATCACGCTCCCCAGCCTGCGCCAGGAGATCGGCGTCTGCATCACCGTCACCGTCATCGCCGCTCTGGCAAGTTTTGACATCGTCTATATCGCGACTGGCGGCGGTCCTGGCTTGGCCACGACGGTACCGGGGCTGGACATCTACCAACTTGCGTTTGCGGGCCGGTCGGTCGGATTGGCCTCCGCGCTGGCGGTGGTCCTGTTCATCCTCGTCCTCGTCTGTGTGCTCCCGATCCAGCGCCTCGCCCGTGGGGACGAGACGTGATCGTCGCGCGGCGCGAGGTCATCACTGGCAGGCTGCTGCTCGTGGCCCTGGTCGCATTCACGGTGCTGCCCTTCCTCAGCCTGTTGTCGGCCGCGTTGCAGCCCTCTGATTCGACTCCGCTTGGGATCCAGTGGCCGTCGGACCCGCAGTGGAGCAACTTCGTCGACGCGTTCAATGTGGCCCAGATGCCCGCGCTCCTGTGGTCGAGCGTCCTCATCGTTCTTGGCGTGGTTCCGGTGGCGGTCGTTATCTCCACGATGGCGGGGTTCGCGATCGGCCACTTGCGAATCCCCGGGGGGCGGCCGCTCTTCTTGCTCTTCCTGCTCGGCCTCACGTTGCCGTTCGAAGGGATCATCACGCCGCTCTACTACCTGGTCCGCGGCCTTGGGATCTTGAACACGAAATGGGCCATCATCCTGCCGCTCATCGGCCTCTACATGCCGTTTGCCGTGTTCTGGATGCGAGCTCACTTCATCAACATGCCGAGAGAACTCTCCGAGGCGGCGCGCGTTGACGGAGCGAGCACCTGGGACCTGTTCAGGCACATCCACCTCCCGATGGCGCGGCCGGCGATCTCAGCCCTGACGATCCTGCTGTCGGTGTGGACCTGGAACCAGTTCCTGCTGGCCCTGGTCCTCGTCGAAGACCCCCTGCAGCGGACCATGGCTGGTGCGCTCGGCGCCTACCAGGGTCATTACGCGACGAACATTCCGCTGCTGTGCGCGGGATCGCTCTTGATCCTGACCCCGACCCTCGTCGTCTTCCTGCTCTTCCAGCGACAGTTCATCTCGGCGCTCCTGCAGGGCTCCCTGAAAGGCTGAGGCCGCCACGCCCCGGGTCCGATTCGCCCGGTCGAGGCGGCGGGCGATCAACTGGACATGATCGGAGTTACGTATGTCGGCAGAGATCCATGGAGGAGCGGAGGACCGATTCGGACCGGTCGCTGACGCGTTTGCAGCGAACTTCACAGATGCTGGCGAACGAGGCGCCGCCGTCGTCCTCTACGCCGACGGACGTAAGGTCGTCGACCTCTGGGGTGGCGTCGCGGATCGACGGGGCCGACCGTGGGCGCAGGACACGCCAGCCATCCTCTTCTCAGTGACGAAGGGTGTACTCGCGATCTGCGCCTATCAGCTCGTCGGGCAAGGTCGCCTCGATCTCGACGTTCCGGTCGCCAGGTATTGGCCCGAGTTCGCGGCGCACGGGAAGGCCGCTATCTCGGTACGGATGCTCCTCAGCCATCGCGCAGGACTGGTCGCCCTCGATCAGGACCTGACCTTCGACGAGGTGCTCGCGTGGGCTCCTGTCATCCGGGCCATCGAAGGGCAAGCGCCGCTGTGGAGCCCTGGTACGGCTCACTCGTACCACACGATCACCTACGGCTGGCTCGTCGGGGAGGTGATCCGACGTATCACCAGCAAGAGTCCCGGGGAGTTCCTCCGCACCGAGCTCGCGCGCCCTCTTGGGCTCGACCTGTGGATCGGGGCGCCAGAGTCGGTGATCGAGCGAGCGGCATGGCTCGAGCCACCGATGCCCGATCCGGATCCAGCCCTGGGCGCCGTCATCGCCAGCTGGTTCGCGAACGAACCGGTGGCCGATCGCGCCGGATCGATGGGCGGAGCATTCGGGTTTCCGCTCACCAACGGGCAGGTCACCTTCAACGACCCTGCGATCCAGAGAGCCGAGATCCCGGGCGCGAACGGGATGGGTACGGCGGAAGGCCTCGCTCGGTTGTACGCTGCCTGCGTTTCCGAGGTTGATGGGCAACGGATCATGACGCCCGCGCAGATTGATGACGCCCTCGTCGCCCAATCGTTCGGACAGCAGGTCTTCGGCCCGCCCGATCGAGGGGAGAGATGGGGCACGGGCTTCGCTCTCGACTCGCCGCCGGCTCAGCCGCTCCTCGGGCCGCGCAGCTTCGGGCACGCTGGAGCCGGGGGAGAGCTGGCCTTCGGCGACGACACGCATCAGGTCGGTTTCGGTTACGTCAACAACCAGATGGGCGGCATCGGCGATGCTCGCGCCACCCGGTTGACCACCGCCGTCCGAGCGTGCCTTCGTGGTTGATTCGACGTTCATCGAGCCGAGGAAAGGGACCACGTGCGAAGCGCGCCCCAGTTGATGACGTACCCGGATTCGCTGGGGGGCGACCTCACGGCCCTTGACGGGCTGCTCCGTGGTCCGCTCGATGGACTCTTCGGCGGGATCCATATCCTGCCGCCGTTCCCGTCGTCTGGCGATCGTGGGTTCGCGCCGCTGACATACCGGGAGATCGATCCGCGGTTCGGCAGCTGGGCTGACGTGGAGCACATCGCGCAGCGCCAAGATGTCGTGCTCGACCTGATGGTCAATCACATCTCGCGGCGGTCGGTCGAGTTCGAGGACTTTCTCCGCCTGGGTCGCCGGTCGCGCTATAGCGACCTGTTCATCACCGTTGACAAGGTCTGGCCGAACGGAGATCCCCCGGGCGACGAAGTGGCGCGGATCTTCCTCCGCAAGCCAGACTCGCCATTCTCGACCGTGACGATCGAAGGTTCGGCGGAGACCGAGCGCGTATGGACCTCGTTCGGGACCCGGGATTGGTCCGAGCAGATCGACCTCGATGTGACATCACAGGCGACGCGAACGCTTCTGACCGATTGGCTGCGGTCACTCGCGGCTCACGGAGTCCGGATCGTCCGCCTCGACGCCGTCGGCTACGTCATCAAGAAGGCCGGGACCAGCTGCTTCATGGTCGAGCCCGAGATCTACAGCTTCCTCGACTGGATCGTCGGCGTCGCCGACTCGTATGGCCTCGTCGTCCTGCCCGAAGTGCACGATCGGTACGCCACGCACCGGAGGCTCGCGGCACACGGCTACTGGACGTACGACTTCGTCCTTCCGGGTCTCCTTCTCGACGCACTGGAGACCGGCTCGGCCAAGCATCTATCCGATCACCTCGCCCGATCCCCGGAACGCCAGTTCACGATGCTCGATTGCCACGACGGCATCCCTGTTCGTCCGGACCTTGACGGGATCCTTCGGCCGAGGGAGATGCTCCGTCTGGCCGACCTTGTCGAGCGTCGGGGCGGGAACGTCAATCGCATCCTGTCCGACGCCCACGCGGACGGTGGCGTCGATGTCCATCAGCTCAACTGCACGTACTACTCGGCCCTCGATCGCGACGATGACCGATACGTCGCGGCTCGAGCCATCCAGCTGTTCGCGCACGGGATCCCGCAGGTCTACTACGTCGGCCTGCTGGCTGGCGAGAATGACCATCAGGCGGTGACCGAATCCGGCGACGGACGCTCGATCAATCGGCACGACTACACGGTCTCGGAGGTCGAGGCTGCAATCCGGCGACCGGTCGTCCACCGTGTCCTCGACCTGGTCAGGCTTCGCAACGTCGAGCGTGCGTTTTCCGGACGTCTCGACGTCGCGACCGTTGACCCGGCAACGCTCCGACTGACATGGAGTCTGGGCACTGATGCATGCGAACTCGAGGTCGATCTGCGATCAGGGCGAACGGTCATCGCGAAACGCCACGATGGCTTCGAAGAGCGGATCCCGGCCTGACGGGCGATTGGAGATGATCCTCGTGGCCGAGACCGGCCCACGACCGAGTGTGGCCTGTTCGCGGACGCGATTGACCACGCTTAACCATCCGCGCCCCGTCGGCACCACTCGCGTGTGACGATTCGTGCTCCGCCTCGACGACAGGTGGGCCTGGGACTTCTGGATCGCGGATACCGGGCCCGACTACCACCTCTTCTTCCTCAATGCGCCCCGAGCGCTGGGCGATCCGAACCTGCGCCACCACAGCGCCGTCGTTGGACATGCCGTGTCCTCCGACCTCGTCCAATGGAAGGAGCTCGGCCACGCCCTGGGACCGGGGCCGGAGGGGGCGTGGGACGACGTCGCGATCTGGACCGGCTCGGTCATCCGGGGCGACGACGCCTGGTACATGTTCTACACGGGCTCGTCGACGCGTGAAAGGGCCCTCATCCAGCGAATCGGCCTCGCCACCTCGCCTGACCTGATGACGTGGACGAAGCACCCGGCCAATCCGATCATCGAGGCGGATCCGGCGTGGTACGAGCAGCTCGACACCACCGCCTGGCACGATCAGGCCTGGCGCGATCCGTGGGTGTTCGCTGATCCCGACGGCGACGGGTACCACGCGCTCATCAGCGCCCGAGCCTCGACGGGTCCGGTCGATGCCCGCGGAGTCGTCGCCCACGCCCGGTCCCAGGATCTCGTCCACTGGGCTGTCCGCCCGCCGATCTCGGCTCCGGGCGAGTTCGGCCAGCTCGAGGTACCGCAGGTCGAGGTCGTCGACGGCAGGCCGATCCTCGTGTTTTCGGTGGGGGCCACCGAGGTCGGGCTGAAGCGCCGGGCGCTCCATCCCGACCTGCCGAGCGGGACCTACGTCTGCCCGGGCGCGTCGCTCCTCGGCCCATTCGATCTCGAACATGACGCGCGGCTTGTTTCGAACCTGTACAGCGGCCGGCTGGTGCGTCGGCGCGATGGGGGCTGGGCGCTGCTTGGATTCGTCAACCTCGCAGCCGACGGAAGTTTCGTCGGTGCAATCTCGGACCCCGTGCCATTCGAGCTCCTCCACTCGTGATGTCGGCCCATCGTCATCCGCCGCCACCAGCGCCCGATGCGTTGGTCGCTCAGGCAAGGCGAGACCGGCGGCCGAGGCATCACGGGCGAAAGCGCCGCCAGCGTAGCATCGAAGGCCAACGGGTATGCCGGCGACTTCGTGGAACTCGCGGAGCTCTGGATTGAGGGTTGATCTGTCTCGGAGTTGGCGGTACTAACCGCCGAGGATGAGCCTGATGAGCTTGCGCGCGTGATCGAGCAACTGCTGACGTACCTGCTGCCCTGGGGATCATCTGCCTACCCGTTCCGACGGGTAAGCCGGCGCCCCGGGTCGCGCTCGCCGTGCGGGACGCCGGTCAGCTCGGTGACCTCGGCCTCCATCACCGCCGCGGCGAGGACGCGGAGCCCTTCGCGGAGGAAGTCGACGTCGCCCTCGGTGATCGCCTTGCGGACCTGAAGGGTTCAACTTCCGCGATTCGTGGTCTTGCGGCACCGGTAGCATGCGTTCTCCTCTGCCGGAAGGAGCTCCATGCTGTTCTCGCTTCTGTACTTCCTGATCCACCGNCTCCTCGGAGTCGGAGGTCGCCGAGCAGATGAGAAGGACATCGAGCTCCTGGTGCTCCGGCACCAGGTGAAGGTGCTCCAGCGGCAGGTGTCGCGCCCGCGACTCAACCGTCTCGACCGGGTCCTGTTCGCGGCGGCGAGCCGGGCGATGCCCAGGAGCAGCTGGTCTTCGTTCGTGGTGCGGCCGGAGACCTTGCTGCGCTGGCATCGGGAACTCGTCCGGAAGAAGTGGACCTTCCGGAAGAAGGGGCAGCTCGGCCGGCCGCCGATCGACCCCAACGTCAGGGATCTCGTCGTCCGGCTCGGCCGAGAGAACCCGCGTTGGGGGTACCAGCGGATCCGCGGGGAGCTCCTCAAGCTCGGGATCAGGATCTCCGCGACGACGGTCCGGACGATCCTCCTGCGCCACGGCATGAACCCTGCTCCCCGCCGGGCCGGCCCGACATGGGCCGAGTTCCTGCGGTCACAGGCAGCGGGGATCCTCGCGACCGATTTCTTCACCGTCGAGACGATCANCCTCAAGACGCTCTACGTCCTGTTCTTCATCGAGCTCTCGANCCGGCGNGTGCACNTGGCCGGCGTCACCGCGNACCCCGACTCCGCCTGGGTCACCCAGCAGGCGCGGAACCTCGCCATCGAGGAGCGGCTGTCGGGTGTCCGGTTCCTACTGCGCGACCGGGACGCCAAGTACTCGGGACCCTTCGATGCGGTGCTTCGGGCCGAGGGCGTCCGGATCATCCGAACCCCGATCCGGGCACCTCGGGCGAATGCCTTCGCGGAGCGGTTCGTGCGGACCGTGCGCCGCGAGTGCCTCGACCACGTCCTGATCTACGATCGTCGGCACCTCGAACGAGTGCTCGGGGCGTACGTCGCGCACTACGTCGACGAGAGACCGCATCGAGGCCTGGGTCTTGCCGTGCCGGCCGGCATCCGACCAGCCCAGGTTCCGGGGGCGACCCCAACGCTGGTCGAACGAAGGGACGTGCTCGGCGGCCTGATCCACGAGTATCGCCGGGCGGCGTGATTCGGATTGTTGAACCCTTCACGCTCAAGCGGGCCATATCTCCGCGGGGGTCGACGACGCAGATTGTCGCCGACGACCGTTCCGAGATCGTTACGGGGGGCCTCGCCTCAGGATGAAGCGGTCTCACCCCCACACGACGGCGAGGTCGTGCTTGCTCCTGACTTCAGCTGGGCTGAGCTCACGGCTGGGCAACCCAGCCCTCTCGGTTGCCTACCAGCGCTCTTCGTGCACGAGCTCGTCGAGCGGTCTGCGGCCTCCAGGGCGCTTCGGGGCGGTCAGGACGGACGAGTCGGCCGGATAGCCGAACGACAGGACGTAATCGCATCGCTGACCCTCAGGGTAGCCCAGAAGCTCGCGAGCTACGTCCTGGTAGAAGACGGTCGCCGGGGCGCTCCCGATCCCTAGATCCCACGCGGCAAGGCTCATGTTCTGAGCGGCGAGCCCGACGTCGTAGAAGATCCCGGCGGCCTGACCCGGAGACTCGGGCTCGGGTGTCACGATGGCGATCCCGACCGCGGCCCCGGCGAGGTGTCCGGCGTAGTCGCCGACGCGGGACAGGGCCTCGAGGTGCTCGCGGTCGTGGCAGACGACGAAGGCTCGTCGCTGCATGTTCTTCGAGCTGCCGGCTCTTCGCCCCGCCTGGAGGATCCGGTAGAGGTGGGCCGCGTCGAGCGGCCGACTTGCGAAGTTCCGGACGACGCGGAGGGTATCGATCGCCTGCCAGGTTTCCATGGCAAGGATCATGCCCGTTCAGCCCCCAGCGCGCTAGAAGCCCGCGGAACGCCCCACCCGCCTCCACGAGGCGACGCGGACACGATCGGGCCATGG
>JGI24138J36424_10000696_pt1 | contig 10774 bp, 7 predicted proteins | sample BarGraNGADG00312_2_FD_36424 | JGI IMG/M metagenome (IMG submission 36424) | reverse complement strand
ACGCACCACCGGTGCAAGATTACACGCCCCAATGGGCGGTGTGGTCAGGATAAATCCTGCCCACTAGAGGAAGACCTTCTTCATGCAGCCGGTGTCATACTCCCAGCGACGGTTCGAGATGTTGTTGGGGTCGAGCGCCATCTTCATCTTGGTGAAGGCGTCCATGAACTGGACCATGTTGGGCTGCGCGGCCTGCATCGCGAGATCCATCATCGGCACCACGCCTTTGATCAGCGCTCCGGCGCCTGCGGCGATGATCATGCCTTGACTCATCGCGGTCGCGGTGGCGCGTCCGTACCCCATCAGTATCCTTATGAGGTCGTCCTTGTCCGCCTGGTTCGTGTAGACGTCGTATTCCATGTACGCGCTGCGTCCCATGTGGTAGGGCTGCAGGTAAGTGGAAGCGTCGTCAGGCGGGAGGGCGTCGTCGGTGGTTCCGACCTGGTTGGTGCACGCGGTCCTCATCGTCTGCTCGATGCCCACCATGTTGTCGAGCTTGTCTATGAGGGCGCCTATCATGAACGAGCCGCGTACTCGCTGGACGCGAACGGTGACGTTGAAGAACTTGACCCACTTGTCCAGGTTCACGTATTCGTAGTCCTCCGTCATCTGCTCGATCGCCTCCTTGGGGAGGAAGTCGAACATCGGGAACTTGTCCTCGAGCAAGCGCTGCGTGCAATCGGCCTTGAGGTCGGCCTCCTCCTCGGTCTCGCCACCGAAGATCGTCACGAGATTGTGGCGCGGCATGAGCTCGGCGACCTTGCTGGCCTCCGCGTTCGTGTCACCCATGAAGATCCCGTAGAAGGAGTTCATGAGGTGGGCGAGCTCGAGCGAGAGGTTGTCCTGTGCGACCTCGTAAAGAGCGTTGGCGAGCACTTCCAGGTTGTCTTCCTCATAGGCGGGGAAGATCTGCTGGTGAAACGGCGCCTCGGGGTAGAGGCGTATAGTCATCCTGGTCACGATCCCGTATGTGCCGAACGCGTACCTGAAGAGGCACGAGATGTCCGGTCCGGGGCCGGCCACGATCCCCTTTGCCGCGCCGTACGATGCGGCGCCGGTCTTGAGTATCTCTCCCGTCGGCAGCACAGCCTCTACGTCCAGGATGTTGTCCATCCCGAAGCCGTACTTTGAAGACATCGTGTTGATGTTGCAGAAGAGATGGTTGCTGATGACGCCCGCGGTCGCCGACGTGGACGGGTTGAGCAGCCTGCAGCCAACCCTCTGCGCCGCGGCCTGCAGCATCAGGTAGTTCACNCCCGGCTCGATGGTCGCGTACATGTTCTCGCCGTCGATCTCGATTATGCTGTCCATCCTTCGCAGGTCGCACAGGATGCCNCCGTAGGGAGGCAGCGCCATTCCGGCCGTGGTGAGGCCTGTGCCGAANGGCATCACGTCNAGGAGGAACTCGTTGGCGATGCGGTAGACATCCTGCACTTCCTCGGTGCTCGACGGTAACGCGACGATGTGCGGGTAGGAAGCCGGTGTGAAGGACTGGTCGCGCGCGTATCCGCAGAGCACGGACGGCGCGTCGCTGGCCCATTCCTCGCCCAGCGCTTCCTTCAAGGCATCGAGCGCCTTACCGAGGTTCTCGACCTTGTTGTGTTCGGGGTCTTTCTCCATGACCAGCGGCCGGTGGACGACGCGCCTGGCACGAAGTTCCTCTCGTATCCTGCTTGTTGCCACGGGAAAACCTCCTATAGCGCTTGGTCGAGTATCTCGGCCAGGTCGTAGACTTTGAGCTTGGACTTCTTCTCTTTGATGCCGTCCTCGAACATCCGAACGCAGAGGGGGCACGTGGTGACAATCGCCTCGGCGCCGACGTGCTCGGCCTCGAAGATCCTCTCCTTCGTAACCCACATCGCGAACTCGGGCTCCCAGAAGAACACCGACCCGCCGCCACCGCAGCAGAGCGCGTTCTTGCGGGCCCGCTCGAACTCGATGAGCTCGAGCCCGGGGATCGCCTCGAGCACCGCTCGCGGCTCGTCGAAGATGCCCTGGCGCCTTCCCAGCCTGCAGGGATCGTGGTAGGTGGCCTTGACCTTGACCTCTTTGGAGGGAGTCAGCTTGCCTTCTTTGATGAGCTTCGCGGCCATCTCGGGGAAGCTGAGGACCTCGAGGTCGGCGGCTTTCGTGTACTCGTCCTTCATCACACTGTAGGCGTGGGGGTCGGCGGTGACGATCTTCGTGACGCCCGCCTTCTCGAAGTTATCGAGGTTGGCGTTCGCGAACGTCTCGAAGTAATCCCGGTCTCCTATCAACAGCAGCGGGCTCCCGCTGGAGACCTCCGCCTTGCCGAGCGTGCCGAAGTCGACGCCCGCCTTCTGCAGGACGCGGGCAACGGCCTGCATCCTCGGCGCCAGCGACTTGAAGCTCGAGTAGTCATCGCCCACGAAGAGCAGCCACTCGACCTTCTCCTCGAGCGCGTTCTTGATGTCCATTCCCTTTGCCCACCCGACGCGCTTATCGGCCGACACGCCGTACGGGTTTTCGGTCTTCTCCATGTTCTCGATCATGCCGGAGAAGTAATCCAGCGGAGCCCACTCGTCGGCAACCGCCTGCTCGCGAAGGAGCTCGATGACCCACAGCGGGTGGAGCTGCTTCACGGGATAGCAGCGGTCGTCGCAGGACCCGCAGAGCATGCAGGTATAGACCGCGTGCTGCATCATCTCGTCGGGCTCTATTTCGACCAGGTCGAGACAGCGAGCCATCTCGAGCTTGCCGGGCGCGTAGTATGCCTCGTAGCGGAAGCGGCTTCCCGACGGGCAGTTCCTCCAGAAGCGAGGATCGTCGCACTGCTGAGCCATGACACCCTGGCAGAGTTTGCACTTGCCGCAGAGCGAGAAGTCTTCCCGGAGCTCCGCAAGCGCCTCGCGCGGGGCCGTGATTCTGCGCTTCATCGTCTAAACTCCTTCCAGTAGCTGGTCCGGGTTCAGCAGGCCCTTCGGGTCCACCGTCCTCTTGAAAAGTTTCAGCATGTTCGTGTAGGAGGGGTCCATGACCTTGTACAGCTTCTCGGCTACCTCTCCACGCGGCCTGTCGATGAAAGCCTTCGCGTCGATGAGGGCATCGTACGACTTGATCCTTGCTGCGGCGGCCGCGGCAGCGGCCTTCTCGTCTTTGGGATCGAAGTAGAGGTCGGCCTCACAGTAGGCCGAAGCGCCGAAGTAGACGGGGACCACTATCTTGCCNAGGTCCTCAGGCTTCACTCCGGCCGACGCCGCCTGCTCGTCGATCGCGCCGAACGTGTCTTCCACGTTCTTGAAATAGTTGTAGCAGTTGACGTCTTTCGCGCGGCCCTTGAACCAGTCGCGGTCGTACAGGTTCCACGGCTTGCCGAGGGCTCCCTCGCACATCTCGGGGACCTGGCCCTTCAGCGCCTTTGCGCCAAGGTCCTTTGCGGCCTCCCGGATGTACTTGTCCCAGATGTCGACGAGGTCTTTCCAGTGTTCCATGGTGAAGACCACGGTCCACGGGTTGAGCTTCTTCTTGATGCCGGCGACCGCGCCGGCGTCCCCGTCAGCCAGCACTATCGACAGGTAGCGGTCGTTCGCGGCGAACGCCTCGAAGCACCACTCAGCCCTGCTCACTTTGTAGAGCAGTTCTTTCGCGGGGCCGAGCTCGTCGAAGCCGAACGCCACCAGCCTGCGCTCCTNCCGGTTGGGGTAGGTGTAGACCAGGCCGTAGTAGGGGATGCCGAAGATATCCTCTGACGCCCCGAACATCGGCGAGAACTGCGGGCCCTGGTCCTCGCGGAAGTCCGCGTGGCCTTCGTCCGTCAGTTGCTGCGAGCCGGAGACCCAGAGCTGGCCGTCGGCCATCATCGCGTGGAAGACCGAGATGTGCGGGTGGCGGTAGCCGCCCTCACCCATCAACACGTCCCGGTCCATGTAGGAGCGGAGGATGGAAGGTGAAGTGCCCGAGATGGGGAAAAGGAGGCGCTGGTTCGTCTTGGCGAGCTCCTTTGAGAGCTGCTCGAAGGTGACGCCGGCGAACACGTTCGCGGTCAGGTTGCGCACGTCGATCTTCTTGATCCGGTTCATCCTGGACAGGTCCACCAGGACTCCCTTTTTCCCCGAAAGGTTTCCTCCGTCAGTCTTGCGCTTGATCGAGAAGAGCGGGATGTCGTTCTCGTAACAGAGCGCGGCCACGTCGGCGAGCTGGTCCACGTCCCCCGGCATCACCAGGGTGAGGTCCGCTCTTTCGAGTGGCTCTGAGAAACAGGATGAGAGGGCTTGAGCGCCGGTCCGCACGTTTCCCTCTCCGAGCAATCTTTTTAGCTCTTTTGCGGCACTGCCGTTGCCGTTCATACTCGCCTCCAGGTCGTCGGTGGCCGGCCTCGTCCGTGAAGCTAGCTGACGTCTATTATCGAAGCCATACCCTTCTCGGTAAGAATATCCGGGTAGATCTTGAACGCGGGCTTGATCACCGGGAGCATCTTGAGCAGCTTGGGCACGGAGCCCTCCGATTCGATGTCTCCGACGGTCAGCGCTTTAATGAGGTTGAGTTTGCCGAGCCAGAACTTGTGGGCGACGTCGGTCGACATCTTCAAAGTGGCATCCGGATCGGTGAAGTCCTGCGGTCCGGTCAGCAGGAGCATGTTGTCACCCCTGCAGTCGATCCAGACCTCGCCTTCCGGGTCGTCGTAGATGAAATGGACGAGGAGCTTCGAGGCGAGAGCCTTCTCGTTTATAGCCGGGTCGGAGGAGAGCTTCACGAACAACTCTCCGAGCGCGTCATAGAATGGTTGGATTTCACTGAAGTACGGCATTCCTGCGTCTCCTTTCTCTGCAACCTGGCGGCCTGAACCATAAAACGGAATGTGGAGGCATTCAGCTCGGCGCAGCTTAGGCGACCCATTCAGCGCATAATTATTAGTTCAGGTCAGTGGACTTGTCAATTGACCAGAGAGTGCAGTTATACTATCAGTTAGTCGCGCGCCGGGTGAGGAGGAACCCATGGCAGAGAACATCGTGGTCGGGGCCGGGCTTGCGGGGTTAGTGGCCGCTATTAATCTTGCGAGAGAGGGCCGGGACGTTCTGGTCCTTGACAAGGAGTCGAGGGTCGGCGGAACCGGGAAGTATCATCCCTCCCCGGAGGGCACGCCAATACACCAGGAGGGCATCCGGAGGTACACGGGGATCGACTTCAGCCCTGAAGCGGCCGCCCCGGCCGTCGCGCCGTTCCAGGTAGGCAGGACCGTCGCGTACGGCGAGATGATACCGGTGGACATGAACGCCATTTCTTCTTTCATGATCGAGAGGGGGCCGCGCTCCAGCTCGCTCGACAGCTATCTCTATAACATCGCGCTGGAAGCGGGCGTCAAGTTCGAGTTCAACCACCCGATAATGTCCAACGACGCCATCGCCGAGCTGCCACCCGACTCCATCATCGCGACGGGCCTGTACTTCGAGGGCTTCGACGCGTGCCGCGTGCCTTACATGACGTCCTTCCATTTCGTGGGCCGCCAGATGATAGATGACACGGAGAGCAACCACGTGACCGTCTATCACGGCGAGTTCACGCGAGACTACGCGTACACGGCTTCGGTCAACGGCATCCAGTTCGCCCACGTCTTCCAGCGCAACCCGATCGGGAAAGACACGCTGAAGGCTTTCGAGGAGCAGGTGTACATATCCGAGGGCATAGAGTTCAAGTCGTGGAACCACTTCACTTTCCCGGTGCCCGCGGCCTCGATACACAACCCGAGGCTCTTCGCGGGGGACAAGATCCTGGCCGGCACGCTGTCGGGGTGCATGGAGTCGTACATGTTCTTCGGCATGCTGGGCGCGATGGTCTCGGGAAAGATCGCGGCGATGGCTGTCACTGACAAGGCGCAGGCGTTCGAGGAGTTCGAGAAGGCATCGTCGTCGTTCGCGGCCGCGTACATGGCCAAGAAGATGTCCAACCTCGCGCCGCACGCGGTGCAGAGGGTGCTGCTGCCTTTCGCGTTCCGTCACGCGTTCGACGTGCCGTTTGCCGCCGACGTGATCAAAAGAGCGATGCCGGGCTGGAAAAACATCGCTTAACAAGATGGGGTCAGGTCTTTTTCTTCAAGTCAAAGTCCGTGGGACCCGTCGCAATAACATCAGACTTAAAGAAAAAGACCTGACCCCAGAATATTAAGCGGGAGGAGCGAGATGAAAAAGGTCGTTGTAATCGGTAGCGGGCCCGGGGGAAGNGGGTGCGCGGCGCTGCTGGCGAGCCGCGGGTTCGAAGTCACTATCCTCGAGCAGAACAACTTCATAGGCGGCAAGTGCTCCACCTACGAGGAGAACGGGTTCAAGGTCGACACCGGAATCCACATGTTCGCGACCGGGCCATCGGGACCGCACGGACAGACGGCGCGCGAGCTCGGGATCTCGCAGCCGTGGCTGATGCGCGATCCCAGCGAGACGATGTGGATGAACGACAAAGGCTTCTTTTACCTCTACCAGAAGACCACCAGCCCCGCCGCCATCAAAGAGCTCGCGATGGCGAACATAACGGGCAAGCAGAAGGTGGACGTCCTCAACTCGCTGCGCCGCTCGCTCAAGAGCTTCGGGTTCCCGGGCATGCTCCGCGAGCTCTCCGGCGTCGCCAAGGCGCTGCCGGGCATCGTCGCCAAGTACGACGACGTCACGATCAGGGATTTCCTGTACCAGTTCACCGACGACGTGGGGATCCACCGCGCCATGAACTGCCTTGCCATGCTCCTGCTGGTAGATCCTTACGAGAAGGCTTCCGCGGGCGAGTTTATCCTGGTCGTCTCCGACATCTTCCGCTACGGGACGCTTGGGGTGCCCAAGGGCGGCGCTATCGGTGTGCCCCGTTCCTTCATGCGCGCTTTCAGGCGCGACGGTGGGCGGCTGGTCCTGGGCGTCGCGGCGAAACAGATCACTGTCGACGGGGACAGGGTGACCGGCGTGCTCGGAGCTCGCGGGCGAGGACAGCTTTCCCTCGGAATACGTTGACTACGTCGACTCGCTCGAGCTCTCCTACTCGTGGATCGCCAGCAAGCTGTTCCTCGACAGGAGGGTAATGGACCTCAAGGCCCCTTCCTTCTTCCCGATCCCCGCGAAAGATCCCGACAAGATCTTCAGCTACTGCGACGAGCCCGACGGCCTGCCGGACGACCCGTTCATCTTCGGGCCGATCCCGACCGAGTGGGACCAGACGCTCGCGCCGCCCGGACACCAGTTGATAATGATCGGCGTGGCGACGTCGAACGACGTCGACCAGGAGGATCGCAGCCAGAAGATGCTCGACATCGCGGAGCAGAAATACTTCAGCTTCTTCCCGCAGGTCGAGAAGAACATAGTCGCCAAGAGCCGGATCACCAACAAGGACACCAACCGCATCACGCGCAAGGGCACCGGCGAATGCATAGGCCTGGCCCAGATACCGGGGCAGGTCGGCTCCTCGAAGCCACACCCGAAGATGCCGGTCGGTGGCCTCTGGGCCGTGGGGTGCGACGCGGGCGGGCGTGGAGTCGGGACCGAGCAGGCCACCGCTTCGGCGATGCTCGTGGCCAGCCTCATCAGCTGAGGCCGCAGTGGATCCGCGAGACGACAGCGGAGGATGGGCCGCCTGGCTCGACGACCTCTCCTCGGACCTCGGTGAAAACCCGGCGGACGTTCTCGAGCGGACCGCATACATGGTCATCGATCGCGCCGGGCTCGTCCGGGGCGATACGGTGGCCGATCTCGGCGCGGGCACCGGTCTTCTCACTCTCAAGGCCGCGAAGGCCGTCGGTCCGACAGGCACTGTCCTCGCGATCGACTCGAGCCAGGCGTGTCTCGATGCGGTATCTGAAAGAGCGCGGCGCGTCGGCACAGGTAACGTGCGGACCGTCAATGCGACCCTCGATTCTCTACCGATTGAGTCCGGTTCGTGCGACGCGGCGGTCTGCCGATCGGCGCTCGTCTACCTGGGCGACCCCGGCGCCGCTCTCGCGGAGGTCAGGCGCGCGCTGCGTCCCGCGGGGCGCTTCTCGGTCTTTGAGCCCCTTGCCGCTGAGATGGAATGGTCAGCGTCAGAGGAGGACTGTCTGGATGAGGACTTTTTCGACATCGAGCGAACTCTCAGAAAAAAGCGCGCGTCGTATCCGATGAACAGGGTTGCTCTGCGCTCTGCTTTCGAGACGTCGGGATTAGTGAGCGTGGGGTCGCTTCCGCTGCACTTTGATATTAGGATGGAGGGCAGGCCAGAGGACGAGGTCGCACGAGAGTACCTGTGGGACCTGCCTGGAGAACTGGCCGCGTTTGAGATTTTGAAGGATGAATTTTCTGAAGAGCGCCTGCGGAACGCAGCCGCATCTTTCGCCCGCGAGGCTTCGGCCGGTAAGGTCCGTGGCCTTCTCCCGTGCTTGCTGGTATGGGGCATCAGCCCGTCTGACGAGGAGAAGTAATCCGCATGAGCAGGATCCGCAACCGCATCTACAGACCGGTCTCCTTCGTATTGCTGGTCGTCCTTTTCCTGACGATCTCCTCGTTCGCCCTCGCCGGGACTGTCGGCACCCTGCAGGTGCAGGACGCGGTGACGAGCGCGCAGGCGATCATGACCAGGGCCGTTGCCGAGACGGGGAGGGCGGGCGGCATGCCGCAGTGGCGCGGGGCCAGGCCCGGCGAGCCGCTGCTGGTGCGCGCGAGCGACGGCACCCCATCCGAGTACATGGTCCCGGTGATGGACCCGTCGGGCAAGCCGATCGCCACGGTCGGGATCGACGCCCGCGACGGGGGATGGCACTGGTACTGCGCGTACAAGCTGCCGAAATTCCCGCTCGTGACCGCGAGCGAAGCGTCATCGAAAGTCCGCGGCTTCATGAAAGAGCGGAAGCTCTCGGTGTCCTCTCTGCCCGCGCCCGAGGCGCGGATCGCGCCGGACAAGACGATGTACTGGTACTTCAAGCCGCAGGGCTCGAAGGCGAGCGAGGCGTACGTCCCGGTCTTCAGCGAGGACCAGCCGTCGACCAACCTGCAGGGCAAGCCCTGGGACAAGTCCTCCGCGTTGGGGACGATGAACCCCTCGCCGGCCCCCCGGCAGGCTCCGGCGGCTTCGGGGACCGGACAGGTGTCTTCCCCCGCAGCGGGAGCGGGCAGCAACGGAGGCTATGCTCCGGCATACGACATATCGGGTGTTCCTTATCACGCGCAGACGACGGACTGGTGGTGCGGCCCGGCGTCGCTCGAGATGGTGTTCAACTATTTCGGGCCCGACATCGAACAGGGTCAGATAGCGGGCGTGGCCGACCAGGACTCTTCCTACGGAGTCTACGCCGACGAGCTCGCGCGGGCGGGGCAGTTCTCGAGCCAGAGTGTGTCGGTGCAGGACGCCAGCCTTCGCGGATACCCCGGGCGGTCGACGGGATACGGGACCGCTTACGCCTTCTGGGAGGACGGCTCGTCTCTGTACGACCGCAGGTACTCCGACATCAAAGAGCTGGTCTCGCAGAACATCCCGGTGCTGGCTCTGACGTACTATTCCGCACCGCCGTCCTCGGGGCACTTCCGCGTCATCAAGGGATACAACGACAACATCAACGCCTTCATCGTGCACGACCCGTGGTACAAGGATTACCCTTCCGGCCCCGACGTCGTGTTCAACCAGAACAACTTCGTGGACACGCTGTGGACGTACTCGAACCGGTGGGCGATGATCGCGACGCCATGGGTCGTGAACGTCTACAAGCCGAACACGGTGGCCGCCGGCCAGGTCTTCACCGTCAACGCTGACGTCAACTACCGCGCGCCGAGCCCCCTGACCGGCCAGTACCCGGCTTCGGGGGCGACCGCGACGCTTCGTGCTTCGGGCTTCCAGGTGGTCGGAGGAGACGTCAACCAGCAGGTTGCCGGGATAGGTCCGAGCGGCTCCACGGGGTCCGTGTCCTGGTCGGTCAAAGCGCTGCACTCCGGCACTACCCAGGGCATCTCGGTCCTGGCTCAAGGCCTCGTCTCGGGCCACACCTCGGTATACGGAAATTACTCGGACTGGGTCGGAGGGGAAGGCGATTCCGCTCCGGCGCCAGGGCCGACTTCCAGGGCATGGGGGCACGACTCCGTCGGCGTCTCCAGTCCCTCGAACACGTGGTACCTGGCAGAGGGGTGCACGAACGGCAGCTTCGAGACCTGGGTCCTCGTGCAGAACCCGAGCTCGACCTCCACCGCGCACGTGCAGCTCAGTTATATGACTGCAAACGGGCCGGTCGAAGGCCCGAGAACGTCGATCAGGCCGAACTCGAGGATGACGTTCAACGTCGGTGACACCGTGCCAGGGCAGTGGTCTGTCTCGACGAGGGTGGCCTCCGACGTAGGAGTGGTGGCCGAGAGGTCCATGTACGCCTACAACCGCCGGCTCGGCACCGATTCCGTGGGCGTGCCCGCCGCGGCGGGCAACTGGTACCTCGCGGAGGGCTGCACCGGCACGGGCTTCGAGACGTGGGTGCTCGTCCAGAACCCGAACAGCGGCCCGGCAAACGTCAAACTCAAGTACATGACCCCCTCGGGTCCGAGAGCGGGTCCGACCGCGAACATACCCGCCAACTCGAGGATGACCTTCAACGTGGCCGACACCGTTGCGGGGCAGTGGTCTGTGTCGACGCAGGTGAGCGCGAACAAGCCGGTGATCGCCGAGCGGTCGATGTACGGGAACAACAGGCAGTGGGGGCACGACTCCGTGGGCGCCACCTCCGCGGCGGACACTTGGTACCTCGCCGAGGGTTGCACTAACGGCGGCTTTGAGACCTGGGTGCTCGTCCAGAACCCCAACGCCTCGGCGGCTACCGTCTCTCTCTCTTACA
>JGI24138J36424_10000695_pt1 | contig 10782 bp, 7 predicted proteins | sample BarGraNGADG00312_2_FD_36424 | JGI IMG/M metagenome (IMG submission 36424) | reverse complement strand
TTGCCGAACTCGACGTTGTAGACGAGCCGCACCTGCACCTTGCGCGCGAGCACTTCGGCCAGCGCGGCGTGGATCGGTGCCGCGTTCTCGCTATCCAGGTGTACGTCGTAGAGCGCCAGCTCGAGCGAGCGCGTGGCCGGGGAAAGGAAGGACGCGATCTTGGCGGCGATGCCGGCGGGATCCTGCCCGCCGTCGCGAAGCTCGCTCAGCTCGATCATGCTAGATGGTGTTCGGCGTCGGCCGGGCGTTCCAGGTCTCGCGGGCGATCTTCCAGTCACCGTCGACGGAACGACGCAGGATGTGCAGGCCCTTGCCGTGCGAGACCTGCAACTGTCCGCCGCTCTTAGGCTCCAAGCGCCAGCTGTAACTGAAGCGATGGAAGGCCAGGTCGCCGACGGCCTCCGTCTCGTTGTGCTTGAAGGCGAGCCACTCGACGCGCCACTCGCCGAGGAACTCGCGCAACCAGGCGTGCAGCTCCTCGCCGCCGATCGACGGAAGTCCCGGTGGAAGAAACAAGGCGTCCTGGCTGAGCAGTGGCAGATAACGCTCGATGTCGTCGTCCGCCATCGCCTCGACCTCGGCGTCGATAACGCTCTCTATTCGCTGTCTCTCCTGCTGGTCGTCGACTGTCTGAGCCACGGTGCCTCCTTTCGCCGGGTAGTGCTTTCCGCCCCAGAGAGCGAGATTCTACGTTGCCTGGCCCGGAATGCGGTTTCGGGAACCCGAATTCGCTCAATCTGCGTCGTGCAAATCTCGATTCTCCAGCCTCTGCGTAGAGCTCGTCTCAAATGAAGCACTCCGCCCCCTGGCCGCGCTCGGCGGCGCGCTGCGTCGTCCTCAGTCGCACCCGTATCTCTGTCGATACGAGCGCTCCCAGCGTCCTAGCATCGCATCCACCGATCGCACCCAGTCGGCGGGTCGTCAATTGAAACGAGCTCTTGAGACCGGAGTGAGAGATCGCGCTAGCTCGTTCGAGCTGCGAGGTTGGAGCGGCTACCCTGACCTGATGGAAGCGCTTGCATCCTTCTCCGAGAAGACGCGAGCCTGGTTCGAGCGCAGCTTCGCCGCCCCGACGCCCGCGCAGGAGCTCGGCTGGCCGGCGATCGCCGGCGGCTCGAGCGTGCTCATCCAGGCGCCGACCGGCTCGGGCAAGACTCTCGCCGCCTTCCTCTCGGGCATCGATCGGTTGACAGGTAGCCCGGGCGAGGGTTTGCGCCTGCTCTACATATCGCCGCTGAAGGCGCTCAACTACGACGTCGAGCGCAACCTGCGCGGGCCGCTGGCAGGGCTCGGCTCGGAGCTCAAGGTGGCCGTGCGCACCGGCGACACACCGGCCAAGGAGCGCGCGGCGATGTTGCGCCATCCGCCGGACATTCTCATCACCACGCCCGAGTCGCTCTACCTGCTTCTCACCTCGCGTGCCCGCGAGACGCTGAAGTCGCTCGAGACGGTGATTCTCGACGAGGTGCACGCCGTCGCGGGCACCAAGCGGGGCTCGCATCTGGCGCTCTCGCTCGAGCGGCTGGAGCGTCTCGTCGGTAGGCCGATTCAGCGCATCGCGCTGTCGGCCACGCAGCGGCCGCTGGAGGAGATCGGCCGCTTCGTCTCGGGTGGGCGACCGATCGAGATCGTGGACGCGGGTGTGCGGAAGAAACTCGACCTGGCAGTTCAGGTGCCGGTGCCCGACATGCGCGAGCTGGGTCAGACCGGCTCCATCTGGCCCTCGATCTATCCGGAGATCGTCGAGCTGGTGCGGGCGCACCGCTCGACCATCGTCTTCGTCAACAACCGTAGGCTGGCCGAGCGCCTGGCGCTGCGCGTCAACGAGGCGGCCGGCGAGGAGCTGGCCCGCGCCCACCACGGCTCGCTGGCACGCGAGCAGCGCACCGAGATCGAGGAGGCGCTCAAGCGCGGCGACCTGCGTTGTCTGGTCGCCACCTCCTCGCTCGAGCTGGGCATCGACATGGGCGCGGTCGACCTCGTCATCCAGGTCGAGTCGCCCAAGTCGGTGGCGCGCGGCTTGCAGCGCATCGGCCGCGCCGGTCACACGATCGAGGCCACGGCCAAGGGCCGCATCTTCCCCAAGTTTCGCGGCGACCTGCTCGAGGCCGCGGTCGTGGCCAGGCGCATGCACGCAGGGCTGATCGAGGAGACGCGTATTCCGCTCCAGCCCCTCGACGTGCTCTGCCAGCAGATCGTCGCCATCTGCTGCGAGGAGGAGATCTCTGTAGACGACCTGCACGAGCTTGTCCGGCGCGCCTACCCCTTCTCCGGTCTCTCGCGCGCCCAGCTCGAGAACGTGCTCGACATGCTGGCCGGGCGCTACCCCTCCGACGAGTTCGCCGAGTTGAAGCCGCGCATCGTCTGGGACCGTACGGGCGGAATCGTGCGCGGTCGTCCCGGCGTGCAACGCCTCGCCGTTACCAATGCCGGCACCATCCCCGATCGCGGTCTCTACGGCGTCCATCTCGTGGACGGCGGCGGCCGGGTGGGGAGCTGGACGAAGAGATGGTCTACGAGGCCAGACAGGGACAGGTCTTTTTGCTCGGCGCCTCGAGCTGGCGCATCGAGCAGATCACCCGCGATCGCGTGCTCGTCTCGCCGGCACCCGGAGTGCCCGGTGCGGTGCCCTTCTGGAAGGGCGAGGGAGTGGGAAGGCCGGTCGAGCTGGGCGAGGCGATCGGCGCGGTCTCGCGCGAGCTGGTGGCGCTGCCCGGCGAGGTGGCGCTCGAGCGGCTNCGCGGCGAGTACGGGCTCGACGAGCGGGCGGCCGAGAACCTGCTCGCCTACCTGCACGACCANGCCGAGGCNACCGGCGCGCTCCCGTCCGACAAAACGATCGTCGTCGAGCGCTTCCGCGACGAGATCGGCGACTGGCGCGTGGTCGTCNTGACTCCGTTCGGGGCGCGCGTGCACGCACCCTGGGCGCTCGCTCTCGGAGCGCGCTTGCGCGACGCGCTCGGGCTCGAGGCACACGCGATCTGGTCGGACGACGGCATCGCGCTCCACCTTCCCGACGTCGAGCAGCCGCCGCCGATGCACGAGCTCCTGATCGGGCCGGAAGAGATCGAGGAGCTGGTTGTGGGCGAGCTGGNNGNNAGCGCGCTGTTTGGTGCCCGATTCCGCGAGAACGCGGCCCGGGCGCTCCTGATTCCGCGCCGCCGTCCCGGTCAGCGCACGCCGCTCTGGCAGCAGCGACTGAAGGCGCAAAGCCTGCTCGAGGTCGCCAGGCGCTATCCCGCTTTCCCGATCATGCTCGAGACCTACAGGGAGTGCCTGCAGGACGTCTTCGACCTGCCCGCGCTGAGGCAGGTGCTCAAGCGACTGCAGACGCGCGAGCTCGACCTGGTCGAGGTCGAGACGGCTTCGGCTTCGCCCTTTGCCAGCTCGCTCATCTTCGAGTACGTCGCCTCGTATATGTACGAGGACGACACGCCGCCGGCCGAGCGTCGCGCTCAGGCTCTCTCGCTCGACCGCGGGCTGCTGCGCGAGCTGCTCGGTCAGGAGGAGCTGCGCGACCTGCTCGACGCAGGCGCGGTCGAGGAGGTGGAGCGCGATCTCCGCGGCGCTCCGCGCGACGCCGACGAGCTGCACGACGTCCTCAGGCTGCGGGGAGATCTGCGCCCCGGCGAGTTCGACGAGGCCTTCGCGGCGGTGCTCGAGACCGAGCGCCGGGCTGTGCGCGTGCGCTTCGCCGGCGCCGAGAGGCTGATCGCCGCCGAGGATGCCGGGCGCTACCGCGATGCCCTCGGCGCCATGCCACCCGCGGGGCTCCCGGACGTTTTTCTCGAGCCGGTGGCGGATGCGCTCAGCTCCCTGATTCGCCGTTACGCGCGCGGGCGCGGCCCCTTCACGACCGCCGATGCTGCCGAGCGCTTCGGTCTCGAGCCCGCCCCCGTGGAGGAGATCTTGACCGCGCTGGAGCGCGAGGAGGCGCTCGTGCGCGGCGAGCTCAGGCCGGGCGGGACGGAGCGGGAATGGTGCGATCCGGATGTGTTGAGAAGGCTGCGCCGTGCTTCGCTGGCACGGCTGCGCAAGGAGGTGGAGCCGGCCGAGCCGGCGGCATTGGCGCGTTTCCTGCCGGGCTGGCAGGGAATCGACCGGCGCTCGACGCTGCGCGAGGCGCTCGTTCCGCTGCAAGCGCTGGCGCTTCCGGTGGCGCTCTGGGAGTCGGACTTGCTGCCGCGGCGGGTGCCNGGTTACCAGCCGGCCGAGCTCGATCAGCTCTGCGCCTCGGGCGAGGTGGTCTGGGTGGGGGCCGGGCTCGAGCGCGTCGGCATCTACTTTCGCCAGGACGCACGGCTGCTCGGCTCGCCTTTGACCTCGCCTCGCCCCGAAGGCCGGCTGCCGGAGCAGATCCGCGCCGCGCTCGCGGCCGGGGCGCTCTTCTGGGACGAGCTGCTCGCCGCGGCCGGCCTCGATCGCGAGGAGGCTCTGCCGGCGCTCTGGGATCTCGTCTGGGCGGGCGAGGTGACGAACGACTCCTGGCAGCCGCTTCGTGCCGAGCGCCGCTTCGAGACCCAGCCTTCCGAGCGAAGAATGCGTCGCTTCGCGCGCTCGCGCGCGCAGGCCCCGACTGCGACCCAGGGCCGCTGGTCGCTCACCCGCGCCCTCTTCGGACCTGTCCCCGTGCCTGGCACCGAGACAGGTCCCGCGGCGTCAGGGGGAGCGGAAGAAGTCCTGCAAAAAGCGCATAGCGAAGTTGCTATTGGCGTATCCGGCCAGGTCCGCGTGCCTGGCACCGACAGAAGGGCGCTGGCCGAGCTGTTGCTCGAGCGCCAGGGGATCGTCACCCAGAGCGGCGTTCGCGCCGAGGGGATCCCGGGCGGCTACGGCGCCGTCTACGGCGAGTTGAAGGCGCTCGAGGTGCTGGGGCTCTGCCGCCGCGGCTACTTCGTCGAGGGGCTCGGCGGCGCTCAGTTCGCGCTACCCGGCGCCGTCGAACGTCTACGCGAGCTGCGGCCGCGCCCGGGCGTCGAAGCCGAGGCGCTCGTGCTCGCCGCCGCCGATCCCGCCCAGCCCTACGGCGCAGCTCTTTCCTGGCCCGCGCGCTCGGCCGGCCGCGCGGCCCGCGTTGCCGGCGCTCACGTCGTGCTACTCGGTGGCGAGGCGGTGCTCTTCGTCGAGCGCGGCGGCCGCTCGCTGCTTCCGCTGCGCGATCCCGACGAGTCTTGGTTGCGCGCGGCGCTGGAGGCGCTGGTTGCTCACGTCCGCCGGCGCGAGATCAAGCGCCTGGCGGTAGAGCGCTTCGACGGCGAACCGGTCGTCTCGAGCGAGGTGATGCCGCTCTTGCTCGAAGCCGGTTTTATCGCCGGGCCTAGGCGCGCCGTGCTGCGCGCCTAGAGAGCTACTCCGCCGGGAGATGCGCTTCGGCTTGGTACTCCCGAGCATGAGAGCGGAGGGGGAGATCAAGATGACCGACCTGCGCCTACTAGCGACGCTCGTGCTCGGCACGTTTGGGCTACTCGTATTGACGGAGAGTTCCGCGGCTCACAGCACGCGACACCTGGCCGCTTGCACGATCGTGGGCACGCCCGGGGCCGACCGTCTCACGGGCACCTCCGGCCGGGATGTCATCTGCGGGCTCGGCGGCAACGACCTCATCGGCGGCGGTTCGGGCAACGACACCCTGATCGGCGGAGCCGGTAACGACACGCTGCACGGAGACAGCGGAAGAGACACCGCGCTCGGCGGCCCGGGAAACGACTTGTTCATCGCCTGGGAGGGCCAGCGCGACATAATCGACGGAGGCCCCGGTCGTGATCGGGGCTGGGTCGACAAGAAGCTCGACCGTGTGCGCTCGATCGAGCGGAAGTAGTCCTAGCCGGCTCAGCGAGCCAGCAGCAAACGCAAAGTCAGATTCGCTGCCGGGAAGTTACGCAGCTTCGCTCGCAGTAGTTCCGCAGTCATAAGGTGCCGCCTTTCACGCCGCCAATACGCAGGCACACAGCTTGACTCCTCGAGCCGCCGCGGCCATCCCCCGATGGGGCGGTGTCCTCACAAAGCACTCGAACGAGGGAAGGCGGTTATCGCCGGCCCGGAATGCAGGAGTGCAGGCCGTGACTGCGTAGGGGGAAACGTGGCTATCCGCGCTCCGCACCTCTATCACTCGCTGCGCCTCTTTTGCCTCGGAGCTTTCTCCGAGCTGGAGACCGACATCTCGCACGGCGCCGAGGTCCCGTTTGCCTTCGAGGAGCACGCCGCCCCGAACCGGCCCTCGCTGTACGAGTACCGGCCGCTCGTGCGCGGCTTCGTCGAAAAGCGATCTCAGCAGCTGATGAAGCTGGCCGACGCCCAGGCTGCGATCGAGGATCTACGGCACGAGCGGGCGGCCGCGATCTTCGCGCGTGCCCACGCCGGCGAGCAGCTGCCCGACGAGGAAGCGCTCTTCATGACGGTGCTCCTGCCTCTGCTTGTCGCCACGACGGAGAGTTGCGGCGGTTTCGACTGGCACGACGACGCATTCGACCGCGCCTATATCGAGCTCGAGGGCTCTCTATTCGGCGGCGAGCGAAGCTACATGGCGGTGGCGCCGCTGGTCGGTCTGTCGCTGGGCGCGCAGGTCGAGTTGGGCGAGGGTGTGCGGGTTCGCCTTTCGCCTCCCGGCGAGCTCTCCACCTATTGGCCCGAGGCGAGTGGAATACTGCCGCGCGAATTCGGGCGTCGCGCCGACCGCCTGTCAGTGATCGAGCTGCGGCGTGACCTCGGGCTCGATCAGATCGAGGCGCCCGATGCCCCGGCAGAGCTCGCCGATGCGATCAGCGCTCTGCGCCTGGCGACCGCCGGCGCCATCGCCGCGGGACCGGTGCTGTTCGAGCGGCTCGACAAGCGTCCCTACGGAATCCGGCCGATCCTGCCCATCGCCGCCACGGAGCCTTACGGCGAGCCGACGCGCCTCGACCCCTTCCGCGGCAAGCTGGCGCACGACCTGCGCGCCCGCATCGCCGCGGCCGACGAAGACCGCGCGCTCTCCGAAGCGCTCGATCGCTGGGAGCTGTCGCTCTTTGCTCAGGAGCCGTTCCGCTCTGAACAGCTGCGCGAAGCGTTGACCTCGGTTCTCGGCGCCGACGAGGGGCTGGCGATGGCGGCGCTCAGGGCCGCGACTCTGCTTGGCGACGGATCGAGCGAGCGAGCCGAGCTGCGCGTGCGCCTGCGTGCGCTGGCCGGGGGAGAGCCGGCCGACAAGGATACGAGCGACGCGATTCGGCGCACGCTGGTTGAGGTGCTGATGCACGGGAACCGAGCCCGCATGATCGAGGCGCTCGACGAGTCGCTACTCGGCTTGCGTCCTCGCCCGAGCCGCTCGATGGCCATCCGGGCCGCCGCGAGCTAGTTGATTGTCTCGGCTCGAATTGAGCACATTGTCGTGACACTCGCCGCGCGTAATCTCCTTGCGTGGATGAAGCTCGCGCCGTCATCGCCAGGCTCGACCGTATCGAGGCGATGGAGCTCGCCCACAAACCGGCTGCACTTCTTTTAGACGAGCTCGCGCTCCTGCTGCCTGAGACCAGGCGCTGGTTGGAGCGGGAGGGGCCGGGCCCGATTGATGCCCGAGTCGCGCTCGAGCGCTGTCTGCTCGCGCTGGACGGCGGCTCGAGCTCGCTGGCCCCCGGTAGCCGGGTTGCGCCACGGTCACCCGCGAGCAGCATTCGCTAGTCTGCCGGTGCCTTGAGAAAGAAGTCGGCACACGAGAATATCGTTCACTGGGACGAGATCGAGGTCGCGCACTGGCAGGCCGGGCACATTTCGGCAGACTGGCGCAGGGTTGGCTCAACCGTCGGATCGGTCGGCGTCGGGTTGTCGCGTATCCAGATCGATCCCGGCATGTGGTCGACGCCGGCGCACATTCACGGTCGCGAGGAGGAGATCTTCTTCGTGCTCGGCGGTTCTGGGCTTCTCTGGCAAGAGGGTGCCAATTTCGACATCGCGGAGACAGACTGTTTCGCCTTCCGGGGTGGCATGGGACCGCACACGCTGAAGGCCGGCCCCGACGGCCTCGACGTGCTCGCCTTCTCGGAGAACATCGGCGACTCCGCCACCTTCCTGCCGCGCTCGAAGGTCTCCTGGCTGGGCGTCAGCTGGGTCGAGACCGGAACGCTCGAGAACCCATTNGGGCTCGAGGCCGCTCAGGGTCCCCCCGAGGTGAAGGAGTCGAGCTCGCTGCGCCCGGACAATCTGGTCAGGCTCAAGAACGTGAGCGCCGTCGGCACCTCCAAGAAGACGATCGGTCGCATCCGGCGCGATCTCGGCAACGCCGTAGGTTCCCGTACCTCCGGTCTCGGGCACATCGCCGCCGCCCCCGGCAAGCTTTCCTGTCCGCCTCACTGCCACTCGGCCGAGGAAGAGCTCTTCGTCGTGCTCGAGGGCGATGGCGTGCTTCTATTGGGCGACGAGGAGTACGAGCTGAAGCANGGTCACGTGGTCGCACGTCCGCCGGGAACCGGTGTCGCACACGCATTTCGAGGGGCTGACAGCGGGTTGACGCTGCTCGCNTACGGGACGCGCCGTTCCACTGACCTCTGCTACTACCCGCGCTCGCGCAAGATCTCCTTCCGCGGTCTCGGCGTGATCGGGCGAATCTCGCCCGTCGAGTACTGGGAAGGCGAGGAGTAACAACACAAGCCGAGCCCGCCTGGCAGCGGGACAGGTCCAAACGAGGCGATCGCTCCCAAGAAGCTCCTGCTCAGAAGGNGGTTCGGCCCCATTGGCCAGGTCCCCGTGCCTGGCACCGGGGCAGGTCCCGACGAGCCGCTTTGCCCGCCCGGACAGCCTTGAGATCGGGTCGTGGTCAAATTGCCTGGAAAGCCTCGCATTTCCCGTACCATGTGATCTATGCCGTGTCGGCGGCGGCAGAAGACTCGGGCTCAGCCGCGAGCTAAGGGAAGGACTCCGCTTGAATAGGCAGAAGATGGAGCGCCGATGGGGGTCGCAAGCTTATTGTCGCGTCCGCTTGCACGGGCGCCTGAAGAAGGAGTGTCGATGGGGCGCGTGATCGCGTTCGCCAACCAGAAGGGAGGCGTCGCCAAAACGACGTCAACCCTCAACCTCGCGGTTGCGTTCGCAGAGCGTGACCTCGACGTTCTGGTGATCGATCTCGATCCGCAGGGCAACCTGACCATGAGCCAGGGGCTGAACCCCGACACCATCGAGCGCTCGATGTTCGACGTGCTCGTCCACCGGCTGCCGATCACCGAGGTGATCCAGCGTCGCGAGATCGATCTGGCGGTCAGCTCGATCGATCTGGCCGGCGCCGAGTTGGCGCTCTCGAGCATGATCGGGCGCGAGCGAGCGTTGGAGAAGGCTCTCCTACCGGTGCGGGAGAAATACGACTACATCCTGATCGATACACCGCCGTCGCTCGGTCTGCTGACGATCAACGCCTTCGTCGCCTCCGACGGCGTGATCGTGCCGGTGCAGTGCGAGTACCTCTCTTTGCGCGGGCTCGTCCAGCTCGAGAACACCCTCTCGATGGTGCGCGAGAACCTCAATCCGCGCGTCGAGATTCAGGGAATCCTGCCCACGATGTACGACAAGCGGACTCTGCACTCGCGTGAGGCGATCGAAATCCTGCAGGAGAATTTCGGCGATCTCGTCTTCGGCACGAGAATTCGCAAGACGATTCGCTATGCCGAGGCGCCGGTGAAAGGCGCATCCGTGCTCAAGTACGAGCCAAAAGGTGAGGCTGCGGAGCTCTATCGCGACCTCGCCAAGGAGGTGCTCAATGGCGCGAAAACGCGCAAGCATGCGTGACGGCCCGCTGGCGGAGCTTTTCCGAGCAACCGAAGCCGCTCAACGCCAGGCCGAGCGCGACGTCGCCCACGTAACCGAGGAGCATGCCGCGCCTCCGGCTCGCACTCCCGAGCCGTCTGAGGAGACCGTTGAGCACACCCCGATCTTCGACGAGTCGCCGGCTCAAGTAGAGCCTTCCCCGCCCGCGGTCGACGAGGAGCAAGCAGCTCCCGTTTCGCCCCCGGAGCCGCCGGCTCCGGCCTCCGCGCCGTCGGCCGCTGCGCCTCCGGCTGCTAAGCCGGCTCCGCCGAGCGCTCCCGCGACCGAAGCGAAGCGGGCGAAGCCGTACGAGCCGCCGTCCAGTCCCCGCTACATCGAACCGATTCCCGAGCCGCCCGCCCGGTTGCACCAGGTTGGGCCCGACGCCAGCGCCTATCTGGCCGTCATTCGTGTGGCGGGCGTCGGCGGTGCCGGCCTCAACGCCATCCATCGCATGATGGACGCCGGCATCTCGCAGGTCGATTTCGTAGCTATCAACACCGACATCCAGCAGCTCCAGATGAGCGACGCGCCGATCAAGATCCACATCGGGCGCGAGCTGACTCAGGGGCTCGGCTCCGGCTCCGATCCGGAGGTCGGCAAGCTGGCGGCGGAAGAGGCTTACGATCAGATCAAGCACTCGCTTCGCGGCTCGGACATGGTTTTCGTGACGGCCGGAGAGGGCGGCGGGACCGGCTCCGGCGCGGCGCCGGTGGTGGCCCGGATAGCGCGCGAGCTGGGAGCGCTCACTGTTGGGATCGTTACCCTGCCGTTCCGCTTCGAGGGCACCAAGCGTAAGTCCCAGGCCGATCTCGGAGTTGAGGAGCTTCGCCGCAACTGCGACACCGTCATCGTCATCCCCAACGATCGCCTGCTCGAGGTGCTCGACCGCTCGACCTCGATGCTCGAGGCTTTCCGCATCGCCGACGACGTGCTGCGCCAGGGCGTTCAGGGCATCTGCGACCTGATCACGATGCCCGGGCTGATCAACCTCGACTTCGCCGACGTTCGCAC
>JGI24138J36424_10000694_pt1 | contig 10786 bp, 17 predicted proteins | sample BarGraNGADG00312_2_FD_36424 | JGI IMG/M metagenome (IMG submission 36424) | reverse complement strand
AGGTGGATCACAAAGAGCTAATATAACTGAACTTAAAGGGATCACCTCCCGTATTGTTTCAGGTGGTGGAAGCCAAACGGTGAGTGCTCTTATCCTGGAAATGATGCATAGTAGTATTGCAGGAATTGGCTACAGTTCAGCGAATCAAGTCACTACAATCTATTTATCCAGTTCTCTAGACGGTGGGGGGATTCAGTCCGCTGCCCTGTCGTATGACGGAAGAGATTTTAAATACCCATTAACTTATACTGTTTATCAAAAATCAAGAACTGCGACTGTCTACAAAAAATCAAGAACTGTAACATTTGTGTGAGGGAAAATATGGTTGACATACAATTAGGGCAGGGCGATTCCGATAATATTCCTGTAATTCTTATTGAGGCTGGGACTGGCTCAGATCTTACGGGAGCTGTNGTAAAATTAATACTCGCTGATTTAGCAGGATCTTTTAAGTTTGAAATCACATGCTCGGAAGGTATTCGAGATCCTAACACGGATGAAATTGTTACTGAGTTCTCAGCAGGCGGTATTACAGTTCCTATTGCGGGCACACACACCGTGGATGATGGTTATTTATATGGGGAATTTATAGTTACCATCGGTAATCGACAGGTAACATTCTTAAATGGCAACAATTATTTTGTAATGAATGTCATAAAGAAACTTGAAAATTAGGTTTTTGGATGTTGCTTAATTCCAAAGAGATTCTGAAAATTGAATCTCGCTTCTCCTCACTTATTGAACGTACTTTTTTCAAAGGCACTTTAGGTCAACGAGCTCCGAAATTCAAAGACTCCGTTTCTTATTGGTTCAAATCTAAAACATTTGAAAAACAAATTGATTCTATTATAGACGATACCTGTCTTTTTTCAGCTAAATTTACAGATAAACAAATTAAGACGTCATTAAAAGCAAGCTCACATAGAAGCCCACCACGACTAAAACTTAGTGCAGCAGATGGTATCCCTCTACCCATTACCGAAGAAGTCGTTAGACAGGCAAAAGGTCTCGCCGTTGAGGTTGCAGACTCAATTGTTACAATGTTGAAGGACGACGGACTTTATCAGGAAGCACCTGCAACTTTAGAAAGATTAGTAAGGGATTTATGGGGCGGTGAGAAATATAGGGCAACGCGGTTTGTAAGGACATTCACGGCTGACCTAGCGACCAATACGGCGGTTCATCGGTACCGACAGAATGAAGTAGATATGCAGTTTTACGCGAAGATCGACGGGAGAACTTCTCCACAGTGCCGGACCCTGCACGGAACGATTTTCAAGTTTGATTCTCCTGAAATAAGTTTATACCGTTGCCCACTCCACCATTTTTGCAGGTCTGCGCTGATTCCATACCCTTCCTCTCTAGAAATGGATACGGGTCTACTCTTTGAAAACCGCAACTTTGCCAAGCAGATGAATCAAGATTTTTCGTTTTCTGAAAACATCGTAGATCCAAAAATAATTAAAACAGTATTCGAGGACATTGGCATTTTCAATGAGAAATACAGGATCGATCAGTTTATTTTTGATGCGGATATTGAAAAACGACTTATTAAATTGGGCGTCGGGGTCAAGGTTGATATTATGCAGCCGATATCTAATTATCCAATGGCTCGAGACGTAATTGATCAGATCTCAAAAGCACATACGAAATTAGATAAACAAATCGATAAAATTGTTACTAGGCGCTTGGAACTCAGAGATAAAAGATATGATATTGCTGATGCGTATGAAAAAGGAGTTAATAAGGCGGCCGTTGATTTCAATGCAGGGCGTATAACATTAGAAGAATATAATAACATTAGTAATACACAAGAAATGGCCTGGAATGAAATAAGTAAAATCGATCAGGAAATTGAAAAACTAACCAAAAAACAATATTCAATAAGTGGAAGTATTAATAACGAAATACATAAATTACTTTATATTAATGACGGCGAAGCAAGCGGGCAATTTTTAAATGTCAGTTCCGGAGCAGATAAATCAAGATTACAACAATCCAAAGAAACGTTAGCCTTTTTTAATAAGACACTCACTAAAGAACTTCGTGAATCATTGCCGAAAATTAATGTTATCGAATTGGAAAAGGGAGGCAGGGCATATACAATGCGTAACAGTAACTCAATATGGTTAAACCCCGAAGATTCAAGCGACGTAATGATTCATGAGTTAGGGCACAACTTAGAATACAACAGTGCGTATATCAGAGACAGCGCAAATAAACATTTCACTAAACGGGCAATTGAAGAGAAAACTGAGAAACTCAGAGATGCAACGGGATTGAAATTTTATAACGAAGATGAAATAACAAAAAAAGATAAATTCTTTGATCCGTATGTGGGAAAAGTTAATAAAGATGGATCAACGGAACTAACTAGCATGGCTCTACAGTATCTTTATAAAGACCCCAATTATCTTTTGCGTAAAGATCCTGAGCTTTTTGAATGGATCGTGAATATAGTCAGAGGACACTATGATTAAAATAAAATGGTTTACCCGGACAGCAGAACGACCCGATGGTGGGCACTGGAAGTCAGATGATAAATCATTTGAGAATGTCCTTAATTCAATTGCTGATCCTGAACAGGTTCTTGGTTACTATCCAGACATCCAGGAAGGATTAATAAAAATAGTTCAGGAAGAGTATAAAGGCGTTGAAATTTTAGAACTTACAAAAAAGAAAGCTAAGAACGTACCTCAAAATGCTGTTTTTTAAGTATTAGTTTGAAAAAAGGTTGATGAAGTTAGGAGTTGGAATTTCTATCGAAAGAAATATGTGATGATTGCAAGTACAACAAAGATTATGACAAGCCACTTTGCAATCTCCATAGAGAAACCTGCAATTCCTACGGCTCCGAATACAAATGCAACTAGTGCGAATATTAGAAAAACTACAGCAAGTCCTATCAAATCCATTACATCGTCACCTTAATGATTATAATTTGATCAATAATTAATATTTAAAAGAGTGGTGGCGGGAAAACCTGGTAAAAACCCGCCCTTCATCAATGGAGTATTCTGGATTCAAGGATACGTTACAATTTTCAATATGATGCACATATATAAAAATGTATCGACGTGCCCACATTTCGAAGTACTTTCTATGCGATAAGGAGGAAATGTGTAAGAAATGCACAGATGTTAAATACCGTCACAGCATTTACTGAGAAAAGATAAGATTGAGAGGTTCAGAGGGAGAACTCTGAACCTAAACCCCCGTATAAGAGGTAAAGCTACAATGACTAGTTCATATGATTAGACGACCCCCCGTAAAAGAGGAAGCTACAATGACTAGTCTTAACAATGTCAGCTTAGATTTTAAAGTTTTCGATTGCACAGCCAAAGAAGAAAAAGTAAATCAATTTCTCGCGTTTCTCCAGGACCCTGAAATAAAATCGGTTTTGAACTTATACCTAGAGAACTTCTTAGCTACTTCTGATTTAAGAATTTTAAAGAGACTTGCAGCTATAGAGGCTACGCTGGGACTAGATGATATGGAGTCGGATGAGGAACTCTCTATACCTGCACGGCTTGATTTGCTAAGCGATAAGATAGATGCCACGATAATTAAAACACCTAACCTTGAACCTGTGCAAGTATGCTCAACAAAGACAGAAAGCAGAGCATATCTTCTAGTTCAAAGACTCAAGTCCTTGAAAATTAGGAAGCACCTAGACTCCAAAGAGATAGTCCAGTTTCTAAAATATGGTATCGATGAACGATTTCGAGCAAAAGACGGCCAGAATGTACGGCAAATTAAAAAAGAAGTGCTGGAAAAAGCAGAAAATCTGTTTAGAGGGGAAGTGGAACTTAATAAACGTAAACACGGGAGAAGGGAAGTGCGATTGATATTAACGTAACCCCTATCTTACGGTTACATATGGTTGCAAGCTCTACGACTGCAAGAAAACAAGGAAAATACCACTAAACCCAACATAAAGAAGAAAGCCTGATAATAAAAAGGTTGTACTTCTTTGGATATAATAATTAGTTTAATATGATTAGCTGTAGATATATTAAGTATATTATATTAAATTGATAAAATAAAATATCTTGTTTATGATTTTTGATTATTGTATGTAAGATCTTACGTTCGCACATATGTTTGATGGTCCAGAAATCATTACCTGGAAAAAAAGTAAATGGGCTTAAAAGCCAGAATTGTTTTTAATAACCCAGGCGTCATCAGCTAAATTGTTTTTAGAATCTAAGTAAGCGATGGGTAAATATCCATATCCCTTTTCTCCCCAAGTCAATCCCCACGAGTTCCTAAATATGAAATTGGTTGGATTATACCCTGTTATTGCGATTGCATGTCCGCCATAGTTGTCTTCATTCCGTTTGGGCATTGGAACTTTGCCCGTTTTCTCGACCTGCCTGGATTCAAACGACTCGTACACTGAAATACCAATGACGAATATAAAACCGTCTGCTAATGCTTGTTTCATATCATTAATTGTATTAAGTTTGAAATAGGAAACTGTTTTATGAGGCTCTGCTTCTTTATAACATTCTGTCGTTGGTTTGGTTTTGTATTTTTTAATCAGGTAGGGCCAACTCTTTTCACCGCACAGTCCGTATTTTGTAATTGACTTACAGGAATCCCGTAGTGTCGCGCCGGAATCCTCTCTTACAGTTCCTTCTATTTGTCGAGTTGTATAATAGTGAAACAGCCGACTCATATCTTGAAATTGCGCACAGTCTTTGATTTCCAGGAATTCAATACATGCAGCGACGGCATTTGAACAACATGACCCGAGGTTGCCTTGATCTTCAATTGCACTACACCCTAGTCTTAGATCAACTGATGTGGGAAGTGGAGCAATACGCGTTGTTTTAAAAACGAAATCTCTTTGGTCTGGCAAATCTTTTTTCCAGCCGTATGTTTTGTTTATATTCATTGTTTATCACCATTTTAAATTTTTCTTCATTCCTTAGTATATGGTACATCGATATATTTTAATATGTTCACAGTGTTAACAATATAAATGACTATTTTTATTGAGGGACCCGCGCTCCCATTAGATATTAAAAACGTCAATGGGTGGGGTGTCAAGACCCCAGACGCAGATGCTGCTATCTCTTCTCTCAAATCGTCTGTCATCCGTGTATGTCCGCGTGATAGTCCACACGGATGCGACATTTCTGAAGACCCGAATCGAGAAATCGGGCATATTGTGGATGCGTGGCAGCAGAACGGCGTGGTAATGACAAAAGCCGCGATCACAGATTCAATTGCGAAACAGAAGATACAGGACGGGACGTGGGGGAATAAATGGTCGGTATATGCTCCGAATTATGAATCTCTTGACGATGGGTGGGCTAAAGGAATCAGTATAAAATCTCTGACACTTGTTCAAAATCCTGCCTGGGCCGATGCTCATTATGATTTATCTGCGTCAGCAGACGGAAAATATGAATTGCGAAATGTTTCAGAATTCACGTTAATTACATCACAAAATTTAGGAAGTGAAACAATTACAAAAGAACTTGAAGATAAAATTAAAGAGCCTGACACAAAGCTCAAAGCCTCTACGAAATTTGAGGATGAACTTAAGCAGAAAGCTGATTCAGTGGGCCCCCTGGAAACACAGGTTGCAGAATTGACAGCCTCTAAAGCAACTCTTGAAAAAGAACTTGGGGATAAAACAACTCTCGTTGCCTCCCTGGAAAAGGAGAAAACCGGAATGATAACTCTTAAGGAAGTTGAAGAAATCGCAAACCGGTTGTCAGCATCGGCCTCCGAAAAAGCAATTGCTGATTATATCGAAACCCAGAAAAAAACGGCTCTGATTGCAGGTATCATTGAAATCAGGGAAGGGCTGAAGATAAAAGCCGATAATGAAAAACTTAAGACGATTTCGGCNTCTGATCTTGAAGAAAGACTCGCTGAACTTAACAGTATAAAACTTATTGCCGGTGGACCGGGAAGCGGACCTACTCCTGCGTATCCTGCTGCTCCCTCGGGCGGAGTTGGAAACTATAACACCGGAGAGTGGAAAGTATGACTTTTGGATTTGTAAAACCGTATAATTCCATTGTCGTAGATGACAATGGTGGTGGGAGAAAACCACTTATTATGGGACTCAAAATTGAGACGGCGGCTACTATGTATCCTGGTCGTCTTGTAATCAAGGGAACAAATGACGATGATATCGTAGTTTGTGGCGCTGGTGGACTCGCATTTGGGTGGCTCGGCTATGAACAGGCGGATCCGAATTTCAAGCCCGATTCTGTCGACACCATTTATACAATCAATGACACGGCTCCTGTTTTGTATGGTGTCGGTTTTGTGCTAGTTGCCTCCCTTGCAGCATCTCAGACAATTGTTAAGGGTGATCATCTTAGTGCGGGCGCTGCTGGCCAGGTTGTTAAGACTGTTACCACGGCAACTGTCGTGGGAGTCGCAATGGAAACCGTCACAACCACAGGCAGCGCGGCAAGTGTTATGGTGCTTAGTTTTATCTGAGGTGTAAAAATGGTAAACGCAATAGCAACTTTTTCAACGCAACTTGATCAGAAACTTATCGATCCTCTTCGGAATGTACTGAAGGGGCGTAAACTGGTATATGTGACCAAGGCGCAGGGTTTTGGTGTCTCCTCGGTGGATTGGGGAACAATTACCGATGTATCAGATGGTATGGTATCGTATGGGTTCCGCGGTGGAAACCAGGACACGATCGGAATCAATCTTACAAACTCGAAAGTCCCTGTCTATTGGAAAGATTACATGGTAGATCGCCGACTCTATGAAAGCTGGCAGTCTAGCGGAATTGATATCGACGCAGCGAGCGCAATCGCAGCCGCGTACAAAGCAGCCAAGGCTGAGGATTCAGCGATCATTATGGGTGTCTCAAACGATGGGACCAACTATGACATTAACGGATTATTTAAATCAGCCGGAAATACCGAATCTACCGCCGCCGACTTTGCAACATTCGGAAATGCTACAACAAAACTTAGTCTCGCATACCAAATGATGGACGACGACGGGATACCTGTTGACTCTCTAGCTTTTAATTGGGCGCTATCGTCTGTACAGTACAGGCAGCTAATGGCAAGCAGAAATTCATCTGGAGTCAGAGAACTTCAGGATATCCTTGATATGCTCAATGGTGGTAAACTGTTGTCGGTAGGTACTATCCTTACAGCGGGTACAGGGATCCTGCTTCCAACTCCGGCAGTCGGGGAACCTTACATCGACTTTTATCTGACCTCCGATTTTAAAACGGAACATGGTTTTGATAGCAGTCATCCTGACACTGGTGACCTAACCGGTCGTGTTTATAGTGCTGGTATACTGAGAGTCAAACAGGCCAACGCCATTGCAGCAACTACAGCGATTTAAGGGGTTTGATTTCATGGTCAAAGTAAAAGTGACATTTGGTAAAGTTGCAATTGGTGTCCTTGCAAACAAGGAACGTGATATAAAAGAAGAAGAGACCGTTATCTATCGAAAGGGAGACATTTTCGATTGCCCCGAGGATCGATTAAAGGACATTTCCGGTAGTAACCAGATTGAGATACTTGAGCCAACACAGTCTTTGAAAAATGCAAAAGACTACGGATCCACAAATAGCAACCCGATAGAGAAAATAGAAAAAACACAGCCAGCAGTCATACCTACTGTTAAAAAGTAAGGTGAATTATGGCTCGTTGTTCTGTAGCTGATGTCCGGGCTAAAGTTTTCACTTCCCAAACCACGGACCTACAAATTACTGCAATTATCGCAGACGTGACTGATGAAGTGTCAACTTTAGCTGGGACTCTCGACCAAACAAATCTCAATTTAAATCAGGCTGTCAAATGGGCGGCTAGAGCGGCTACTCTCCAGTATATGATAACGACTGGAGAAATGGCAGCAAATATAAAGTTTGGGAATAGTCAGCAACAGAACGCGACGGATCCGCTTGTTCAGGCATATGAAACGAAGGCAGAGTTTTACATTCAAAAATATAAAATGTCTTCTTTCTCGATCCCATCCGGGAGAATGGGATATGGAACCGTAAACAATACCGAGGGTTTTCATGAACTCCCTTAACTTTGGGATGATTCATACCTGCCAGGTGCTTAGCGATACGGGAATCACTCAAAATGCAGCGGGTTCTCCTATTTCTAATATCGTTTCTACGGAATATAATTGTTTATTTGCAAACACCGGGTCGACTGCAAATGCCTCAATGGCGTTCACCGAAGCAGGAAACATGATAACTTTAATCCCGTTTGTCTTTCTTCCGGCCGATGCGATTGTTAGCGAGGGAGATTTCATTTCAACTACCGACCGTGGATGGAAAGGAACTTACGAAGTTCAAAACGTTGATGCTCCGGAACAACTGTTTAATGGGGTAATAGATCACGTTGAAGCCTTTCTTAAGGAGGTTGCTAAACGTGGCTGATGGTATCCAGATAAAAATTGATGGCATCAAAGAGCTTCAGAATGCTTTCCAAGGTATTGAGAATGATATGCAGGATATAGTTTCGAAAGCAGTCTCCCAGGGATCGGCAGTCGTCGTGAGAGCCGCTCAAATAAACGTACATGTTGTCACCGGAAACCTGAGAAGATCCACAAAAGAATTACACCAAATCGTATCTGCAACTAGGGTAGAATCTCAAGTCGGGTCTGCTATGTCCTACGCTAGAGAAGAAGAATTTAGAGTAGATGGAAGGGGGTCACATTCATTTCTCAGACTTGCACTTGACGACAGTGAAGCGAAAATAAAAGCAGCCATGGAAGATGCAATTCGTTCCAGGCTGGCGAGGTACAGCTAATGATTGATGATGCTGTCAGATCCATTCTACTTAATAATTCTACAGTTTATGGATTTGTAGGCACTCGCATATATCCTTTAGTGCTTCCTCTAAAATGTACTTTTCCCGCGCTTTCTTACTCTAAACCTTCGAATCCTTATAGTAGAGTTTCAAGAGCTCCGAGATTTCAGATAGATTGTTGGACTAAAGATTTCACCGAAGTACAAAACCTTAAACAGGCGGTTGAGACGGCATTAGACGGTTATTCTGGAATAGTTGCCGGAATCAACATTGAACGCATAATTCCATTGGATTCACATGATTTCACACCTGACGATACTCAACTTTATCGCATTGCATACGACTTTAGAATAATTTATAGAGCATTTTGAGGTAAAAATATGGCATATCAAACCACAGCACAGCACCCAACGACAATTCGTTTTGGTTCCGCAAAAGTAGAAGTCGGTCCAGATGTAGGCACACTCACAAACCTGGGACTCGCCGCCGGGATTGAGTTTACAGAAGAATTCAAGGTCATTGAACTCAAACCGGATAATGCACCTCCAACACAGATAGGCTACGTTGACCATTCAGCGACCGTTAAATTCGAGATGTGGGAAGTCAATCTGGCGAACCTAGACATCATAAGGGGCGGTATGGATACCCGCACAAATGTGGCTGGGTCGTCCACTCCGGTAGTTGATGAACTACGTGTACTGACTGGGGTCAATACTGCAAAGTTGATTAATCGCAATGGTGATAAGTCGATAGTTACCGCAATTGTTGTCAAAAATGCATCAAATGCAACAGCAGTAATAAACACAGACTATAATGTTTCAGTGGATGATGACGGGTTTACTTGCATTGGTAGGATAGCAGCATCAACTGTGATCACAAGCGGAATGCAAGTTAAAGTAAGCTACTCTTACACTCCTAATGTATCAACAAAACTCACCACCGGTGGGAAAAACACCGTAACTGCGATTGTAGTAAGACTGACTAATACAAACGCCGCCGGTAAAGTATTCAGGCTCACTGTTTACAGTGCCAAAAATCAAAAAGGAATTGTTCTGAAATTGCCAGGTGACGACGAAGACAAAAACCTCGTTCCTATTATCGAACTGAAAGGAATATTCGACACTACTAGAACTGTCGGTGACCAACTCTTTGAAATTTACGATGAACAGGGGCAGTAAAACTTGTCTGAAGGTATGCTCAAAGATTTTGACATTCTTTCTCCTCCTAAAAGATTAGCGATGATTGGAGGGGAAGAAATAGATGTAACAATCGTTCCCGCCAGAGCCGCCCTTAAATTCATCGACTTTTCAAAAAAATATAATGTCGAATCTATCCAGGGGATGAGCGCAGACAATTTTGATTCGGGAATGATTGAATCAATTCTTGAAGTCATTGAACTCATTTGCAAGAGATCCAGCACAAAAATAACAAAAGATTGGATGCTCGATAACGTCGATATAAAGGTACTCATGGAGTTTGTGCAGTATGTTTTCGCAGGCATTAAAGGAGACGAAGCTGCGGATACAGGGGAAGACGGAAAAAACTTAGTATCTGGGACTTAGTTGCCCAACTTGGGATAATGTATTCTTGGGCTACTCCTGAAAAACTTCTCGATGAAATGAGTCTGGACCAGTGGAAACTTTATTATAATCATGGATGGGAAGCAAAGCGGACTGAATATAGGACGAACTGGGGTATTCTGGGACAACTCCTAAATGGCGAAGACTCAGATGAGACAGTCAAAGGTCTCAAAAATTTCAAAGAATCGTATCCAGACGGGAAACTAAAAGACGGTGCGTATAGAGTTTCGAGGTAAAAATGTCAGTCGGCGAACTAATAGTTTCCATTACTGGTGACATGAGTAAACTCAGTGAAACTTTTAGTAAAGTTCAAGCTGATGCAGGGAACCTCGGCTCAAAAATCAAAGACATCGGCAGCGGCGCGAGCTCAATGGGTGCGGGAATGACCGCGGGTATAACTGTCCCTCTAGTAGCCGTAGGTGCTGGCATCGGTGCAAC
>JGI24138J36424_10000692_pt1 | contig 10794 bp, 9 predicted proteins | sample BarGraNGADG00312_2_FD_36424 | JGI IMG/M metagenome (IMG submission 36424) | reverse complement strand
TTGCCTCGATGGTGGGTGAGGTCCCCGGCGTGACCGAGGTGCGAGGGCGGGGGCTGATGCTCGCCGTCCAGCTCGACAGTGACCTGGCGCGCAAGGTGGTGACCATGGGGCTGGAGAGGGGCGTGGTCTTCAACGACGTCTCGCCCAGCGCGGTGAGGATGCTTCCCGCGCTCACGCTGACGGAAGACGAGGCGATGACCGCCGCGGGTGTCCTCGAAGAGGTGCTGCGAGCGGCGGCCGGCTAGAGAAAGGAAAGCGGTGCTCAAGAACAAGCTGCGGGGAGCGGACTTCCTGACGCTTGCCCCGCTCAGCGGCGAAGAGATCGAGTCTCTGCTGGAGGAGGCCGTTCGCNTGAAGGGCGAAGGGACCAAGGGGTACAAGCCGCTGGCCGGTAAGGTCGTGGGGTTGATCTTCGAGAAGCCTTCGACGCGGACCCGTGTCTCCTTCGAGGTCGCGGTACACAGGCTCGGAGGCAGCGCGCTGGCGCTAACCGACCGGGACCTGCAGCTGGGACGCGGCGAGACGATCGAGGACACCGGCAGAGTGCTCTCGAGGTACCTGGACGGGCTGGTGGTCCGCACTTTCGGGCAGGACCGGCTGGAGTCGCTGGCGGAAGCCTCCTCGGTCCCGGTGATCAACGCGCTGACTGACGAGTGCCACCCCTGCCAGGCGCTGGCTGACATGATGACCGTGCTCGAGTACAAAGGGGCGTTCCGCGGACTCCGGCTCGCCTACCTGGGCGACGGCAACAACGTCGCCCACTCGCTGATGCGGGCGGGGACCAAGCTGGGCATGGATATCGTGGTCGCGACGCCCGAGGGGCACGGGCCGCTCGAGGCCATCACCTCGGAGTGCAAGGTGTACGCCGACGCCTCGGGAGGGTCGCTGGTGGTCGGCAACGACCCGGCTCAAGCGTCCGCCGGGGCCGATGTCATCTACACGGACGTGTGGGTGAGCATGGGCCAGCCTGACGAGAAGCGCGACGCGCTGGGGCACTTCGCGAGCTTCCGCCTCGACGAGGAGATGCTCGACCGGGCCAGCGACGACGTGATGGTCATGCACTGCCTNCCCGCACACCGCGGCGAGGAGATCACGGCTGAGGTCCTCGACGGNAGCCACTCGGCCGTNTGGGACCAGGCGGAGAACAGGCTGCACGCNCAGGTCGCNCTGCTGGGCTTGATATTCGGATAGGTGGTCTGGTGAAGAGGCAGAGACAAGAGGCGATCCGCAGGATAGTCAAGTCCGGGAAGGTCGCAAGCCAGAGTGACCTGGTGGAGTCGTTGCGCTCCGAGGGCTTCGAGGTGAGCCAGACAACCGTCTCCCGTGACCTGAGCGAACTCGGGCTGATGAGGCTTCGGGAGGCGGGCCAAGGAGCGAGGTACGTGGAGCCTGGCTCCGCGGGCAGCGCCGACGACTCGGCCCTTCGAAGGACCGCGCCGCAGGTGCTCCTGACCGTCGAGCCGACCGGGAACATAGTGGTGGTGCGCACGCAGCCGGGCGGAGCCCAGGCGCTGGCCTGGGCCATAGACGCCGCCTCGCTCCCCGGGGTGGCGGGCACGGTCGGCGGCGATGACACTATAATGGTCGTCTGCTCGAGCGGAACGAGCAGCTCGGGCGTCGGCGAGACGTTGATGGGATACGCGTTGGAACAGGGGTGAAGAGATTGACCGGATCAGGGATGAAGGAGGGCGGCAAGCCCAAGGTGATACTTGCTTACTCGGGAGGGCTCGACACGTCGGTGCTGGTGCGCTGGCTGATAGAGGAGCGGTCCTACGACGTGGTCGCGCTGTGCGCCGACCTGGGCCAGCCGGGTGATATGGCCGCGATAAGGCAGAAGGCGCTGGACACGGGGGCCGTGGCCTCGGAGATGATCGACGCGAGGGAGATGTTCGCGTCCGACTTCGTGATCCCGGCTCTGTGGGCGAACGCGCTGTACGGAGGATCCTACCCGCTGGCGACGGCGCTGGCGAGGCCGCTGATCGCCAGGCTCCAGGTGGACGCCGCGCACCGTTACGGCGCGACAGCCGTGGCGCANGGCTGCACCGGCAAGGGNAACGACCAGGTGCGCTTCGAGGTTGCGACCGCCGCGCTCGACCCGTCACTGGAGATAATAGCCCCGATGCGCGAGTGGAAGATGACCCGCGAGGAGGAGATCGAGTACGCCAGGGAGCGCGGCATCCCCGTCCCGGTGACGGTCGCATCCCCCTACAGCGTCGACGAGAACCTCTGGGGCCGCTCCTGCGAGTGCGGGGTGCTGGAGGACCCATGGGTGGAGCCTCCCCAGGACGCCTATGAGTGGACCACCTCTCCGCTGGACGCGCCTGATCCGGCCTATATTGAGATCGAGTTCGCCAGGGGCGTGCCCGTGGCCATCGACGGCGCGAGCATGGGCCTGGTCGAGCTCATTGGCAGGCTTAACGATCTGGGCGGCGCGCACGGCGTCGGCCGCATAGACGTGATAGAGGACAGGCTGGTGGGCATAAAGTCCCGGGAGATCTACGAGGCACCGGCGGCGGTGGTGCTGATCGCGGCGCACCGGGACCTCGAGCAGCTCACGCTGACCAGGGAGGTGCTGTCCGGCAAGAGGCCGCTGGAGCAGAGGGTCGCGGAGATGACGTACGATGGCCTGTGGTTCAGTCCCTTCAACAAAGCGATCCAGGAGTTCAACTGATCGCGGCGCACCGGGACCTCGAGCAGCTCACGCTGACCAGGGAGGTGCTGTCCGGCAAGAGGCCGCTGGAGCAGAGGGTCGCGGAGATGACGTACGATGGCCTGTGGTTCAGTCCCTTCAACAAAGCGATCCAGGAGTTCAACTCCTCGCTGCAGGAACGGGTCACCGGCACGATCAGGATGCGGCTGTACAAGGGCAGGGCGGACGTTGTCGGCAGGAAGTCGCCCAACTCCTTGTACGATCTGGGCCTGGCGACTTACGACAGCGCCGACGCCTTCGACCACGCGGCGGCCAAGGGCTTCATCGACCTGTGGGGCCTGCCGCTCAAGACGTGGGCGAAGAGCGAGAGGGCGCGGGAGGAAAAGAAGTGAAGATGTGGGGAGGCCGGTTCGACGGTGAGCCTGACGCCGGCTTTATGCAATTCAGCAGCTCGATATCCTTTGACGTGCGGCTCTACCCGTACGATATAGAGTGCACGCGTGCCTGGGCGGAGGCGCTCGTGGGCGCGGGCGTTCTCAGCGCTGACGAATCGCGCAATATCTCGGGTGCGCTGGACTCGGTCAAAGAGGAGTTCGACTCAGGGGCGTTCACCCTGTCGCCGGACGACGAGGACATACACACCGCCATAGAGCGCAGGCTGGTGGAGCTCATTGGAAGCGAGGCCGGCAAAGTCCGCACCGGCCGCAGCCGCAACGACCAGGTCGCCACGGACACCAGGATGTTCGTGATGGACCAATGCGCGCGGCTGGCCGCTGGAATGCGGCTGTTGCAGACCGCGCTGATTGACAAGGCCGCCGACAGCATAGATATCGTGGTGCCGGGCCATACACACCTTCAGCAGGCCCAGCCCGTGCTGTTGGCGCACGCCCTTCTCGCTTTCGTACAGATGCTCGAGCGCGACGCCGCGCTGCTGAACGGAGCGTCGAAGGCGGCCGACTCACTGCCGCTGGGTTCGGGAGCACTCGCGGGCACGACCCTCGATGTCGACAGGGAAGCGCTGGCCGACAGGCTCGGCTTCTCCGGCGTAAGCGCCAACAGCCTGGACGCGGTTGGAGACCGGGACTTCGCCTGCGACCTGGTCTACGCCCTGGCGATGGTGATGGTCCACCTCAGTAGGCTCTCCGAGCAGGTGATCCTATGGGCATCGGCGGAGTGGGGCATCGCCGAGCTCGGCGATGCCTGGTCCACTGGCTCGAGCCTTATGCCCCAGAAGAAGAACCCGGACTCCGCCGAGCTGGTGCGGGGCAAGACCGGTCGCCTCCTGGGCGACCTGCTCGCCCTGCTCACGACGCTCAAGGGGCTGCCGCTCTCGTACAACCGCGACCTGCAGGAGGACAAGGAGCCGCTGTTCGACGCGGTGGACACCGCGTCCGCAAGCCTCGAGGTCATGGGGCAGACGGTAGCGACACTGACCTTTGACAGGGAGCGGGCCGCATCTCTGGCCGCCGGTGGCTTCATGACCGCGACCGACCTGGCCGACTACCTTGCCGAAAAAGGGCTCCAGTTCCCGGAGGCCCATGGCATCGTGGGCCGGATCGTGACCTANTGCATCGCCCAGGGCAAAGGGCTCNGCGACCTGTCGGCGGAAGAGATGCTCGAGTTTTCGGAGCTCCTCGGCCCCGACGCGCTGGAGTGGACTGGAGCGGAGGCCTCCGCGGGGCGCAGGGTGTGCACCGGTGGGACCGCGCCCGAGGCCGTTGCCAGGCAGATAGCCCTTGCCCGCGAGATGATCGCCGGCGCCTGATACGCGCCACCCTTGCGGTCATACCATTGTGATATCATTTCAAGCCAGCGGCGTCCGCTGGTGTTCCGTCACACAGATAGCTTGAAGCACCGAGAGCGTCTGCTCGACGCGCCGGCAAGGCGCGCGACTGAGTCGTACTCACTGAGTAGTCCGAGGGAGCGGAACGGAGCGGGCGTGGATGCAGCGGCGCTCGAATGCCAGGGTATCTGTGGGATGGAGCACTAGTAAGGAGCGTATGTTTTGGAGGTCAAAAAAGGCGTCATCGTCTCCCTCGGTTACGGCAAGTACTTCCTCTCGGATAAGATAGTCGGCTTCGTCCCGATCGAGGAATCGCGCGGGCCGGCCCGCCGCACCTANGTCTACGTCGACGGGATTTCAGAGCCGGTCATCGCGTCCAAGACCGAGGCGACCATGCTCAGGGACATGGCCCAGGAGGGGCCCGGCGGGATAGAGTGCGCCATGGCGCTCGACCTGCTGGAAAGGATCCTCAACGACTTCCAGCACGTGGGCCGGATGCTCCGCCGCTCCATCAAGGAAGAGGTCGGGCTCGACATCGACGACCTCGAGAAGCGCGTCCACGACGTCTTNGCGCGGGANGACCTGCCCGCTCAGCAGGACGGCCTGTTCGCGTCGGAGGAGCAGGACTGAGACCCGCCGTGAGCGGGGCCAGACTCCAGCGAGGCTTCTACTCGAGGCCCACTCTGACCGTGGCACGTGACCTTCTCGGTTGCCTTCTGTTCCACGATTCTCCCGACGGCATTACGTCGGGGATCATCGTGGAGACGGAAGCGTATCTGGGCCACGGCGACGAGGCCAGCCACGCCCGCTTCGGGCGCACCGAGCGCGCCTCTACCATGTTCGGCCGTCCGGGACGCGCCTACGTGTACTTCATCTACGGGCTTCACTACATGTTCAACGTCGTAACCGAGGCGGAGCACACGGCCGGCGCGGTACTGGTGAGGGCGTGTGAGCCGGCCGACGGGCTGGAGCTGATGTCGAGGCGCAGGGAAGGCGGCGCGCATCTCACCGACGGTCCGGCCAGGCTCTGCCAGGCCATGGGCATAACCATCGATCAGAACGGAGTCGACCTGACGCGCGGCCCCCTGGGCATACGCAACAGGAAGTCATACCATGAGGAAGAAGTGATGGTTACGCCCAGGATCGGGGTTGGTGGCTCGCACGAAGCCCCGTACCGTTTCATAGTCAGAGGAAACCCGCACGTATCCAGATGAGGACTCAAGGGGGAGGAGAAGGTGAAGCTCGAGCAGATCTACAAGTTGGCCGTCGAGGTGGGGATCAGCAAGGATCCGCGTGGNAAGGAAGGCGTCCGCCAGGTCCTGGACGATGCCGCCTCGGAGTATGAGAAACTCAAGGGCGACGACAAGAAGTTCTTCGATACCCAGAGGCTTACCAACCCGTTCGCCGACACGCGTATCCTGTTCGGCGATCCCGCGACCGAGGTCAAGAACATCATCGCCGGCATAGACCTCGAGGGACCGGAGCTCATCCTCGCCGACCGCCTGCGCGAGAAGGGGCGCAAGATCGACCTTTGCCTCTCGCACCACCCTGAGGGGGCCGCGCTNGCCGGCCTGTCGGACGTGATGGCGCTGCAGGCCGACGTATGGGCGTCGCACGGCGTCCCGATAAACGTGGGCGAAGCACTGATCTCCGAGCGCATGGGCGAGATACGCAGGGCACTGCTCCCGCAGAACCACCAGCGCCCGATCGACACCGCGGCNCTGCTGGACCTTCCGTACATGTGCGTGCACACTCCCGCGGATAACCTGGTCACCGACTACCTCACGCGCCTGTTCAAGAACAGGAAGCCGNGGCTGGTCGGCGACGTCATCGATCTGTTGCTCAAGGAGAAGGAGTACCGGGCCTCGGCCGAGCGCGGCATGAGCCCGACCGCGCTGGTCGGNGACAAGAGGAACCGCGCCGGCGACATACTGGTCGACATGACCGGAGGCACCGAAGGTCCCGTTTCCGCCCTGGAGAAACTCGGACAGGCCGGAGTGGGCACGATAGTGGCTATGCACATGGGCGATAAGCTCAAGGCGGAAGCGGAGAAGCAGCACATAAACGTGGTGATCGCCGGCCACATCGCTTCAGACAACATCGGCGTGAACCTCTTCGTCGACCGGCTGGAGAAGCGAGGGGTCAAGACTCAGGGGTTCTCAGGGTTCCAGAGGTTCTCGCGCGCCGGTAAGTGATCAGGGAATCCAGGGGAAGAAGCCGCCGAAACCGCCGTGGCCGCTGCCGTTGATGACTATCGAGACCTGTGACCCCGGAGTCATCCTGGTCCCCGCCGACGGGCTCTGGCTGACCACGATCCCCGCGGGAGAGCCGGGCACGTAGGTGACGCTGGCGACGAAGCCGGCCGTCGCAATCTTGGTCCGCGCCCCGCTTTCTGATAACCCTACCACGCCGGGGACCGTGCTCTGCGCGGCGCCGCTCGACACGTAGATGGTGACGCTGCCGCCCGAGGGGAGCACCGTTCCCGCCGCGGGCGTCTGGCTGGTGACCGTGTTCGCAGGCTGCGTGCTGGCCTGGGTGACCACAGACGTGCTGTAGCCCTGCGAATCAAGGGCGCTCTTGGCGGAGCTGCTGCTCATTCCCACCACGTTGGGGACCTTCCTGGTGTTGTAAGCGTTGTGCAGGTTGCAGTAAGAGGACGGTTCCTCGCCGCGCCTGAAGGTCTTCTCGTGCGTCCGGGGACAGTTGGGGGTCGCAAGCAGCCCGGAGTCGTCGCAGACCGTGACGGTGATGGATTCCGACTCGGTCGGGTTGGACGGAGCCCCGGCCTCTTCCGTCGGGAACGGGGTGGGCGGCACACCGTCGAGCGCCTTCTCCATGAAGCTGGACCAGATGGACGCTGGAAGCGATCCGCCGGTCATGCCGCTCATCGATATCCTGCCCTGGGGATAGCCGACCCAGACGGCCGTGACCAGGTCCGGGGTGTATCCCACGAACCAGGCGTCGGCGTAGTCCTCGGTGGTGCCGGTCTTGCCGGCCTGGGGGCGGCCGATGGANGCNCCGCGGCCGGTCCCGCTGGAGACGACCTTCTCCAGAATGCTGNTGATCTGCGCNGCGACCTTGGGATCGAGCACTGTGTTGGTCTCNGGCTTACCCTCGTCGATCACGTTGCCGTTGGCGTCGGTGACCTTCGAGGTCGACCGGGGCACCGCGTGCACTCCGTTGTCGGCNAGGGTGCCGTAGGCGCTGGCCATCTCCAGCGGCGTCACGCCGATGCGCAGGCCGCCGAGCGCGATGGCCGGGTTGGACTCTATCTCGGTCTGTATTCCCATTGACTTGGCCATGTCCGCGACCCGGCTCGGGCCCACGTCCATTATGAGCTGAGCGTACACGCAGTTGACGGAGTGGATCGTCGCGTCGGTGATGGTCATAGAGCCGCTGCCGTGGCCCTCGTAGTTGTTGACGATCCACTTGCCGCCCCCCGGTATGTTGATGATGCGAGGGGAGGACGAGTCGTAGGTCTTGTCGGGCGAGATGCTGTCGGCCATCGCCCGTGACAGCACGAAGGTCTTGAAGGAGGACCCCGCCTGCCTGTGGCCGTCGGCGGCGACGTTGAACTGGCTCACGGCGTAGTTCTTGCCGCCGACCATCGCCTTTATGTAGCCTGTGCGCGGGTCGATGCAGACCAGCGCGGCGCTGGGGCCGCTGTCGGTATCGACAAGCCTGGCCACAGTCTGCTCAGCCATGGCCTGCAGTCGCAGATCGATGGTGGTGTAGATGCGCAGTCCGCCTCGGAACACCTGCTGGTCCCCGTACTTCTTCTTCATGTACTCCGTGATGTAGTCNCAGAAGTACGGCGCGCGTCTNACTACGTATACCTTGTTGGGCGGCGCCAGGGCGAGGGGTTCGTTGTTGGCCTGATCCATCTCCACGCGCTTGATCATCCCGTACTTGTGCATCTGCTCGAGGACTATCTTGCGGCGCTCGAGGACCTCCTGCGGCTTGGTGTAGGGATCGTAGTAGCTGGGCGACTGCAGTATGCCCGCGAGCATCGCGCACTCGGCCAGCGTCAGGTCGGCCGGAGCCTTTCCGAAGTACTTGCGCGCCGCCGTGAANATNCCNTAACTGCCCTGCCCGAAGTAGCTGTCGTTGAGGTACATCTCCAGGATCTTATCCTTGGAGTACTTCTGCTCGAGCTCGTAGGCCAGGTGCGCTTCCTCTATCTTCCTCCATAGNGTCCGCTTGGGGCCGACGTAGGCGTTCTTTATGTACTGCTGCGTGATCGTGCTGCCACCCTGGACGACCCCGCCCTTCACCACGTTCGCCCACAAAGCTCTGGCTACACCCTTCCAGTCGACCCCACGGTGCTTGTAGAAGTCGATGTCCTCGATGGCGGTGACCGCCTGGAGCAGGGCCTCCGGCATCTGGTCCAGAGCAATGATCTCCCTGTCCTGGTCTCCCTTAAGCTCTCCCAGCAGCGTGCCGTCNGCGGCGAAGATNTTGGAGTTCTGCGCGGCCTTGTACTGTTTCAGTGACGAGAGCTGGGGCAGGCCGACCCCGGTGTAGAACCACGCGATCGTTCCACCAAGAGTGATGGCTAAGCCCATCGCCACCACCAACGTCAACCTCATGAATACTTTCATAACCCCATCACACCGGTAAAAATCTCAACAATTACAACAAATGTTTGACGCCCGTTCACCTGTTGAAGTTTACGGGTAGTGGCCGTTTGGTTCCTTCATTCATGCGCCGGAGGAGAATTCCTCCGGCCGCGGGGGAGCGCGTCCCTTGAGTTATAATACGCAAACGAGGGAGGCTGCGGGACATAAGAACAGGGAGATTGCGGGAATAATGACGGTCGACGAGCGGGTTGAACAGCAGATGCGGATCATATCCTCCGGCGCCGTCGAGGTGATACCGACCGAGGAGCTGAAGGCTAAACTCGCCAGATCGGTCTCATCCGGCAAGCCTCTCACCGTTAAGCTGGGGGTCGACCCGACCCGCCCCGACCTACATATCGGACACTCCGTTCCGCTGAACAAGCTCCGGCAGTTCCAGGAACTGGGCCACCAGGTGGTCCTGATCATAGGCGACTTCACCGCGCTCATCGGCGACCCCAGCGCGCAGGANGTGACCAGGCCGGTCCTNACGGCCGAGGAGGTGGCTGCCAACGCGCGCACCTACGTGGAGCAGGCCGGCAAGGTTCTGGACACCAGGAGGGTGCGCCTGGTCCGCAACAGCCAGTGGCTGGCCCCGCTGGACTTCAAGCAGATACTGGAGCTCTCGAGCAAGTTCACGGTCGCCCGCATCCTGGAGAGGGACGACTTCGAAAGGCGCTACAAGGAAGAGAAGACCATAGGGCTTCACGAGTTCATGTATCCCCTGATGCAGGCCTACGACTCGGTGATGCTCTCCGCGGACGTCGAGCTCGGTGGCACCGACCAGAAGTTCAACCTGCTGGCGGGCAGGCACCTGCAGCGCGCGCTGGGGCAGGTGCCGCAGTGCGTGGTGACGCTGCCGCTGCTGGAGGGAACGGACGGCGTGGCCAAGATGAGCAAGAGCCTGCACAACGACGTGGGGCTGACCGACCCGCCGGGCGAGATGTTCGGCAAGGTAATGTCCATCCCCGACTCCGTCCTCTGGAAGTACTTCGAGCTGGTGACGCCGGTGTCCATCGACGAGGTCGCCGCGATGCGCGCGTCTGTGGAATCCGGCGAGATGAACCCACGGGACGCAAAAGAGAGGCTCGCCCGCGAGATAGTCGCCACCTACTATGGCGCCGAAGAGGCCCGGCACGCCGCCGAGTCGTTCCGCAAGGTCTTCAGCCTCAAGGAGACTCCCGAGGACGTGCCGGTCGCCAAGGTTGAGGAAGCCGCCTTCAAGGACGGCAAAATCTGGATTGTGGAGTTGCTGGTTTCGCTTGGGCTTGCCTCGTCAAAGGGAGACGCAAGGCGCCTTATCGACGGGGGAGGGGTCACGATCGACGGCGAGAAAGTGACTGACCCTGAGCTCGAACTAACCGCTGAGCAGATAGAGGGAAAGCTGCTCAGGAAGGGCAGGAAGAGCTTCTTGAGAGTGGAATTAAAACACGCTTAGCGCGGGTTTTGCCGCATTGACAGTGACATTGCTCGATGCTAGTATCATCAGGAACCTTGAAAGTGGCCAAAGGAAGTAACTTGGCTTTGCTCGACAAAGGGACAAGTTTGAGGCGCGATCTCGAGACCTAGCGGAACTCATAATGGGTTTACAACCGCTGGACTTGGGTTCAGCGGTTTTCTTTTGGCATGACACGGTGACACAGGCGAGTGGAATCGTCTTGGTACCTTGAAAACTGAACAGTGGTTTAGCCTGAGAGTGACCGCTTACTCAAAAAGCGGTATTTTGGATAACACAAACTTTCCAC
>JGI24138J36424_10000691_pt1 | contig 10795 bp, 8 predicted proteins | sample BarGraNGADG00312_2_FD_36424 | JGI IMG/M metagenome (IMG submission 36424) | reverse complement strand
GAGGACTTCGACGTCGTCGCCGACCGCCGCTTTCCCGCCTTCCAGAACCTTCGCGAACACGCCCTCCTTCGGCATGATGCAGTCACCGACCTGCTTGCCTATCGCACAGGGGGTGTGACACTCCTTGCCTATCTGCGTCATCTCCACGACTATCCCGTCCCCGATCTTGAGCTTCGTCCCCACCGGGAGGGACACGAGGTCTACGCCCTGGGTCGTCACGTTCTCGGCGAAGTCGCCGGGCCACACATCGAGGCCCTCCAGGCGCATCTTGTCTATGCTCTCGACCGCCAGCAGGCTCACCTGCCGGTGCCACTCGCCCGCGTGCGCATCGCCCTCGAGGCCGTGCCCCACCACGAACAGGCAGCACTCGACGTTGTGCTTCTTCTCGCCGGTCTGCTCGGATATGTTCACCGATATGACTTTGCCTTTTTGTCCAGCCATTTCACGCCTCCGGTGGGCTAGTCTTTTGCCTTCCAGGTCCCGGACTTGCCGCCCGACTTGTAGAGCAGGCGCACCGACGATATCTCGACGCCCCGCTCTACCGCCTTGGTCATGTCGTATATGGTCAGCGCCGCGATGGCCGCGGCTGTAAGCGCCTCCATCTCGACGCCGGTCCTGTCGGTGGCGACCACCGCCGACTCCACACGCACCTGCGATGACGCTTCATCCACTTCGAATTCGACAGAGATGGAGTCAATCCTCAGTGGATGGCAGAGCGGGATGAGCTCCGGCGCCCTCTTCGCGGCAGTGATGCCGGCAATCCTCGCGGTCGAGAAGACGTCGCCCTTGGGAAGGTCGCCGGCGGCCAGGAGCTTCAGGGTCTGGAGGCTCATCAACACGTGCGCCTCGGCCCGCGCCTCGCGCCTGGTGACGTCTTTCTCACCGACGTCGACCATCCTGGCGCGGCCGTGCTCGTCCAGGTGCGACAGCCCGCCCCCTGAGGAGCCCTCCCCTTTCGCCACCTTCAACCCCCGATCCTCGACATGTGGTCGCCCGCACGCAGCCGCGAGCCCGGCGCGGGCTTGTTGTCGCCGCCTTCGGCGCGCTTCCGCTCGAGTTCTCCCTCTATTATCTCACGAAGCCTAACGACCTCCGCCCCGGCCCGGATCTCGCTCTTGATCGGATAGCCGTTGTCGTCGAACAGGCAAGTGCGCATGCGCCCGTCCGCNGTTATCCTAAGCCTGTTGCACGACGGGCAGAAGTGGCACGAGACAGGCGATATCAGCCCGATGGTGCCGGCGGAGCCGTTGACCTTGAAGTAGCTCGCGGGGCCCCAGCCTTCGGGCGAGGCGACCTCTTCGATGCGCCCGACCTCGCCGATCCTCGCCTTGATGACGTCGCCCGGGACGTACCATTTGCCGGGGTCGTCGAAGTACGGCATGTACTCGATGAACCGGACGCTCACCGGCCTCTCGCGGGCCAGGTCCACGAACGGGACCGGGTCGTCGTTCAGCCCTTTGAGCACCACGACGTTTATCTTGACGGGGTCGAGCCCCGCGTCGATGGCCGCGTCCAGCCCCGAGAGGGCGTCCTCGAGCCGGCCGACCCTGGTTATCTGGGTGTAGGCGTCAGGGTCGAGAGTGTCCAGGCTGATGTTGACGCGAGAAAGGCCCGCCTCCTTGAGCTCGGAGGCGTACCTCGCCAGAAGGAGGCCGTTCGTGGTCAGGCTCACCTTGAGGCGCGGTTCTATGCCGCTCAGCATCCGCACGAAATCGACCGCTCCCTTGCGGACGAGAGGCTCGCCTCCCGTGAGGCGAACGCGCCTTATCCCTGCCGCTACCGCCGCGCGAACGAAGAGCTCGAGCTCCTCGTAGCTGAGTATGTCGTCGTGTGAGAGGCTCTTGACGCCTTCGGCCGGCATGCAGTACACGCACCGCAGGTTACACCTGTCGGTGATCGATATGCGCAGGTAGTCGATGACCTGCTGCTCGCACTCTTCTGTCGTAACGTTTTCTTCGCTCATCGTATCGTCCTCAGAAATGCAACAAGTGGTCTGACCCCATGTTGCGTCACAGCGGCACCAGCGTGCCGGACTCGGAGAGGTCGTAGCCGCCGAGCGCCTCCACCTCTTTCCTGTACGCGGGGTCGCTCATCGCCTCCAGCATGACCCGGTACGCCCGCGTCCCGGTGAAAGACGCGAGGACCAGCAGGTCGTACCGCTCTTTAGCCACCGGGATGAAATCAAGCTTCAGGGCTCTGGCCGCCGCCAGCACGCCAAGCGTCACGTCCGCGCTCCCGCCGGTCACCGCCGCCGCTACGGCCGTGTGCGTGAACATCTCGCGCTCGTATCCGGAAACCGAGCCGGTGTCTATACCCAGCCGGCCCATCTCGTGGTCGAGCAACAGGCGCGTGCCGGAGCCCTTCTGCCGGTTCACGAAGCGCACGTCCGGACGGGCGAGGTCGCCGATGCCCTTGATCCCTTTCGGGTTACCCGGCAGCANCATCAGCCCCTGATCGCGCCACCCGAGGTGGACAAGGGTGACCTCGTCCGGCGAGAACTGCTTCAGGANGTATGGCACGTTGAAGTCCCCGGTCTCCGGGTCGAGCAGGTGNGTCCCGGCCACGTGGGCCTGGCCCTGCTTCACAGCCATGATNCCNCCCATGCTGCCGACGTTCGCCGAAGCAAGGCTGAGCGACGGGTCCATCTGCCTGATGCGGCTGGACAGCAGGTCGAGCGCTATGTCGTGGCTGCCGATGGCAAGGATGGTCCCGTCCACGTCGACGTCGCTGCTGATCAGCTTGACCGTGACCTCGTCCCAGCGCGCCACTCCCTCGCTCGCGGCGGGCACCTCGATGAACCCGTCCGAGCGCACCAGCGACATCGAGACGCCCGAGCCCCTCGGCAGTGGCACCGCCACCACCGTGTCGTTGACACGCCCCACTTTCACCTGGACGAACTCGTCCATGCCGGGCACCGAGAATATCTTTCGAGCNAGCCTNGCNCTGAGCTCCGGGGCGCTGCGGGTGGCCACGCCCATCAGAGCCGATATCAGGGGGAGGAGGAACTCCTGTGCGCCCCTGTAGTTCGCCACCGGAAAGCCCGGCAGCCCGATGACCGGCCTGCCGCGTGCCACGCCCAGCACCACCGGCTTGCCCGGCCGCATCGCGACGCCGTGGACCGCGACCTTGCCCAGGTCCTCGATTATGGCGCGGGTGAAGTCCTCCCGCCCCGCCGAGGTCCCNGCGTTGACCACCACCACGTCCGCGCTGGCGAGGCCGGCCTCGATCGAGCNGCGTATGAGGTCGTAGTCGTCGGCGACCAGGTCCATCCTCAAGGGATGAGCACCCGCCTCCTGAACAAACGACGCCAGCACTCTCGAGTTGCTCTCCATTATCTTTCCCGCCGTGAGAAGCGACGGGTCCTCGACCAGCTCGGTGCCGGTCGGAAGTATTGCGACGACAGGGCGCCTGCGGACCGGGATATCGACGAAGCCCGCGTTCAGCAGCGCGCCGATGTCGACGGGCCTGATGCGGTGCCCGGCGGGGAGGACCAGTTCGGTCTGNACGATGTCTTCACCGAGCGGCCTGACGTGCTGCCATGGCGACGCCGGTTTTACTATCTCGAAGACGCCAGGCTCNACCTCGTTCANGTCCTCGACCATGATGACCGCATCGAAGGCGGGCGGGACCGGCTCACCGGTATCTATGAGCTCGACATCCGTGCCCATCCTCAAGCGCACCGGGCTGGTATCGCTCGCGCCAAAAGTCCTGTCCGCGCTGACCGCCACCCCGTCCATCGCCGAAGAATGGAAAGGCGGCGAAGAGAGGCGCGCGAACAGCGCCTCCGCGGTCACCCGTCCGAGCGCATCGGCAGTCGCTACCGCCTCCGCGGCGAGCGGGAAAGCCACGCCCTCCTCGCGGCACATCGCGAGCCATCTCTCGAGCGCTTCACCGAGCGGCACTTTGTCCAGGTAAATATTCCTGTCCATCTAACTCAGCAGCTCCACTGTCACTTCCTGGCCCTGCTCCAGCCCCTCTACGCCTTCGGGGACCCGCACCTGTCCGCCGGCCCGGGTCAGCGTCCCGATGAGTTGGGACTTGCCCATTATGGGAGAGGCGACCAGCCCGCTCTCACTCTGCACCAGCGCCACCGGCACCAGCTCGAGCCGCCCGGGAGCTGAAGCTACAGAGCGCTCCATAACGGCCTGAACGGTGCACCGGGCGCCGGGCGCGGGGCCCGGCTCTTTTCCGCGCAGCTTCGCCAGCACGGGCGCCAGCACCTCGCGGAACACCGCGAGCGCCGAGGCAGGGTTGCCCGGGAGCCCTATGACCGGCCTGCCCTCGCAGACCGCGAGAAGGGTCGGCTTGCCCGGCTTCAGGTATATGCCGTGGGCGAGGATGCCCGGCCCGCCGAGCGCCTCGAGGACCTGGAGCGTCATGTCCCTCACCCCGGCCGAGCTCCCCCCGCTGATCAACAGCGCGTCGCACTCCCCTAGCGCCGCCCGCGACGCGGCGAGAAGCTTCTCGAAGTCGTCCTCCACGATCCCGTAGGCCTTCGCCTGGCAGCCCGCTCCGAGCACCGACGCGGCAAGCGCGGGGGTGTTCACGTCGCGGACCTGTCCCGGCCCGGGCCGGCCGTCGGGAGGCACCAACTCGTCACCGGTCGAGATGATCCCCACCACCGGGCGCTCGTAGACCCGTACGCTCCCGCAGCCGACACCCGCCAGGGCGCCGATCTGCGGCGGGCCGACCTCCTGTCCCTTCCCGATGAGAAGCGACCCGCGAGCGATGTCCTCGTCGCGCCTCACTGTGTTGTCACCGGGAGCCACCGCTTTCACGACCTCCACGGTCGTTCCGGACAACTCTGTGTTCTCCACCATCACGACGGCGTCCGCGCCCTCCGGCATGAAGCCGCCGGTCGATATCAGCACAGCCTGGCCTGCGGAGACCGAGNCGTCCGGAGCGCCGCCCATAAGGACCTCCCCCGAGAGCTCGAGGTAGGCGGGCTGGCTCTCGCCCGCGCCGAAAGTGTCCGCGGCCCGCACCGCGTATCCGTCCATCTGTGAGCGGTCGAAGCCCGGCANGTCCTCCGGCGAGAAGACGTCCTCCGCCACCACGCGCCCGAGCGCTTCGCCGGACGCGATCTCCTCGACGCGCGCGACCGGCCCGGGCAGGCTGTCGGCGAGCAGCCTGACCGCTTCCGGGAGGTGTATGAGTCTCAAGAAACTATCGGCCAAAGCCCGATTCTCCCCTTCATTCAGCCATCTGTATCAATTCTACCTCGGGCGGGAAAGACGCCCCATGACATAGGACAACACCTCAGATCACAACCAGCGCTGTGGCCTTGAAACGGGCACCGACCTCCATGCCTGTAGAGATGCCCATCTCCTCTAACGACCGGCTCGTGATNAACGCCACCAGGGGAAACGGACACTCGATGGTGAGGCGCGCAATCGGGCCTCGCACATCCGNCTCCACCACTTTCCCGAGGAGCGCGTTCCTGCTGCTCGCCGCGTCCCCGATGTCGTCCGCGGGCACCACGGTCAAGTCCTCGGGGCGGATGGCGATCTTGACCCTTTCGCCGGCGCTCCTGTCGGTGACAGCCTCCAGCTCGCGCCCGTCCACCACGACTCGAGCCAGGCCGCCGTCACTAGCCACTACCTCGCCGTCGTATATGTTCTCGAACCCTACGAAGGACGCGACGAACTCGTTCCTCGGCTCGTAGAAGATCTCCCTCGGGCTGCCGGACTGAGCGACCTTGCCATCTTCCAGCACCATGATTCGGTCGCCAAGCCTCGCGGCCTCCTCCTGGTCATGGGTGACGAATATCGCGGTCATGCCCAGGTCGGTGAGTATCCGCTTGACGTCTTCCTGCAGCGCGCGCCTCGTAGGCGTGTCAAGGCTCGCAAAAGGTTCGTCCAGCAGAAGGACCTCCGGCTCGATCACAAGCGCTCGGGCAAGGGCGATCCTCTGGGCCTCACCACCCGACAGCGTCGAGGTCTGCTTGCCCGCGAACCGGCTCATCTTCACCAGCTTGAGCACCTCCGACACCCGCCGTTCCCGCTCCTCCGCCGCAACGTGCCGCACCTTCAAGCCGTAGCCGGTGTTGTCCGCCACCGAGCCGCGGAACAGCAGAGGGTCCTGGAATATCAAAGCCATCCGGCGAGACACCTCGGTGCGCCTGTGACCCTCGAGGCCCTGGACCTCCTCACCCTCGAAGTAGACTGTCCCTTCGCTCGGCGCCTCGAGCAGGTTGAGCANCCGCAGCAGCACGCTCTTGCCCGCTCCGCTCGGCCCGAGGATCACCAGGACCTCGCCGCGCCGGACGGCGAGCTCCTCGAGGTCGAGGACGACGCCGGCACCGTAGGCCTTCCTGAGCCCCTTCGCCTCTATGACGTAAGTATCATCAACCATGGATATACGCGCCTGTGATTCCCTTGGTCTCGGCCCGGCGCTGGCCCTTCTCCGCCTGCAGCCGCGTCAGGAAGACATTCACTACTATTGCTATCAGTATCAGGACTATGCCTTCGGCGAGCGCCAGCTCCGACTTCCCCACGCGCATGTTGAGGACGATATCGGTGGTGAGCATCCGTGTGCTCCCCCTGATGTTGCCGCCGACGATCATGATCGCTCCGACCTCGGAGACCACGCCGCCGAACCCCGCGATCACCGCCGCGACCAGCCCGGCGCGCGCTTCGCGCAGCTTCACGAATACCGACTGGTACCTCGTCGCTCCCAGGCTCCGCGCCTGCAGGCCGATGCGCGGGTCCACGTCTTCCAGGGACGCGTTCGTGAAACCGGCGATGATAGGCGCGGCGAGGACGACCTGCACCAGNATGAGCGCCGGCACCGTATACAGCAGGTTCAAGAACCCTAGCGGCCCGCTGCGAGCGAAGATCAACACGAAAAAGACGCCCGCCACCACTGGAGGAAGCCCCATCATGGCGTGCACCAGGACCAGCACCGGGCGCCTCCCCGGNAACCTGTACTCCGCGAGCGCGACGCCNGCAGGGATCCCGATCACCGCGCCCAGCACCGTCGCGACGCCGTTAACGACGAGGGTGAGCAGGATTATCCTGTAGAAATCAGGGTTGAACCTGATTATCAGGTAGAAGGCCTCTCTGAAGGCTCTCAGTATGCTCCCCATCGCTACCGCCTTTGAAGAGAGAGGCCGGACCCACTCGGACCCGGCCCCTCCGCGTATTCGCTACTGTTGTTCCCTGGTGTTCCCCACGCCGCGCGTCTGCCCGGACGCGTTCGGGTGGAAGAGCACCACGCCGTTCTTCTTGTAGGAGCCTATGAGGGTTTGTCCCTTCTTGCTGGTCAGGAACTCGACGAAGTCCTCAGCCCCAATGGTGTTCAGTTTGAGGTTCGCGTGCCTGGCGGGATTCACGACTATCACGCCGTACTGGTTGAACAGCGCCTTGTCGCCCTCCACGAGTATGACCAGCTTCAGGGTCCCCTCGCGGGTGACGAAGGTCGCGCGGTCGCTCAAGGTGTATCCCAGCTTCTGATCGGTGATGGTCAGCGTCTCGCCCATGCCCTGACCCGTCTCTACGTACCAGGGCTGGCCCTTCGGGTTGATGCCCGCCGCTTTCCAGATCGCGAGCTCCGCCTTGTTCGTGCCTGAGTCGTCGGCGCGGCTGACAAACACCGCGCCTTTTGCGGTGATCTTCTTGAACACGTCTGTTGCGCTCTTGTCGCCCTTGATGCCGGCCGGGTCCTCCGCCGGCCCGACGATGATGAAGTCGTTGTACGCCACCTGCACGCGCTCGAGGCCGAACCCGTTCTTCACAAACTCCTCCTCGGCCGCTTTGGAGTGGACCAGCAGGACGTCCGCGTCGCCTTTCTCACCCATCTTGAGCGCTTCGCCGGTGCCCACGGCAAGAGTCTTTACCTTGACGTTGTACTGTTTTTCAAACGCCGGGATGAGTACGTCCAGCAACCCGGAGTCCTGGGTGCTCGTCGTCGTGGCGAGGACAAGCGTGGTCGGCTCGCTCTTTCCGCACCCACCGGCCACCACCGACGAGACAGCTGCGAGCGCTATCACTGCTACTACAATCGATACCGTTGTCCAACTCTTCTTGCTCATCGATTCTCCTCACTTCCAGGCCCCTGCCGGGGCCGCGAGGGGCCGTCCAGCCCCACACCTCTCCTTTTCAAACACGGGAGGCTCCGCGGTTTCCCGCTGAACCCTGTCGCCGGAGGGCAGACTTCAGTCTGACCATACAGCGCGTCAGCGCTTGTAACCCACTCCGGGCATCGCCCTCAAGCCATGGCTCTCGCTTTAGGCACTTCGGGTCGGAGAAGCTCTGTTTTCCAGGCGATCACCCCCTCAACAAGAAAGCCTGCCTCGTGGAAAGGCAGGCAGCACGTCTAGTGTCCACGCTCCTTTCCAAGCACGGGAGGCCGGGCGGTTTCCCGCCGGACCCTATCGCCCTTGGACCATTGCTTCGCTTTAGGCCCTTCGGGTCGGAGGCGTCTATATTCGATTACATCCGGATTTAACCACAGCGCAGGACGCCGGTCAAAGGTTCAGGAATCGATCTGACACGCGAGATGTCAACGCGAACGAAATTCGCTTTGATGACAGTCTGAGGGCAGGCGCTTACGCGCCCTTTCCGGCGACCCGCCTCTGCGGCTCACCAGAGAGCTGGAGCTTTATCGGCGGAGGCCTGAACGCCACCAGGAACGCCACCGCCCCGGACATGATGAAGAACAGCAGCCAGAGCGAGAGGAACTGGTTGCCGTAGGTAGTCAGAGACTCCCTGAACAGCGGCCAGATGCCGAGCTTCAAGGGGAGTATGTTGTTGAACCTGACGTCGAGCATGTAGTACCCTATCCGCCCGACGCTCACCCAGAACATCGAGATCGCGGCGGCGATGAGCCCGAGCTTCCAGCTGTAATGGCGCCCGCTGCCGAAAGATATCGCGACCCCGACCCCGAACCCCAGGACCCAGCCGAAGATACCCAGGTCCTTGTGGAGCCACCAGGCTATGCCGGCATACGCGCCCGCGCCGACGAGGCCGACACCCATCGCCAGCAGTATGGCTTTGAAATACGTCGGCTTGGTGGTCACCTCGCCGTCGTAGTCCTCGGGGACCTGCATCGCGACGGGGAGGTTCGCGGTATCGATGCGGTGCGCGCGCTTTCGCTCGCGCCGCGAGCGCGGAATGCCGAGGACGTCTTCACCGGCGGCAGCGGCCACGGTCACGGCCGCCACATCTTCCGCGGCCTCTGCGGCTGCCGCTTTCTTGCTCTTCCGGCCGCCGGTCGGGAACCCCTCCGCGGTCATCACCGCCTGCTCGCGGGCTTCCGGGGTGGGGATCGGCCGCTTCTTGACGGGCTCGCCCTTTGAAGGCGGAGGCCCCAGCGGCGCGCCTACCGGAGACGCCTGCTGCGCTTTCGGCAGCGGCGGAGGCAGCCCCTCCACGCGCATCAGCTCGTCGGGCCTCCCCGGGGCTCCCGCGGGCGCCTTGGAAGGTGCCTGTGGGACGGCGCCAGGCGCCTGCGCGGCGGCCTGTGGCGCGGCGGGCTTCTGGGAATCGCCCCAGAATGCCGCCTTCTCGTCCGGCGTCAGCGATGAAGCGGGAGGCGCCACGGGCGGCGCCGGCGGCTTGAGGTCTGACATGGTCGGCGGCAGCAGCACCTCGGCGGGCTTGCGGAGCTTCTTGTCATCCTTGGGGGGCTTCTCCTTGGCCACCTTGGGCTCTTTCACCTTTGGAGGCTTCGGCTCTTTTACCTTGACCGGCTTGGGCTCCTTGCGCCCGCCCATCTGCGCGGCGAGACGCTCCACCGAAGCGCGGTGGCAGTCCGGGCAGCAGTGGGACTCCCTGGTCTCTTTTACGCACTCGCGGCAGTACGGCTGGCCGCACTGCATGCAGACCAGGTCCGCTTCCTGTCCGCTGTGATACTTGCACTCCAAGACTTTCACCTCATCCGGCCGAAACGGTCGCCGGCCGCATTCCGGCCATCGATAAGTACCATCAATTATAGTTTATAACGTGAAGATGCTGCATTCGGCATTGACTTCTATCGGGCACCGATGGAGCCGGTGCCGCCGCTCCTGTTGTTCCAGTACACCGAGCGCTCCACCATGATGGGCGTGGCGGCGGAAACCTTCGTAGAGAAGCTCGCGGCCCCCACGTAAGTGGCAGCGTTGACGCTCATCCGCGAGTGCGGCTTGAGCCCGATGACGGCGGGCACGGTGGTGCCGTCCTCTTTCATGAACGTAAGCGTGGCGTTGAAGTAGTTGAGGATCTCTTCCTTGTGCCTCTTTATCATCCAGGCGAAATCCCGCATGGGCTCCAGCCTCGAGTGGGTCGCCCGCCACAACCACCAGTCCAGGTACTTCTCCGCGTTCCTCCTGTAGGTGTAGTCCCAGAAACACCTGAACGCCTCCTTGAGGATGTAGGCCCGGTTGATCTTCAGGTTCAGCTTCTCCAGGTCGGATAACCTCACCCTCTGACCCTCCGTCAGGTTCTCCGGGTTCTTGAGCCAGATGTAGCGCGTCTTCTTGAGCAGCTCGGGGTCGTCCTGCTTGAGCTTGGCGGCCTCCTGCCTCCTCACCTTGTCCACCGCGTCCATCAGGTGCCGTACGATGTGGAACTTGTCGAAGACCATGACGGCTCCCGGCAACATCTCTCCTACCACGTCTATGTAGGGCTGCCACATGTCCAGGCACACCGCGCCAATCGCTTCACAGCGCTCTTCTCCCCATTCGGAGAAGAAGCTCCTTAGCGCCTCTTTGTCGCGGCCTTCCCCGCACCACAGGAGCCTCATGCGGGACAGGTCGTACACCATTGTCATGTACTTGTGTCCCTTTCTTCTGGATATCTCGTCTATCCCGACGGCG
>JGI24138J36424_10000685_pt1 | contig 10830 bp, 10 predicted proteins | sample BarGraNGADG00312_2_FD_36424 | JGI IMG/M metagenome (IMG submission 36424) | reverse complement strand
TTTCGCGGCGTCAGCGGGGCGTGGGAACGTACTGTCACGGGAATCCGAAATGTCGTTGCACAAGACGGCGCATATTCGTGCATCGCTAACACGATTACGAGAGAGAACTATGGCGAACTGGAAGACGTCGTGGCACTCAGCAAGAAGCTGGGCGTCGATAGGACCTTATTCTTCAATTTTATTCCCGTTGGGAGGGGTAAAGACATTATTGATATCGACTTGCCCCCAGATGTGCGGGAGGACGTTTTGCAGCAGATGTACAATCACTTAAGCGGCCAAAGCGAGAAGTTTGAGGTTTTTACAACGGCCCCGCAATTGTCACGCGTTTGTATGATGAATTCACAAAAAGGGATTATGTCGATCGCACACTTTGGCGCCGCTGAGTTCAGCGATAAAGTAGGCTTGCTGGCTGAGTACATCGGTGGGTGTGGTGCAGGCAGGATGTATAGCGCCATTCAACCAAACGGAATTGTCACGCCATGCGTCTTCCTGCCAATCCCTGTCGGCGATTTGCGGTTGGAGTCATTCATCGATATATGGAAGAATGCAGAAGTGATGCAGTCGCTCAGGGAACGTCACGACCTTAAGGGGCATTGCGGCACGTGCGAGTATCAGAACGTTTGCGGTGGCTGTCGTGCCCGCGCGTATGCGTATTTTAACGATATCAAAGCTCCAGACATCGGTTGCATCAACAACTTGCAAACGTACAATGAGCTCAAGAACAAATCGGGCAGCGAAGCCCCGATGTTGGAATAGCTAGACTGTTGGGGCCGTTCTATAAACCGGTATTCCGGATGCACGCGACGCTATTGATCACTTACATGCGGATCAACCGAAGTGCCCAGAATGGGCGTTGATTTCATCTTGAGGGCTCCCTTAAATACTTTGTACATCACCAGAGCAAAAACGAGCTTATCTTTCCTCAGTTGTTTTAGAAGGTAGTTTGGCCTTAAGTAGAACTCTTTAAATGCTTCCCGTTGGGTTTCCTGTAGCTCTTTTAGCGTGAGGTCAACGGTTTCTAGGACCGGCATAAGGAGTGTAAAGTGAGTCCAGTCCTTCACCTTGATGAGTCCCAGCTTGCTTGCCAGCTCGTAGAACTTAGTGCCAGGGTATGGGGTGGCTAAGGAGAACATCGCGTAGTCAGGATCTACTTGCTTTGCAAAGCCGATTGTTTCGTCGACAGTAGTTTTGTTCTCGCCCGGCATTCCAATGGTCATTGAAGCGATCGTATGCATACCGATTTCTTTTGCAGTTTTAAAGGCGCGTCGTGCTTGTCCTACTTTTGTACCCTTCTGCACGTTATCCAATATACTTTGATTTCCACTCTCTACGCCAAAAAGAAGCGTACGACAGCCCGCCTTAAACATGTGGGAAAGCAGCTCCCTATTGAAGCGATCGACTCTCGCCGTACATCCCCATCGGACGTCAATGCCCCGACTGATTATCCCCTTGCAGAAGCTGTAAACCCACTTTGGAAAAAGCGTGAAAGTATCGTCCATAAAGCCGACCATCTTTACTTTATACTTATCGACAAGCTGTGCCATCTCATCTGCGGCGTTCTCGGGAGATCGGAATCGTGCTTTTCGCCCGTGCATTGCGCTTGAGGCGCAGAACGAACAGCCCATCGGGCATCCTCTGCTGCAGATCATGGTTGCAAGGACCTGCTTACGCCCAAAGAGCATATACTCGCTCATTGGGAGCAGATGTCGAGCTGGGAAAGGAAGCGCATCGAGATCTTCAATAGGTCGCCGTTTAGGAGTTTCTACGATGCGGTTCCCATCGCGGTAACTGATCCCATCGATGTTGCGCAGGGGTTTCTCATTCTCGAGCGCGTCAGTAAGTTCGAGGTTAGCGTATTCGCCTTCGTTCCTGACAATAACATCAATAAAGTCGTTTTCGCGCAAAAGTTGCTCTGACATAAAAGTCGCGTGATACCCGCCCATCGTCACGCAGCACTCAGGCTTGAGCTGTTTTGTTATTTTGCCTACCGCGAGAGCTTGCTTGATCGTTGGCGTCGTTGTCTGCACTCCAAGAAGATCAACGTTCATCTTGTCAAGCTTACGTTGATACCCCTGCAGATCCATATCAAGCGCAGGAGCATCGAGGATGGTGACCTTGACATCATTTTGCTCCAAAACGGCGCCTATGTACGCCAGGCCGAGTGGCGGCGCAGTAAGGCCTAAAACATCCTTATATTTGGACTTGATGTCCGGTGGATTTACAAGCAGGACGTCCATCTTAGCCTCTTAGTCTGTGAGTGTGCCGAAAATATAAGGTTAACCACGAAAAGGAGGGGGCACAGTCGCCCACTTTTTGTGGTACGGTCGCAAATGGCACGGTCAAGACTCACTGGGAGCTTCTTTTTTGGTCAGCTGTTGTTCTAGTAACCTAGCGTGCTCAGGTTTGCCGCTGTTCGTCAGGGTGCTTAAATCTTGTAAGGAGAGCGCTTTGAAATAGCACGCGTCGATGCAGGCCATATTTTGATAACCTTTACATCTGTCGCACTTAAGAGCCCTCTTTCTCGTTTTGGGCTTTCGTTTGCGTCCTCTCTTGACGGTCTTTGCTTTTCTGCCAAACAGCATAGAAAGCGCGCTTGGCTCGTGCGGTTCTGGCGTTGGTGCATCCCGCGTTTCATCTATGAAGATTGCATTGAATGGGCAGGCCTTAGCACATTTTCCACAGCCTATGCATTTGTCTTCGTCGACATATATGACGCCATTCTCCTGGACGAGGGCCTTCGGCTTGCACACGTCAATGCATGCTGGGTTCTCACACTGTTTACACACGATAGGAAGCGCTACGTCGTCAAATATGAGCCCCCTTGACTGTAGAACGTCTTTGACTTTTAAGCGTGATTTCCCACCATGTCGCTCGGCGCACGCAATTTCGCACACGCCGCAGTTTACACACCTTTTAAGATTGACGGTTACTACCTCAGCCATGGGATCCCCTAAAGATTCCGCGTTTAATAGCTGGTTTCAGCATGTTCTCCTTCTTTTAATATGTATTTGTAGGCGCTTATAGCAGCCTTGGCGCCCTCGCCTGCCGCGACAATGATTTGTTTTTCAGGAACGGTCGTAACGTCACCTGCCGCGAAAATACCAGGGAGGCTTGTTGAGCAATCGTAACTGACCACAATTTCATCATTTTTGTTGAGCAAAACTAAGTCTTTCACCATGTCTGAATTTGGGATGAGGCCGATTTCGATAAAAACTCCCGCAACCGGAAGCACGACGGATGAGTCGTCAGAGAGGTTGCGGAGCGCTGCCGCGTCAAGTGCATCTTCTCCCGTCACTTCAACGAGCTCGTATCCGATAAAGCATTTGATATTTGGGGCATCGCGAATTTTCTCCAAAAATATTTCGTCTGCCTTTAGTGGGCTCCTGTTGACGAGATACACCTGTCGTGCAATACTCGTTAACTCGTATGCAGAGGTGATCGCAGAATTCCCGCCGCCTACAACCACGACATCCAAGCCCATAAAGAGTGGGGCGTCGCACGTAGCGCAGTAGCTAACTCCCCGGCCGATCAATCTATCCAGTCCTTTGGCATTAAGCGTTCTTGACTTTTTTCCTGTAGCGATAATGATGGCCTTTCCGTGATATTCGTCACCATTTGTAGAGCGTGTTATGAACACTTCATTCTCTTTTGCAACGCTTTTTACCTCTGAAAAAACATTTTTAACGTTGTATTTTTCAACTTGTTTTTCAAAGCGATCCATCAGATCTTGTCCTGAAATGAACTGATAACCCATGTAGTTCTCAACGTCGAGGCTGTAAAGTGCCTGACCGCCGATATTCTGCGTAATAAGGAGCACCTTTAACATCTTTCTGGCTGCATAGACTGCAGCCGTTAATCCTGCTGGCCCCCCACCAACGATTATGACGTCATGTAGTGTAGTATCCTTGTCCATAGTATACTCAGTATAAGTGATTCGCACGCAAGTTTCTTAAAATGTTTCTTAGTTTGCGTGACGATAAAAAGGTGACAGAACTGAGAACGAAGCGTGACTTAAAACGCCCCGTTATTCGGTGACCGATCGCGTCTCGCCGTCTGCGGGAGGCATTGTTGTAGACTCGTCAGGAGGTAGAGTTGATTCTCGACGCTCGCTTTCTCCGCTGTTGGAGTCTTGTATCACTTTCGACTTAGGCCGCCGCTTTACCTTGCGTGCGCTCATCGTATCCCGAGAAAGCCGATCCGTTACGGCGGTATCCCACACCTTGGTCATAGTGATGGCGGACACAGGGCAAATCATAGCGCACTCACCGCAAAAAACGCAATGTCCCACGAATATGCGCACCGTTTTCTCAGACGCGCTCGTTCGTAATGCAATAGCCCCAGCCGGACAGACTTGTCCACAGCGGCCACATAAAATGCATTTTTCCGGGTCTATGATGGGCACGCCTCGATAGGCTCCTGGTACTTCAACTTCAGCGGCGCTCTTAACAGTTGACGTTTTTCCCGTTAACCCGACCAAGAACGACCGAACGAGGTCGCTAAGAAACCCTGAGGCCATGTTACACCCCCGCCCACCCAAATAGGAAGTGCATGTATCGTACGCCGACCACATAAAGGACAAGGTCTATAACCGCCAGCATTGTAGGGATGGCCCAGTAATACCTAAGCACCCGGGTAACCCGTGTTCTCCCGGTAGTAGCCTGCCAAAATGCAATGAACGCAGTCACAAGCAACGCTATTATCACGAACTGGATGACAAAATTGACCCCTGGATAGAAATGGTAAATCGCCGTTCCAAAGAACACCGCAGCTATGAGTGAAGCGTACAGAAAGATCTTGAGCCACTGTCCTAACTGTAAAAGAGCGAGATTAGGCCCTGAATATTCGACATAGGGGCCTGAACAGATCTCAGTCTCGGCTTCTGCAATGTCAAAAGGTTGGACCGCAGCAGCAGCAGGCAGCGTCCATATCGCTGCAATCGCCGCAAGAGGCATGACGCTTATCCACGCCGTTGCCGAAATGGTGCTGAGCTGGAACGAGCCTGCTGCTATCGCTACAGCTGCCATAGCAACAATGAACGGCGTCTCGTAGGCGATAAGCAGCGCCACCTCACGCGCAGCACCAATAGCACCGTATGGGCTTCCGCTGGCCGAACCACCGAGGATCAGTGCAATCGGCGGTATCGCAAGGAGGTAGATCACTAAGATAAGATCGCCCGCGCCTACTGCCGATGTGGGGGCAGCTAAAGGTATTATTAACGCTGCCACGAGCATTGAAGCGACGCTGAGGATCGGTGCGAGGTTGAATAGTAGCGGACTCGTCACGTTCGGCGTTAGACTTTCTTTACTTATAAGTTTGAAGAAGTCATAAAACGCCTGAAAGATGCTCGGGCCCTTCCGAAACTGGCTATGCGCCACGACGATACGGCGTATTCCTTGCAGCAACAGCGCGGCAATAAACGCATAGACGAGCGCACCCACTACTGAAACGATCATCAGACCCTCCCTAACTTCAAGTCCCGCGAGCTGACAATTTTGCGCTTCCCGTCCTTTATAACGGTCATTCGATCAGTACAGCTAAAGCATGGATCGATTGAAGCAGCTATGATAGGGATGTCGGCGACCTGACAGCCGAGGAACTTTGGCACATACGACTGAATATTTGCGAGTGTAGGGGACCTGATCTTTATTCGCTCAAAAAAGTTCGTGCCGTTTGTCTCGACGTAGTGAAGAAGCTCGCCGCGGGGGGCCTCAACTCGGCCCACACTCCTTCCTGGCGGAATCACTTCATTATCGTACTCGGCTTGGATCGGTCCGTCAGGTAGGTTCGCGAAAAGCTCCTTGGTAAGCCAAATGGATTGTTTAATCTCTGATAAGCGCACGACTGCCTGAGCAACAACGTCTCCACCTTGAGCAGTGAGCGGTTCGAGATCGAAATCGCCGTATGCCGCGTACTTGCACATCACGCGTGTATCTTCAGGTACGCCACTCGCTCGCGCGTTCGGTCCGACCGCACCAAGACGTATTGCATCCTCTTTGCTGAGACCACCAACTCCCTTGCATCGCTCTGCGATGTTGCTGTCCTTTAAAACTGCTTTTGTAATTTTATCGGCCACAGTGTCGAGATAACTGAGAGTGCCCACGGCGGACTTCGCTTGTTCTTCGGTGATATTCCACTTGACTCCGCCAATTCTGTTACATCCATGCATGACCCTGTTGCCGCTCAATGACTCGAAAAGATCCAGGACCTTCTCTCGTTCGCGCCAAGTGTACATAAATAAGGTGTGATACCCGATCTCTTCGCCGGCAATACCCGCCCAAAGCATATGTGAGTGAATCCGTTCGAGCTCGGCGTAAATTGTCCGGATATAATTTGCTCGCTCCGGTACCTCAATATCCGCTATATCCTCAACTCGTTCGACATGATTTAGTGGATGCGCGTGTGAACAGATGCCGCAGATGCGCTCAACGAGATAGACAATCTTGGAAAAAGGTCGCTCTTGGCAAAGCCGTTCGATGCTTCGGTGGTTGAATCCTAGTTCGTAGTCAACGTCGACGACCTTTTCGCCCTCGACTTCAAACAGAAATCTCGCAGGCTCCTCGAGAGCGGGATGGCTTGGTCCGATCGGCACCTTCAATTTGGCAAAGCGGCGTTCATTGACGTCTGCCATCGTTACACCCTCCTCAGCGGTGGCGTTGGATCAGTATATTTCGGAGGCAGCTCGAGCGGTCTTGGATCCGGAATCCCGAGCACGTCAATGCCGAGTAAACCGATGAGTTCTCGTTCATAAAGCAATGCGTTGAAAAAGTGGTTGGTTATTGTCGGAACTTCCGGCTTCTCATAAGGGAGCTCTACGATGACGGTGTGCAGCTCTCCCCAAAACGCAAAGTGGTATAACACTTCAAGATGATCCCGCGCATCCTTGCCCGTAATTGTGCTTAGACGCGTCCCTTCTTCCTTCAGAAATGCGAGCGCAGCATCGAGATTATCGAGTGTAATGCGGTAGTATGAGTTCAAGCCCTTATGATCCGCTTGAATTGTCGGCACAAAGTCTTCAAACGATCGCTTCATTTTTCTGCCTCGGGAACGCTGTCTGATGACTGAAATTTCAGCTCCACATCCGTCTCCTTTGCCATCGCCTCGTCAAATCGCTCCGTCGACCGGCCCCCCTTGCCTTTTCGCTTAGAATCGAGCATTTTGGCGGCCTTTAGAATGCCTGACACGATGTTCAGTGGCCTTGGAGGGCACCCCATAACGTAAACGTCGACAGGGATTACGGTATCTAACGGCCCGGTTAACGAATATCCGCCGTCAAAAATACCGTTTGATATCGGGCAACTGCCAACAGCTACGACAGCTTTAGGATGGGGAATTTGGTCATAGATCATTGTCAAACGATCCGTCATGCGCTTTGTGACAGGGCCTGTAACCACTAGTACGTCCGCGTGCCGTGGAGACGCTACGCGAAGAACTCCAAAGCGTTCTGCGTTATATCGTGGACTTTGAATCGCAAGCACCTCTATATCGCATCCGTTGCACGAACCTGTGTTAATAAAGTAGACCCACGGTGATCTTGCTCGAAACATGGTTATCCACCTAATATCGCGATTGACAAATTGTTGGCTTGTTCAATGATAGCAGACGGAAATATGCCCATCAGTACGCAAAGGACGCTTAAAATAATTATAGGGATTATTATATAAATAGATAAATAAGACACTTCTGGTATTATCCCGCTTCTATCGGTCGCAAGGAATGTTCGTTGAAACACTTTGATATAGGCAGCGAACATTGGCAACGTCAACACGAGTAATATTATTGACAATGCTGGATAATACCCCCCTTTCTGGAATCCTGCTTGGAGGATCAGGTATTCGCTGACAAAGCCGTTGAGCGGAGGAATCCCTGAAAGGGCCAACGCACCTATCAAGAATCCAGCTGCCACGATAGGCATCCTGGTTGCCAAGCTACCAAGACTTTCGATATCTCTCCTTTTAGTAGCAGCGATGACGGCGCCAACGCAAAGGAACAAGAGTGTTTTCATGACCATGTTATTTACAATCTGAAAAATCCCTCCCGCCAGTGCCGCCGATGATCCTATGCCGATAGCAAATAGGATAATCCCAGCTTGTTCGATCGACGAATAGGCCAGAAAACGCTTCAAGTCCTTCTGAGTGTACGCCATAATGGCCCCGATGCCTACAGTAAGCAATGCAGTGACTGAGATGAACAAAAGCACGACGTCAAGGGCAGGATGCATCGAAAACAAGAGTCGAATAAGGATAAAAGCGCTGGCGCCTTTTACCGTGCCTGCCAAAAAAGCGCTCACGGGGATTGGTGCTTCACTATACGTGTCAGGAACCCACGAATGCATCGGAACGACGCCAATTTTCGTCCCCAGACCTATCAGCAAAAAGAGGCTGATTAAAAGAATAGCGTTACTTGATATGCTTCCGAAGCTCGTTATGTCGAGCGTGCCGTAGCTGACAAACATTAGAATGAGCGCAATAAGCGTAAATGAGCTTCCAATACTGTTTAAAATAATAAACTTCGTTGCTGCCTCGAAAGCCTGCCCCTTTCGATACGTCACAAGAAGTGCCGTAGAAAGCGTACTGATCTCAATAAGGGCGTAGAGCGTAGCGAGGTTCGTGCTCATGACAGCGGTGGCTGTCGTGCCGATGATCACCAAGAGAAGCGGATAGTAGATACGTCCCGCGTTTTTGATGTAAGCGAGACTGAACCACGTGACGAACGTTCCGATGATGATCACGGGGTACGCAACGATGAGCCCCGACGATGACAGTCCGGCTGAGGTGGCTACTGAGTCAAGGTATGTCGTCGCGCCCATACCGATAAGCCAATTTGCTGTGAATAGAACAGCACTGAGCGTCATCCCAGCGACTGCGACGTAGGCGCACATCTTCGAGTTTCGACTAAAAAATGCGCATATAGCTGCAACGACCAGCGGAATGATCAGTATGTACAAGATATACATTACAGCTCTCCACTATCCACGCAGCTTAATCAGCTTGCTGCTGTCTATGGTATCATATTCGGAAAAATCAATCACCGCTATTAAGGCTATGATAAACGTAATGAGCACCACAAATATCTCCGTTAATCCGGCAAACAGCGCAGTGCCCGTTCCCCAAGCCAGTAAGAGCGTTCCGATGTTTTCAAGAATTAAAATGCCAAGCAATAGCTTCAGGATACTTCTTTGACTGCTAATGACTAGAAACGCGACGCCAAAAAGCACGAACAATATGTAGGTTTCAGCAGTTCGCTCAACGGGAAATTGAGACTGCACCAGAAAAGCTACGAGGCACGAAAGCGCGACAGTCAGAACCGTTCCTACTACCAATGTGCGCACGTTAAATCGGGGCGTAGGCTCGCTTGTCCGTCCGGCCGCGAGCAGGATGATGACCGGTGGCAGTATGCCGAGTGCAGCCTTTAGGACTGCCCCAATTAAATCGTTCTCAGCTAGCAAGAATGCGGCAATGGTCAAGTTTAAAGCGAGAAGTGCAAGCGCTGCCCATCTATCGCGCAAGATTACGATTAAACAGGCGAATATCACCCACAAAATGCCAAACGCGAGGACCGTCTCCATCAGGATCCTCCGAAGATCAGAAAAACTACTCCGGCGATGAGCAGCCATACGAATATCCACGTTGCATAGCTGCCTACGCTTCCGTTCTGTAGTTGGCGTAGCCGTATCGATAGCGAATCGGTGACCCGCCCGATTGCGACGTAGACGTTGTCTGGGTTAATCCATCGAAGTCGTTCGAAAGGTTGCGTCACTTGATACAGAAAATGTCGTCCTGAAGAATATACAAATCCTTCGGGCAGCTCGTACCCCGCGCCGAAAAGCTGTTTGGACGTAGGAACCACTTCACGTGGTCTTCGCGTTAAAAACTCGTTCAGGATCAGCCCTGCAAGTATCGCAGTTAAGAGCAATACAGCCGCTAGAGTGGGTGCGAAATTCGACACGCCAGGTATTTCGATACTGGTCAAAATGAAGGATGACTGAGTCATCACGGTGCCGGCGTATGGGACCTCTGTAATGATCGCGAGAGGGTACTGCGCGAAGACCCCCAATGCGATGCATCCCACCGCGAGTATCGCTTGTGGCACCCACATTGTAGCAGGCGCTTCATGCGCGCTGTTTAAGTCGGCTGGAAGTTGGCCGTAGAATACGCTATGCGCTGCGCGTAAGATATAGCCAGCTGAAAGCACACTTCCTACGAGGACAACTATCACGAATATTTGTAAACCCGCTGTTGCTGGTGCTATACTGCTTGAATAGATGAGCCATTTGCTTATGAAGCCCACGAGAGGCGGCACGCCTGCTAGCGTTACTGCGGCAATGGTGAACGAAGCAGCGGTGTACGGCATTTTCCTTGATAGCCCACCGAGCTTGTTGAGATCCATTGTATGCGCTGTATGATCGACAGCCCCTGCGCCAAGAAACAGGCAAGCCTTAAAGAAGGCGTGCGCTAAGAAGTGCATCAGTCCCGCGACGAGTCCTATCGGTCCGAAGCTGAATGCGAGGAACATAAAACCAAGGTTAGAGATCGTGCTGTACGCGAGGACCTCTTTTAGATCGTTCGCGCGTATAGCGAATGTAGAAGCTAAGACTAACGTGAATCCGCCGATAATTGCGAGCACCCACGGCCACACACCCGTAAACAAGGGAAAGAGCCGGGCAGCAAGATATACTCCGGCAGGTACCATTGCTGCGCTATGCAGCAACGCAGAGACGGGTGCGGGTCCTTGCATTGCGCTGGGCAACCAAGAGAAGAACGGCATTTGTGCAGATTTGGCGAAAATGCCGATAAAAGCAAGTACAAGCAAGGTGTTCATCTGCCAGCTGGG
>JGI24138J36424_10000681_pt1 | contig 10842 bp, 8 predicted proteins | sample BarGraNGADG00312_2_FD_36424 | JGI IMG/M metagenome (IMG submission 36424) | reverse complement strand
CGAACGCACAGATGGTTACTCTTACTTTTCCTGAAAGAGTTGCTCCAAAAGGAGCAAAAATCAAATATCCTCAGGTTGAAGTAATCTGGTATGACGGTGGTCTGGAGCCGGCAAAACCTGCAGGATGGCCTGCAGGAAAAAACATGAATGATGGAGGCGGTGGAGTTATTTTCCACGGTTCAAAGGATACGCTTATATGCGGCTGTTATGGTAAAGACCCATGGTTATTATCACAACGTAAACCAGTTGTTCCAAAGACTGAAAGAAGAATTGTTAAGGCAATGGGCGGTGGTCATGAGATGGATTGGGTACGTGCTTGTAAAGAAAATGCTGATACCAGGGTTAAAACAAAATCTGATTTTTCAGAATCAGGACCATTCAACGAAATGGTTGTTATGGGTGTTCTTGCTGTACGCCTGCAGGGAATAAATAAAGAGCTTGAATGGAACGGTGACAAAATGGAGTTTACAAATATTGGTGCTGAGGACTCAGTGAGACTGACCATATCAGACAATTTCACAATCGTTGATGGTGATCCTAAATTCGACAGACCGGATATTAAGCTTAATGCAAAAGAGTTTGCAGCTGAAATGGTTAAGCATACTTACCGTAAAGGATTTACTTTACCGGAAATGCCTGCATAATGAAAATAAGTCACAGGTAAGTGTTTTTACCTGTGACTTTTAACTTTTAATAAATTAGGTATTATGAAGCTACTTAACATTCTTATATCATGTGTTCTGGTTATAGGACTTGCAACATCTTGTGGATCAACTAAAAAAGCTAAAACCAGTAAATCAGAAACAAAGGATGCTGGTTTTGTTTCCATTTTTGATGGTAAAACAATACCGGTTGGCGAGGGTATGACAAACCTGCTTTTCCTGCAGTAGGATGGGAGGTTGTTGATGGTACTCTTCATTGTATCGCTTCAGGAAATGGAGAAGCCGGGAACGGTGGTGATATTATCTATGACAAGAAATTAAGCAATTTCGAACTTGACCTTGAATGGAAGATCGGAGAAGGGGGGAATAGCGGAATCTTTATTCTCGCACAGGAAATTCCAAATGAACCAATCTATAAATCATCTCCTGAGATGCAGCTTCTCGATAATGACAAACATCCTGATGCCAGGCTTGGTGTTGACGGTAACCGTATGGCGGGGTCGCTCTATGACCTTATACCGGCAAAGCCTCAAAACACAAAACCTGCCGGCCAATGGAACCACGTTCATATNCTTGTTTACCAGGGAACAGTTGTATATTCTCAGAATGGTGCAAATGTGGTTGAATACCANCTCTGGACTGAAGACTGGAAAAAGATGGTTNCCAATTCAAAATTCAAAGACTGGGAATGGTTTCTTAATCCGGCAAAAGAAGGTTATATCGGGCTTCAGGATCATGGCAGCGATGTATGGTTCAGAAATATTAAACTTAAAATTCTTTAACAGGAATCTGAATTATATTGAAGAGGCCGGGTCAATTGAACCGGCCTCTTTTTACCCACCACCCCCCTAAAGGAAGCTAATTCCTTCTAAACCAATTTCCTTTGCCACCGTCCTCATCCCCATTATACAATCTGTAATCAGTTCATCGAGATTTACACCCAGCATGTCAGCACCTTTTTCTATGACAGACCGGTTGACACCTGCAGCAAATTTTTTATCATTCCATTTTTTTCTGACTGATCTTGCTTCCATATCCAAAACACTTTTTGATGGTCTGACAAGCGCACTTGTCGCAACCAGACCGGTCAACTCATCNATNGCGTAAATAGTNCTTTCAAGCAAAGTAACCGGTTTAACATCTGATGCCAGACCCCAGCCATGACTTAATACGGCCCTGATATATTCCTCAGGCCAGTCATTTTCTTTTAGAATCTTTTNGGTCATCGNGCAATGTTGATCAGGATACATTTCATAATCAAGATCATGCACCAGACCGATTATTCCCCATTTCTCCTCATCCTCTCCGTACTTCTTTGCCATATATCTCATAACGCCTTCAACAGAAAGGGCATGCTTAATAAGGCTTTCTGACTTGTTATATCTTTTAAAAAGTTCAAATGCACTATTTCTGGTAGGTGTTATTGCTGACATACTTTTATTGATTGATTAGTTCAGGAACAATGAATATGCTATTTGCCGGTTTTCAATACAGGGATGGTTTTATTTATTGTAGCTCCCCGTATATTCAAATAGTAGAGTGATGGTATTAATCTGAAATCATTTATGGTAATTGAGTTCTTACCGCTTAATATATCTTTTTCTATCTCATAAAATTTTACTCCCGCAACATTTGTGATGGAAATATGAAGTATATCAGCAACCGGTGAATTAATGTAAATGGTCAGATAGCTGCTGAAAGGATTAGGAAATACACCCAATGTCTCAATGATTTTGTTATTCTCGATACTTACGGACATTGTGTCGTTATGGAAATAATCGTCGTTGTTGTCAACTCCGTAAGTTACGATCTTATAAATACCATATTTAGATAGATCAGCTTTTGTAGTGAATGATACAGTGACCGAATCGCCGTAAGGAATAACCTTATTATCAAAATGTTGTTCTTCGGGCGGGAAATGATCGTTTATTGAATAGGCAAGATTAAATCCATTTAAAACATCTTTACCCGGATTCAGAACATTAACTGTAATTGTTTCTTGTCCATAATTATCCTTTTTGACTGGTGTCACAATTCGCGCAACCTGAAGATCACGCTGAATATAATTAACAGGACTCGATTGTGCAAAATCGATCATGTCAATCCAGGCACAATCCGAGCCCTGTGAAACGGAATTATCTTTTTTGTAATTCCATTCCATTGTATTAAGACCGGCTGATACTGCAACAACCATTTTTGTCCAGGGAATTTCACCCGATTTTTTCAGGATCTCTACCCNGTTCAGTTTTAATGAGAGGAAATCGTAGTTTTGTTCAGATGAAACTTTGTAAAAGAACTTCAGAGAATCATCAGAATTATATATTGTCCTCATTGATAAGGAGGTTGATCCGCTATGAGCAATTNCACCTGATCTGGCTGAAATACTGCCNTCGTAAGAATTTGCTGATGTTATTATCCATGGGATGGAACTTATATTGATCCATGGAAAAACATTGAAAGTTGATGCTTCAAAACTCTCCCTTATTTTACCAACTCTAAAAGAGAAATNCTTATTAATTATGTAAGGATTACAATCAAGTACTGATGAAATCCCTATCATACTGCCTGCTGCAGATGTCTCTGATAGTTTTACCAATATAGGAATGTCCGTGATCTCTCCGAATTTTAGTGTACCTGATTTGACACTTGGATCTACAATAGAAAGATCATAATCCGTGCTTGAAATGCTAAATTGCCCGGATACATCGCTACTCCCGGTATTACGGACTTTGAAAATCAGATTGAAAGTTTCTCCCGGATCAGGAATATTATCGCCGTTCCCCATTATTTTATCATCCATTATACAATTGATAATCTGGAGATCAGGTGCATGAATAGCGATATCAATAGAGTAATGTTTTTCGGATTTCTGATCTTTTAAAAGCAGATTGACAGTAACNANCCCCATGTCCGGCACATTATCTGATAGAGTGATGCCCAGACTATTTGAAATTTCAATATCTGATCTTGCCTNCAAAGTCCCNATTGATACTGAATCACTTGTAATGGTTATCCAATCTGATNTGGAAGATATTTTAGCGTACAGATTGTGTGCATCAGTTAATCCCAGGTTACTTATCTTAAGCTTNAGGTAAATGGATTCTCCAAAATCTGCTAAATTATTTTTATTTCCCTCACTATCGTTTATGCTGCTTCCGGAAAGATTTATATACTCTTTGGTAATATTTGAAAAATGTATCGTCTTAATTAAAGGAACTTTGTTTTGTCCCGTAATTACAACCAGACAAGAATCATTTGACCGTCCTGGCATATCGAGCACAACAGTACCTGAATTACTGGCAAATGAAGCATCCCAGAGTGTATCAAAATGTGATACAGCAACATATGCAAATGGATCAACATTTAATGTAAGCGATTTAATTCCATTTGGAAGGGTGTCAGGTAATGTAATATTGAATATAGCAGGTTTCCCCAGAATTGGAATAACACTAGGATCTCCTACAAGGTTATATGTCTCCCAGTAATATTTTTTCCTCGATGAGTTACTTGCACTTACAGCCAGATTTCCTGCATAATTGATCTGTCCCATAGTAAAATACCAGTCTGAAGGAGATTCACCGTGAGTATGAAACATTCTGTCATAGGCTCCGAGTCCTGATCCCTCGTAAGTTGGATTGGCAGAAATTGTTCCAAGGCCTACGGCCCAGTAAAAATCCTCATCCCAATATGAATCGTTTGAGCAGCCGATAAATCCGATTGCACCCTTCTTATTTGAAAGCAGCAGCCTTGTTCCAAATGAAGCAGGGAGGTCAAACTGTGCTGTTCTGCAGGCATTGCTGATTACAAAGGGATACATGTTCTTATTCACAAATGATTGTTGAATATCAGGCGATTTAATATTTATATGCAACCATCCTAATGCTTCACCATGTCCGGTATAGTTTATAAATGACACACCTTTATTTATCAGTTTTATAATAGAATCCCTGGCAGTATAAGATTGGGGATAACTAAAGTGAAATTCATCAATTTTATTTGCTTTCGTGAGGTAATTTGAGGTTGCATATTTTACCTGTCCATTCATATAACTGGAATAACCATCATCGTAACCCGCACTGACAATTGCACGGGTATAAAACTTATTGGTATCAGAAAACTCAAATTTCTCATATTGAATTATTTTACCGACAGCAGTTTTTAACTCAGTAGTATCGGCACAGGGAATTCTGCCGATATACATTTCGGGGATATAATCTCCATTACCATCAAATTCACCATAATACATATCGGTGATATTACCGGAACCATCGGCGCCATAATAAGGAATCCTGTTGATGTCTCCGATGATCAACAGGTATTCAGGCGGAGGATCGTTTACAGTGCCGGCTTTATAAATCTTTGTAAGTGTATCTTTTAAATGTGTATAATCGTTGCCTGCCAGTTTTGTTCCTTTGTAAAGGATTTTAAGTTTATATCCTTTTTGAGTTTTCCATTTGAAAAAGGGCTGCAGCTGTTTCTTGAAAGCAGTATCCGTTATAATAACCATCTTAACCGGCTGGTCAGAGTAGCCCGGTATTACTTGTCCCGGATTGAAGTTGAGTACTCCTTTATCCAGTGTTTCATTGAAAAGTGCTGATTGTGTGGAAAGCGATTTTGATATTATATTGTCTGAATTTGAAAATGTTATCTCAATTTTCATCGAGGTTATAACCTCAAGCCTGTTTAAATGTGGATTATATCTGACAGGGTAAATATAAAGATTTGCAAGTCTGTTATTCCTTACCGTTCCCAGCATTTCAATTCTTACAGTGTCAGATGAGATTAATCCTCTGGAGGCATATGATGTCTTATCAAATTTAAATTCGGGTTTTGTCTGCTGAATACCTTTAGTTTCACTTTCCTGGGCAGGAAAAAGTAAACCTTCTATCTTCTTGCCCGACGGGTTTATACTGGACGATCTGACGTCAGAAATCCTTATCCTGAATCCTGATCCTTCAGGAATTGAAATCAACCGGCTGAATACCGGAAGCTCAGGTTTCCCCGGAACGGCTGATGGAATATGGCCAGGAATAGATATACGGTAAAATGAACCGGCATTATTGACTAATGTTTCTACGTTAAGTTCTGATATTGAATAGTTTATTGTGAAAGATTGACCTCCTGAAATAACAACGGTTTCCTGCAAATTACCATTAAGATGGAATTTGTAACTTTTTGCCGTCTGTCCCCTGGCTGATGCTGCAAAAAGCAGAAAAACTGCTAATAAAATAGCTCGTTTATCTTTCCCTAAACGCATCAATGTTAATAAATTAACTCAATGACCTAAATTCTGCGTGCAAGTTATTAAAAAATTGGAGAATATGGACATGAACAGAATTAATTTGATTAAAATATTAAGATTCTTATTTTTATATTTGAATTTATTTTGTGAATGCGTAAAAAGCTATGAACAAAAGGACCTTCTTGATAATAAACTGAAGGCTTGGATGGGAAATTCTCCTCAGATTGACGATATCCTTGTGATGGGAATCAGAATAGATTAAATTTGTATATTGTGGAACTAATAAATTAAAATATGAAAAATCTTGCTTTAATATTATTGAAAAAATATTTCTAACCATAATTTTTACTGCAATGATCATTCCGGGATTTTCTCAGGAACCTCCTGAATATGATAAGATTAATACTTCAGTTGGAATAGTTGAAATGCATTTTGTCGGACATGGGTCACTTTTTTTTAAGGTGAATGGTTTTGTAATATATATCGATCCCGTGAGGAGTTCAGGAAATTATGACTTTCTTCCGAAAGCCGATATTATTCTTGTTACTCATGAACATGGTGATCATCTTGATACAAAGTTAATTGAGGACCTGAAGAAGCAGGGTACCCTGTTGTTCTGTAATCAAAACTCAACTTCAAAAGTTCCGTGGGGTATGGCTATGAAAGCTGAGGACAGGCAGGAAATCAATAACATTATAATTGAAGCAGTGCCTGCTTATAATATTGTTAATGAAAGTGCCCCGGGTAGTCCCTTTCATCCAAAAGGAGCCGGATTAGGATATATCCTAACAATTGGTGGAAAGAGAATTTACGTTGCTGGTGATACTGAAAATACACCTGAGATGAAATCACTCAGGAATATAGATGTTGCTTTTCTTCCGATGAATCTTCCATACACCATGACACCGGCAATGGTTGCAGACGCAGCACTTGCCTTTAAACCAAAAATCCTTTATCCTTACCATTACGGAGACACTGATACCGGCGAACTTATTAAATTATTAAAGGATTCCGGAATTGAAGTGCGAATCAGAAACTTAAAATAGCTGAAGTTTTATGAAGAATATTAACAGAAGAGGATTCCTCAGAACAGGAATCGCAGGTGCGGCAGGAATGGTTGCTTTATCTCCTTCATTAGTATCAGCAGCTGCATCAAATCAGCAAAACGATATTATCACAAGGACGCTTGGTAAAACAGGAATGAAAGTTCCTTTGATAAGTTTTGGGGTGATGAGAGCCGATAATCCAAACCTCTGCAAAGCTGCATATGAAAAGGGGATCAAACTTTTTGATACCGCTAACGGGTATCAGAATGGAAATAATGAGACCATGCTTGGGAACCTTCTTAAGGATTATCCGCGAAATTCATTTTATCTTGCCACAAAAGTAAAGCCTGTTGGCGTTGACAGGGAAGGAAAACCCTCCGCCCAGACAACCTCTGAGGAATTTCTAGCCAGATTCAATACAAGTCTCTCGCGGTTAAAGATGGATTATGTTGATATTCTGTATATTCATGATATCAGAAATCCGGAAATGCTTGAATACAAGCCAATTATTAACACTGTTAAACAACTTAAGAAAGAAGGCAAAATAAAATTCATGGGTTTCTCTACCCATGCGAACGAACCCGTGGTTATAGATGCTGCCGCTTCCATGGATACCTGGGATGTAATTCTGACATCATATAATTTCAAACAGACTTATATAAATGAATTAAATAATGCAATTAAAAAGGCAAATCAGGCCGGAATAGGAATAGTCGCAATGAAGACACTGGCAGGAGGTGGATTTCTCGATAAAGAAAAAACTAAACCACTAAACACTACAGCAGCAATAAAATGGGTATTGTCAAATCCTGATGTGACTACTACAATTCCTGGCATGACTGATTTCGACCAGCTTGACCTGAATGTTAAAATTCTGGCTGACATATCAATGACTGATCAGGAAAAGAAAGATCTTCTGATTGCAAGCTCTGAAAAAGGTCTATACTGTACAGGTTGTACAAAATGCCTTGCTTTGTGTCCTATGAAACTTCCTGTTCCTGACCTGATGAGAGCCTATATGTATGCTTACGGTTATTCAAACCCGGCAATGGCCTACTCACTTTTGGGAGAATTGGGTACAAATGATAACCCATGTAAAGATTGTGGTTCATGTAAGGTGAAATGCACTAAGAACTTCAATATAAGGGAAAAAATTGCAGATATTTCCCGGCTGGTAAATGTTCCGGCAGATTTTCTGGTGTAGAAAAAGTGGGATGGGGAATTGGGAGATTCCTCGTCCGCCAGCTGGCGGACGAGGAATGACAGTACTGTTGAGGAGCACATGGGGTGAAGAAGTGGCGATTCGCAGGTGAATTGCTGACATATAATACAATTTGCTATGCGAATCGCCACTTCTTCACCCCCATAACCTGCTAATTGCCATGTCATTCCGAGCGAAGCGAGGAATCTCCCCTCTTATTCGTGATTCTTATTAAGTAAATTATTCAAGATGAAAAATAAATTTTTAATTGCATTTCTCCTGATCATGCTTTCGGGTTCCGGACTCGCCCAGGATATTAAATTACCCGAATTAAAAGGCTTTAAAAAGACTGCCAGCTATCCTGTTTTTCTTCCTGAAAACCTTTGGGATTTTATTAATGGTGCCGCTGATACCTATCTTGCTTACGGATTCATCGATCTGCATGTTGCAGAGTATAAAAAGGGGAAAAGTGTAATTAAGCTGGAAATTTACAGGCATAAGGATAATACAATGGCTTTTGGAATATATTCAACTGAACGTTCATCATCGTTTCATTTCATAAAGCTTGGTTCACAGGGTTATATTGCCGATGGGGCAATAAATTTCTTTAAAAGCAATTATTATGTTAAGATCAGGACATATTCAAAAAGTGAAAGTACTTTGAAATCAGCTGAATCGTTGGCGCATAGAGTTGCAGATATGCTTAAAGGAGGTTCCGAAATGCCTGCTGCGCTTTCTCTGTTCCCCGATACCGGTAAAAAAACTAACGAGGAGACATATATTAATGAAAGTGTTCTTGGGCATAAGTTTCTTAATAAAGGCTTTAAAGCATCTTATGAGGCTGGTACTGATATATTCTCTATTTTTATTATAGAAAACACTTCCTCCGAAGAGACACGACAGTCAGTTAACGATTATCTTGCAGCAACAGGAACTGAAGCAGTAGAGTCGGAGAGTGGCAGGTATATGATTAAAGACGGATACAACGGAACTATATTCCTGGCATGGAAAGATAACAGAATTGTTATTATATCAGGCCTCTCGAAAGATCNGTCTGAGGTGGCAGATAAGTATACATCAGAAATTCTAAAATAGCATTCAGGAATACCACTTTCTTTCGCGCTTTCTGAGATCTCCAAGAATCTCAGAGGCAGTATTCACATCATCTATTATCTGAAAATCGAACATCCCGACACATATAAAATCGGCCCCGTTTTCGAATGCATAGCGGAATCCATCCTTCGGTTCTATAGCTCCGGCTGCAAGTACTTTAAATGCAAACCATGGTTTGTTCACACCCTTCATAAACTCTATCGTTTGTAAAGGAAACAGATCCCACATATTCTCATGAAATCTGTCGTGNTCAGGAGAACCCTGACCGATGACACTATATTCTTCACGATTTTCTATAGGATGGGCAGACCAGTATTTGTCGTNATGGAATGTCTTTACATAATAATCCGGATTAATACCTTCTCTTTCACACGATTTTATAGTCTCCAGGGAATGTCCTCCCACACCAGCAGGAAAGCCTTGTTGCTTTATATANTCAATTGCTTTTTTAAGCATATCGAATTTACCCTCTTTTGCATACCTGTCTCCCTCTCCACCTTGTATATATATAGCATCCGGACGACTTTTTATTGCTTCGTTAATATTGGAGAAAAAATCCTTATCAGGTAACATTGCCTGACATATCGACTGCATCTTACTATTATAAATGTTTTTATATTTATTAAAGGTCGGATAGTATTGGGTTACCATAAAGACAGTATTTATACCTGCCTGTTCAGCCAGATAAAGTGTTTCAATTATTTTTCTTTCATTATTATAAGCTTTAAAAAGAGTATTCGAATAAATGAGATCACGTGCATGTGCCCAACCTCCGATAAGGTTGCAACCCATTATCATCCTGCTTATTGTAAGGTTACCAAGTTTTCCTGANGGTAATTTGCCTTTAAGCTCATTTATTTGCTTATAATCAACTTTTATTGTGGCACCGGATACTGCATCAGGACCTGCTTCCGTTAAATTTTTGAAAAATGCACCGGCAAATACAGCCAGAACAGGTATTCCCGCAAGTGCTTTTAGTAATTCCCGCCGTGAATTTCTTTCGTGATTATCATTTTCTTCCAGGGGTTCTGATTCTTTCTGAGGAACTTTCATTTTCTTTTTTCGTAACATGTCCAATCCGAAAAACTGACCCGNTTCAGTNATGGCCAGTAGTATCATCGCGAAAAGTTCAATAAGGTTTTTATTTACGATCAGGTAACTTCCTTCGGATGGAGCCCCATAGCTAAAACCGCCAAATGGGGGATAGGCCAGGTAATACATTAATAATAAAGAGACTCCACTCCATAATGCAAGCCTTGTGAATATACCTAAAATCAGGGCAAGGCCTATAATTGTAAGGCCATATGCATTAGCAGTATCTATGATCCACATCCCGGTATTCCCTGATGCCATCCAGCGAAAAAGATCTCCGAAGATCCAGCGGGAACCTTCCAGAAAGGGTTTTGCGGTCCAGTCAGGATTCATTATTTTTACTAACCCTTCATAAAGGAAATGCCATCCTATTATGATTCTNAGAATAGTAAGGAAAACTGGAACAAAACGGTTTCTAAAAGTATAAGATATCATATAAGCATTATTTTATATTTTGTCTTTAACCTTAACCTCAACCTCAACCTC
>JGI24138J36424_10000675_pt1 | contig 10881 bp, 6 predicted proteins | sample BarGraNGADG00312_2_FD_36424 | JGI IMG/M metagenome (IMG submission 36424) | reverse complement strand
CGATCGATCCACCCCATAGAACCGCGATCTGGCGACCCCCACAGCCACGATCACACCGACCCCGCCAAGTGCAGAGAACGCTTGAACGTCGGGGCAGCGTGCTCCTTGTCGCTGTGGGCGGTCACCAGGGTCGCGTCCAGGTCGATGATCAACGGGCTGGTCGCGCCGGTGGCGGCCTCGGGCCCGTCCGCGCCGGCCAGTGTCCACGCCCGCGCGCGGGCCGCGGCCCGGGCGGTGTCGATCGCCGCAAGCGCCGCCGGGGCGTCTGTGGCCAGGGTCGCGATCGTGCGCGAGATGGTCGGGTCCGACGCCACCGGCCCGTAGACCCCAGGTTCGGCGCGCAGCAGCCCGACGTCCGCGAGGCAGTCCCCACCCAGAGCCAGGGTCACCGCCAGATCCGTGATCACCTTCGCCCGGTCANGGACCGACAACGGCCGACGCCACGGGGCCAACGCCACCGACAGCTCACGCCCCAGACCCGTGGCCGCGACCGTCTCGGTCAACAGCACCCCACCGGCCTGCCCGACCGCCCCCGAGACGCTCGTGTCGACCTTCACCCGCGGGTAGAACCCGGTAGTCTTCTTCACCTGAAAGGTGCTCCTCGAACTGGTCTGATCTGGTCCTCAACAACCCACATCATCCCAGGTCAGGGGCGCTTTTCAGTCCAGCGACACAGCCCTGCAGCTACCCCGCCATGAGAGCGCGAGGCTAGTGTCACTGCGGGAAGCGCAGGCTCACGATCTGGAACGGGCGCAGCACGATCGTCGCCGCGCCGGGGCGCACCGTGGACCCGTCGGGCAGGGACTGGCTCCGCTCGAGCAGATCGGTCACCCACGGGGTTCCCGCCTCGAACTGGGCGGCGACNGTCGCCGTCCGACGCGTCCCCCGGGCTTCGTAGAGCCGCACCACGACGTCCCCCGAACCGTCCTCGGCGAGCTTGACCGCCTCGACCACGGCGCCGTCGTCACTGACGGTGACCAGTGGCTCGATCGCGCGCGCGCCGAGCAGCCGCCGCTCGGGCAGGTTGAGCGCGTACCCGGCGGCTACCGCGCCGGCAATCCCTGCCCCCGGCGTGAGCGATACCCGGGAGCGATGGACGCCGCGGTCGGCCGACGGATCGGGGTAGAGCGGGGAGCGCGCCAGGGTCAGGCGAACCGATACGCCGCCGTCCGTGCGCGTCACGTCGTGGCCGTAGAGCCCGTCGTTGGCGACCGCGACGCCGTACCCGGGCTCGCCCACCTGCACGAAGCGGTGCGCGCACGTCTCGAACCGGGCGGCGTCCCAGCTGGTATTGGTGTGGATCGCCCGGCGCACATGACCGAACTGCACCTCGCTCGCGGCAACGTTCGTCTCGACGTCGAACACGAAGCCGAGCTTNAGCAGCTTCTGCGTCTCGCTCCAGTCGACCTCCTGATCGATGACAACCGAAGCTGACCCGGCCGGCAGAGTGATGGCCTGCGTCACGCGGGACGACCCGATGCTCCGTTCGACGACAACGGCGGGGCCGTCGTCCCGGTGCTCGGCGCGCACCACGGCGCTGGCGTCCGGGCCCGTCGAGGTGCGCCGGTAGTGCTCGTCGATGTCCCACGCGTCCCAGCAGTTGGGGATGTCCCGGTGCAGCTCGAGGGTGTTGGCGCGGTGTCCCGGGCGCACGGCCTCGCGCCCGGTTAGCGCGTCGACGAGCGAGACGATTTGCCCGTCGCCGTCGACCACGACGCGCACGACGCCGTTGTCGAGAGCGAGTCCGCCCGGTTGCGCCGAGAGCCGCGCCTGGTCAGCCTCGGTGTCGGGGGTGGCGATGCCGAGTGCGGGCACGCCCCGATCGGCGCCCGGCCGGGCATTGGCGACGAGCGCCACGTCGCCCTCGCCGCACAGTGCGGCCAGGCTTTGGGCCACGCACGCCTCGAGCGTCCTGATGGCGCGGGCGTGCGCCGCGCGCGTGTCCCGGTTGACCCACGCGATGGACGTGCCCGTCAGCACGTCGTGGAACTGCGCGAGCAGCAGCTCGCGCCACACCGCCGTGAGCTCCGCCGCGGGGTATGGCTCGTCCACCCGGACCGCGGCCGTCGCGGCCCAGAGCTCGGCCTCGCGCAGCAGGTGCTCCACGTGCCGGTTGCCGCGCTTGAGCTCCTGCTGGCAGCTCAGGACCCCCCGGTGCAGCTCGAGGTAGAGCTCGCCGCGCCACACGGGCGTGCCTCCGGCGGCCCGTGCCTCGGCTTGCGCCTGGGCGAAGAACTCGGCGGGGGCCCCGAACCGGACGGCGGGCACGCCCTCGGTGTCGGCGAACCGCTCGCCGGACGCGAGGATCTCCCGGGTCGGGCCTCCCCCGCCGTCTCCCCAGCCGAACGGCACGAGCGAGCCGGACTGGTGCCGGTGGTCGCGGAACTCGNGCTCGGCGTGGTCGAGCTGCTTGGCCGACAGGTCGGAGTTGTAGTTGCCGACGGGTGGGAAGTGGGTGAACACGCGGGACCCGTCCAGGCCCTCCCAGTCGAACGAGTGGTGAGGGAAGTCGTTGGTGTCGTTCCACGCGAGCTTGTGACCNAGGAACCACCGCAGGCCGGCGAGCCGGGCGAGCTGCGGGAGCTGGGCGGAGTACCCGAAGGAGTCCGGCAGCCACAGCATCTCCGAATCGGCTCCCACCGCGTCGCGCAGGTAGGACACGCCCTGCACGAGCTGACGGGCGAGCGCCTCGCCGCCGGGCATCATGGTGTCGCTCTCGACCCACATGCCGCCGACGGGCACGAACCGGCCCTCCGCGACCCGGGCGCGGATCCGCTCGAACAGCTCGGGGTAGTCCCGCTCGATCCACGCGTACTGCTGCGCGGAGGACGCCGCGAACACGAACTCGGGGTGGTCGTCCATGAGCGCCAGCGCGTTGGAGAACGTGCGAGCGCACTTGCGGACGGTCTCCCGGGCCGGCCACAGCCACGCCGAGTCGATGTGCGCATGGCCGACGGCGAGCACGCGGTGCGCCGACGGCGATGCGGGCACGTCGAGCGCGGGCCGCAGCGCCGCGCGCGCCGCGACGGCCGATCCGGGCACGTCGTCGGGGTCGAGCACGTCGAGCATGTCGGCGATGGCGGCGGTCACCTGCGCCGTGCGGCGCCGGTCGCTCGCGAGCACCCCGTGGAGTCCCTCGACGGCCCGGGCGTCCTGCAGCAGGTCCCAGACCTCGGCGTCCCGCAGCACGAGGTCGAAAGCCCTGGTGCGGTAGATCGGGTCGGTGCCCGCGGTGTCCGGGTCGCCGAGCGGTGTGGGCGTCATCGTGAAGTCCGGATCGGTGTTCGGGTTCGCGGCCGCCTCCACGTAGACCTCGACCGACCCGTCCGGCGCCGGGCAGGCGGGCACGAAACGGTTGAACGGCGACACCGCCTTGCGAATGCGCCCGCCCGAGGAGTGCACGAGGCCCTCGCACTGGAAGCCGGGGGTCGAGCCGTCGAAGCCGAGGTCGATCTCGAGCTCTACCGAGTGCCGATCATCGACGACGCCCGCGGGCACCGCGCCCCGCAACCGGAACCAGACCGTGCCCCAGGGGCGGCCCCACGCGGTCCCTACCTCGGTGGGCAGGTACCCGGCGGAGAGCGCCTGATCGACGGGAACCGGCTCGCCGGGCACCTCCCACTGCGCCACTTCCAGGCTCGACAGTCGCCGGTGGGTCGCCGGTGCGATCCGTTCGCGCACCGCGCGCTGCAGCCGTGCCATGGTCTTGGCCGTGTCATCGTGCATCGGGGTCCCTCCGGACGATCTGGGCCGGCCGGCCGGTCGGTGCGGCCGAGGTGAACAGCAGCGTCTCGGCGCCCGACCCGGCGCCCTCGGCGAAGGCCGCGGACCCGGTCAGGCGGAAGCTCTCAGTGACGGCGCCGTGCGCCGGCACGATGGTGCGGCGGAACGCGACGAGCTCGCGACGGCGCGGCCAGGTGACGCCGCCGCGACGCTGCGCGTACACCTGCACGGTGTGGGCGACGTCGCGGTCGTTCCGCGAGCTCGCGGTGACGGCGATCTCGATCTCGCCGGGCGCCGGTCCCGGCCGCACCGCCAGCGTCTGGGTCGGCGGCGCGTGGTAGCCCAGCCCATGGCCGAACGAGAACAGGACCGCGGTCGGCTCGTCGCGGTAGACGCCGTCGGCCACCTGCCGGTCGTTGTACCGCACTGGCAGCACAGCCGCGGACGCCGCCAGGGTCACCGGCAGGCACCCGGACGGGTCCGCCACCCCGAGCAGCGCGTCGGCGACGGCCGCGGCGCCGTGCGGTCCCGGGTACCACGCGAGCAGCGCCGCGTTCGAGTCGCGGCAGACGCCGGTCAGGACGTGCGGACGACCGGCGACCACGACCGAGACGAGCGGTGCGGACGTGAGCGAGCGGAGGCGGGCGACGAGGTCGTCCTGGCCGCCGGGAAGGTCGATCGACGCCAGGTCGACGCCCTCGCCGCAGGTCGCTTCGCGCGCGCCGTCGCCCGAGATGGCCCCGTTGTCGGCGAACGCATCGGCAGCCGACCGGTGCGAGGTGCCGCCGAGGGCCACGATGACGACGTCGGCGCCGTGGACGACCTGCGCGAGCACCGCGGGATCGTCGTAGGTTCCCGCGGGGGGCGCGACGACGGTCGCGCGGTCCCCGACGGCGTCGCGCAGCGCGTCCACCAGGGACCCGGTGGCACCGTCCGCCAGCGGTGGCACGTAGTCGCCCAGGAGCGCGGTGATGGAGTGCGCGTTGGGACCGACGACGGCGACCCGCGGGTGGGCGGGCGCGGGCCGGACGGTGCCCGACGCGCCGGGCGCGGGCCGGACGGCCGCTGACCCGCCGGGCGCGTCNGGTGCGAGCGCGGTGAGCGGAAGCGTGCCGTCGTTGGTCAGCAGCACGAGCGAGCGGGCGGCCAGTGCGCGGGACAGCCGGATACTCTCGCGCCGGTCCGCGCGGGGCGTGGGCGGCGCCGTCGCGTCCAGCAGTCCGAGCTCGGCCTTGACCCGCAGCACCCGGCGCGTGGCGGTGTCGACCGCGGCGCCGACGGCGGGCCAGCGCTCCACGGCGTCCTCGAGCAGGGTGAACGACTCGTCCCACAGGCTCAGGTCGACGCCCGCCTCGAGCGCGGCGACCGCCGCAAGCACCGGCGACCCGGTCAGCTCCACGAGACGGTCGATCGCCTTGCCGTCCGCCATCACCAGGCCGTCGAAGCCCCACTCGCCGCGCAGCAGATCGGTCAGCAGCCCCGGGTCGGCGCAGCACGGCACACCGTCGATGTCGTTGTAGGCGGCCATCACCCCGAGGGCGCCGGCCGCGACGCCCGNGCGCGCCGCGGGCAGGTGCAGCTCGGCCAGGTCGCGCGCCCCGATGGTGGCGGAGTGACCGTTGCGNCCCCCGAGGCCCTCCCCCTGGGCGGCGAAATGCTTGAGCACGACGCCGACGCCGCTCCCGTCGCGCAGGCGCGAACGGCCCACGCCCTGCATCCCGGTGACCAGGGCGCGGCACATCTCGGCGGCCAGCAGCGGATCCTCGCCGTAGCACTCCTCCGCTCGACCCCAACGGGGGTCGCGCAGCAGGTCGAGCGCGGAGACGAGGGCCAGATGCACACCGCCCGCNCGCAGCTCAGCCGCCACGGCGCGCGAGCACTCGGCGTACAGCTCGGGGTCCCACGTCGAACCCGCGTTGAGCGCGACGGGAAAACCCGTGGCGCCCAGGGCCTGGTGCCCGTGCGGCGCCTCCTCGACGATCAGCGGCGGGATGCCCGCGCCCGACGCGCGCACGACGATGTCGGTGACGAGCGCCGCGACCTCGCCGCGCTCCTCGAACGGGATGCCGGTGCGCCACGTGCGCCCCGACCACGCGTCGGCGCGGAACAGTCCGTAGATCGCGCCCAGCCCATGCCACCGCTCGATCTCCGCGAGCAGCTCCTCGGTCGGTTCCCAGCCGTGCCGACCGCGGCGGACGGCCTGCCACCCGTAGAGCCGCTGGTTGAGCTGACCGACCTTCTCGCGCAGCGAAAGGCGGGCGAGTCTCGCGTCGACGTGGACCTCGACCGCCTCCTGCTTCACGAGCGGCTTCGTTCGAGCGTCTGGTAGCCGCAGTAGTCGAGCACGAGCTCGCAAAACATCGAGTCGGCCCACGAGAACCAGGGACGGGTGAACTGGTGGGGGTCGTCGCGGTGGAAGCCCTCGTGCATGAGGAAGGTACCGGCGTCGGTGTCGCGCAGCACGCGAATGAGCGCGAGCTTCTCGTCGCGGTCGGTCGTCGTGAGCCCTTGCACGGCAAGCGCGATCGGCCAGATGTGCTCGTCGGGCGTGTGCGGGCTGCCGATCCCCCTGGCGGCACTTCCCTGGAAGAAGTACGGGTTGTCCGCGCTGAGCGCGAAGGCTCGCGTCGCGAGATAGAGCGGATCGTCGGGCGCGCACACCTCCAGCAGGGGCAGGGACAGCAGGCTCGGCATGTTCGCGTCATCCATGAGCAGGCTGTGCCCGAGCCCGTCGACCTCGTAGGCATAGATGCGCCCGTGCACAGGATGGTCGACGATCCCGTGCCCCGCGACGCCTGCCTCGATCTCGGATTGCAGGGTGTGGGCGCGCCCGGCCAGGGCCTCGTCCCCGAGGAGCTCGGTCGCCATCTCCACCAGGTAGCCGAGCGCGGTCGCAGCGAAGAGGTTGGCCGGCACATTGTAGCCGTACACGCACGCGTCGTCGCTGGGCCGGAAGCCGCTCCAGGTCATCCCCGTGCGAGCCACCGGTGAGCCCAGGCCGCCCCGCACGAGAGTCTCGCTCGCCGGCTCGCCGGGCCGCTCGAACCGGTAGTCGGAGCGGGCCTCATGGTCCTGCTCGGTGACGAACGTGTCGACCACCGCGACGAGCGCGCGGTGGAAGGTCTCGTCGGCGAAGTCGGTGCAACCGGTCGCTCGCCACACGCGGTGGGCGAACAGGATCGGGAACGCGAGCGAGTCGACCTCGTACTTGCGCTCCCACAGCCACCGGTCCGGGTGGACGTCATCCGCGGAGTAGCAGTTGCCGTTCGCCTCCCGGTTGAAAGCGTTGGCGTACGGGTCGTGCACGATGTACGCGAACTGGCGTCGCAGCAGCCCGACGATCATGTCCAAGAGCTCGGGCGCCTCCGGGAACAGCTGCAGGTACGGCCCGAGCTGTGCCGTAGAGTCACGCAGCCACATGGCCGGGATGTCGCCCGTGATGACGAAGGTCGTCCCGTCGGGCTGGCGCTGCACCGTGCTGTCCAGCGTGCTCGTCAGCGCCCGGGCGAACATCTGGGCGACCTTGTCATCGCCCGTGCACCGGCGCGCGAGGTCCGCCAGCCGCCCCACGAGTTCCGGATCGAGCGCGAGCATGCTGCCCCCTGAGGCGCGATGATTAGTAACGGTACTTTACTTATCGTACCGCCCACGCCCGGCCCGCGCGGACGCCTCCATGGCGGCGCGCTCGCCGGGGTCGCGGCCGCTCGAACGGCATACTTGCCACGCGGCCGTCTGATCGACGGCTCGGTCGATGAGGAGGAACCAATGCGTCGGGGCACGAACTCCCACGCGCTCGGCGGGTTCAACAAGACGGTCATCCTGGATATCATCCGGCGCGCGCCGGACGGAGTCAGTCGCGTCGAAATCGCCCAGCAGACCGGACTGAGCGCCCAGACCGTGTCCAACGTCTCGCGCCGCCTGCTCAACGACTCCCTGATCCAAGAGGCCGGGCAGCAGTTCGTGGGGGTCGGTAAACCGCGCACCATCCTCCGGCTCGTCCCGTCGGGCGGGTACTCCATCGGCGTGCACATCGACCCGGCCGTGTTCACCTATGTCGTCCTCGACCTCGGGGGGCGGCTCGTCGCGCACACGTCCACCGCCCGACCCGATGACGTCGACGCCGGCATGCGCGAGTCCATCGAGGCGATCATCGTCGCGTCGGGTGTCGACCGCGACCGCCTGCTCGGGGTGGGGATCGCCTCGCCCGGACCCGTCGACCTGGAACGCGGCCTCGTGCTCGACCCGCCTCTGCTCCCGGGCTGGCACGGTGGGGCGCTGCGCGAGTCTCTCGCCGAGGCGACCGGGCTGCCCGTGCTGCTCGAGAAGGACGTGACGGCCGCCGCGGTCGCCGAGCTCTGGACGAGCCACGACCACGAGCGTGACGACTTCGTGCTGTTCTATTACGGCACCGGCGTCGGCGTCGGGCTCGCCCTCGGGCACGAGGTCGTCCGGGGATCGACCAGCAACTCCGGGGATGCCGGGCACATCATCGTCGATCCCGACGGCCCGCGATGCAGCTGCGGCCGCAGGGGGTGTCTCGGCGACGCCATCATGCCGCGCGCGCTGGTCGAGCTGGCGATCGAGCGGGGCGCGATCGAATCGCCGGGCCGCGCCCTGGACACCGAGCTGGTCGACGACTGTTTCGCGCGGTTGGCGGCTCTCGCCGACGATGGCGACCCGGTCTCGTCGGGCATCCTCGACCAGACCGCCCGACGCATCGCGGTGGCCATCGTGACGATCGTGAGTCTGCTCGATCTGGACTGCGTGGTCCTCGGCGGCCCGTACTGGACACCGGCCTCGCGATTCCTCCTCGAGCGACTACCCACCCTGATCAACTCCTCGAGCGCCCTGATCACCACCCACCCGGTCACCGTCACCCAGTCGGCGATCGGCGACGACCTCGCGGCCGTGGGCGCCGCGTGCCTCGTGCTCGACAACGCGCTCTCGCCGCGCGCGTCCACCCTCGTCATCTCGGTCTGAGCGCGCCGGCCGGGTCCGAACCGTGGTTTGACAACATTTAATCCATGCGTTTGACTAACCAGTGATACGCACCCCGTCGACGACGAAGCCGACGCAGGTCGCGGTCGTGGGAGGCAGGAGAACCGTGAAGAACGCGCGCACCAGCGCTAGCCGTCAGCACCGCGGCGCTGTTCGTCCGGACCGGCTGCCCGTGCACCCTCGACGCGAGAGGTGCCACGAGAGCCCCTGAATCCCCCCACGCGGGTCAACCCCGGACCGCACCCGAAGTTCACGGAGCACGCGCCAACCCCCAACCGGTGGCCATCGGCAAAGGAGCCATGATGATGTTGAGTCTCAAGTCCAGGCGTGGAAACGCCGCGATCGCCCTCGCCGCCGCCGGGCTCCTCGCCCTGACGGCGTGCGGCGGCGCGTCCGACGACAACGCACCGCAGAGCGTCAGCGGCAACATCAAGGGAGACATCAGCTTCCAGACGTGGAACCTCAAGGCGGGATTCGCGGACTACTTCAACGGACTCATCGCCGAGTTCGAGAAGGAGAATCCGGGCACCCACGTCAAGTGGCTCGACCAGCCCGCCGAGAACTACGTGCAGAAGCTGCAGGCACAGGTCACGTCGAACTCACTGCCCGACGTCGTCAACACCGGACCCGAGCTGGCCTACCCGCTGGCCAAGGCGGGGGCCCTGCTCAACCTGGCCAAGGCCGATCCGAAGGCCGGTGCGCTCTACCTGCCCGGTGCGTGGAACGCGAGCAAGTTCGCCGGCGGGCTGTACAGCTACCCCTGGTACATGAACACCGGTCCGAACTTCTACAACACCAAGCTCTTCGCCGCAGCCGGGCTCGACCCCACCAAACCCCCGAAGACCTACGACGAGATGCTCACCGACGCGGCGATCCTGGGTCAGCACGTCAAGGGCAAGTACTACATGTGGGGCAACGTCCCCGGCCAGATCGACCTCGCGCTCTACGGCGTCGACCTGATGAACAAGGACCAGACCAAGTACACGTTCAACACCGCCAAGGCGGCGAAGCTGCTGACGAACTACAAGGCGGCCTACGACGCCGGCGGCATCCTGCCGGCCGGGCTGAGCATGCTGTACACGGGCGTCGGCGAGGCGTTCATGAACGGCCAGGTGGCGATGAACTCGGGCAGCGCCTACGACCTGAAGAACTTCGAGAAGAACGCGCCCGACCTGGCCGCGAACCTGGGAATCGCACCGGCCTTCTCGAGCACGGGCCAATATGAGATGTCCGTCCAGAACCTCTCCATCTCGGCCAAGAGCAAGAACATCCCGACCGCCGCGGCGTTCGCGAAGTTCGTCACGGGCAAGAAGCAGCAGATGGCCTTCGCGAAGGTCGTGAACGTCTTCCCCTCCAGTGCGGACACGCTCAGCGATCCCTTCTTCACCAAGGAGGACGGCACCAAGAACACCACGCTCCGGGTGGCGGCCGCCAAACAGCTGGGCAACGCAGTGCAGCACACCCCGGTGGTGTCGACCGACGCGATGGCGACCTACATCCAGCAGCAGTTCTCGGACGCCATCCTCGGCAAGCAGACCGTCGAGCAGGCGCTCGACAACGCCGTGAACAAGTGCAACCAACTGCTGGGCTCGGCCAAGTAGTCATAAGCCGTGGACACCGGGGCCGTACCGACCGCGTTCGCGGCCGGTACGGCCGGCCGCCCGGACGGACGGGCGGCACGGTGCAGCTGAACGGCCGGGCCGCTCCCTGGCTGTTCCTGGGACCCGGCCTGCTGATCACGATCGCCTTCGTGTTCTACCCCTTCGTGCGGACGATCTACAACTCGCTCACCAATGCGACCCCGTTCAACGCCGGGCAGCTCGTCGGGCTGGCCAACTACCAGGCCGCACTCGCCGACCCCCTGTTCTGGATCGCACTGCGCAACAGCGCGCTCTACGTGGTCTGCGTGGTTCCGTTCCTGGTGGTGCTCCCGCTGCTGCTCGCACTGCTGGTGTCGATGGTCGTCGTCGTGATCATCTGGCAGTGGTTGTTCAACGACCGCGGCATGATCAACGGGATGCTGCAGGAGCTGCACCTGATCACCAACCCGATTCCCTTCCTCTCCGATCCATGGCTCGTCCTGTTCTGCGCCATGGTGGTCACCATCTGGAAGGGGCTGGGTTTCTACATGGTCGTCTACCTGGCGGTGCTCGGCAATGT
>JGI24138J36424_10000670_pt1 | contig 10896 bp, 5 predicted proteins | sample BarGraNGADG00312_2_FD_36424 | JGI IMG/M metagenome (IMG submission 36424) | reverse complement strand
CGATGCGGGCACACGGGAGCGATGCGCGCAAAGCGCACCGACATTCCAGGGTACGGAATCGGCTCCCGCCGGTCAAATGGCGGAGGGCTCCTCGGAGGCCACCCGGTTCGAGGCCTCGGTCGCGTCCAGGTCTCCCTCGGACCAGGCCAACGACTCGAGCCCGACCACGTCAGGGACGTCTACGACGAGGCCCTCTTGCCGCTCGTCGGAGACGACCACGACCTGCTCCGCCGCGGCGGGTGCCACGGTCTCGAGCTGCAGCTCCCCGGCGCTCTCGTCGTGCTCGTGCGCGTGAGCCGCAGCAGCCGCGATGGCCGCGAGCGTCGCCTTCACGGCGGCGCGCTCCCCGGACTCCTGCTCCGGCAGCACCGGCACGGCCGGGTGCGGCGCGTTCGCCGGCTCCTTGCGCTTGCGCCGGCTCCGCTTGGGCTCCTCCGAGACCTCCGCCGCCGGGGCGCCGCCGCCGTCGGACTTCCGCTCGACCGGCTCACTGTGCACGATGAAGCCGCGGCCGTTGCAGTGCTCACAGGTCTCGCTGAATGCCTCGACCAGGCCCTGACCGACGCGCTTGCGCGTCATCTGGACCAGCCCGAGCGAGGTCACCTCGGCGACCTGGTGCTTTGTACGGTCGCGGCCCAGGCACTCGATCAGGCGCCGCAGCACGAGGTCACGGTTGGACTCGAGCACCATGTCGATGAAGTCGATGACGATCATGCCGCCGATGTCGCGCAGCCGGAGCTGGCGGACGATCTCCTCGGCAGCCTCGAGGTTGTTCCGCGTCACGGTCTCCTCGAGCGTGCCACCGGAACCGGTGAACTTTCCCGTGTTGACGTCGATCACGGTCATCGCCTCGGTGCGGTCGATCACGAGCGAGCCACCGGACGGCAGCCAGACCTTGCGGTCCATGCCCTTGGCGAGCTGCTCATCGACCCGGTGCGCGGCGAACACGTCCGCCGGGCCGGTCCACTTGTGCAGGCGCTCGGCCAGGTCAGGGGCCACCTGGGAGACGTAGTCCGAGATGGTCGCCCACGCCTCTTCGCCGGAGACGACGAGCGAACTGATGTCCTCGTTGAAGATGTCGCGCACGACCCGCGTGGACAGTTCTGGCTCACCGTGCAGCAGGGCCGGTGCGGACGCGGTCTTGGCCTTCTTCTCGAGATCGGCCCACTGCTCAGTGAGTCGTGCGATGTCGCGGCGCAGCTCGTCCTCGCTCGCACCCTCGGCGGCCGTGCGCACGATGACGCCGGCGCCCTCGGGCACGATCTCCTTGAGCAGCTTCTTCAGTCGGGCCCGCTCGTTCTCCGGAAGCTTGCGCGAGATGCCCGTCATGGCACCGTTAGGGACGTAGACGAGGTAGCGCCCGGCGAGCGTGACCTGCGCGGTGAGGCGCGAGCCCTTGTGGCCGATCGGGTCCTTGGTCACCTGGACCATGACGGCATCGCCGGAGTTCAGCGCCTGCTCGATCCGGCGCGGTTGACCGTCGAGCCCGGCCGCGTCCCAGTTCACCTCACCGGCGTAGAGCACGGCGTTGCGGCCCTTGCCGACGTCGACGAAGGCCGCCTCCATGCTCGGCAGCACGTTCTGCACGCGACCGAGGTAGACGTTGCCGACCGTCGAGGTCTGCGTCTTGCGCGAGACGTAGTGCTCGACCATGACGTCGTCCTCGAGCACCGCGATCTGGGTCCGTCCGTCCGACTCGCGGACGATCATCGAGCGCTCGACGGACTCGCGCCGGGCCAGGAATTCGGCCTCGCTGACGATGGTCCGACGGCGACCGGAGTCGCGGCCCTCGCGGCGGCGCTGGCGCTTGGCCTCGAGCCGGGTCGAACCCTTGAGCGCGGTGACCTCGTCCGAGCGTCCGCGGGTCCGGGCCGGACTTGAGGTCTCCTCTGCGACGGACTCGCCAGAACGGCCACCGCGACGACGCCGACGACGACGCCGGCTCGACGAGGTCCCCTCGCTCTCCTCGGCGGACTCGCCCTCGGCGGACTCGCCCTCGGCGGACTCGCTCGCCCGGCCCTCGGCGGACTCGCCCTCGGCGGACTCGCCCTCGGCGCTCTTGCTCGCCCGGCCCTCGGCGCTCTTGCTCGCCCGGCCCTCGGCGCGCTGCTCACCCTCGGACTCGCCGTCCTCGTCCGTGCCGCCCTCGCGACCGGCACCGCGGCCACGACGGCCTCGACCGCCACGACGGCGACGGCGCCGNGCGGCGGCCTCTTCGCCCTCGTCGGTGATCTGGGCGCCCTCGGCGACCTCCTGTGNCTCGTCCTCGTCGACCTCGTCGGTCTGATCGGCCCGGACGGCCTGATCGGGCCGATCAGTCCGGGCCGTCCGGGCGGTGGAAAGCAACTCGTCGACCGCCTCGGCGGCCGCGGCGGGTGCGCTGCCGGGCGGACCGGCCGGAGCCTGGGCACGGCGGCGCTTCGGCCGGCCGGCCGAGGGGTCGGGCGCCTGGAACAGCAGAGCGGTCATCGGCAGCCGGACCGACTCGGGAGCGCTCGGCTCCTCGTCCGTCAGCTCGGCTGCGGGGGCCGCCTCGGGCGACGCGGTGCGGCGTCGGGTCGCGGGGGTGCGCTTGCGGGTGGCGGGCCGATTCGCGGCGGCTTCGTCGACCGCGGCGTCGCCGCTCGCGATCTCGGCCGCAGCCTGATCGGTGCCGGAGATGCCCTCAGGCGGGGTGGCAACAGAGGCCGCTGCGCTGGACGCCTTCCGGCGGGTGCGGGTGGTTGCCTTCTTCGCCGCGACAGGCGCAGTGCCGGCCTCGGTGGCTTCGGGTGTTGATTCAGGTGTGTCGAAGTTCGTCACGGATGTGCTCCAATGCCTCGGCGCCGGCCACACCATTGCGGCACCGTGAGGCGGTTGTTCGTCGCCGGCGCCCTCGGCGCCGCGACGGAAGTCGTCTGGTCGTAGAACCGCTGAGGCGGGGCGTCGCCTGCGCCAGCCCGACCGACCCGCGAAGCGGGCCCGGCGGCGGCGGCAGGCGGGGCGCGCTCCTGCTGCTCGTACGTCGTGTGGTTGCTCAACGGTGTGGCACGTCGCGCAACCGGACCGAGTATCGCACACGGCATCGCGCTGAGCAGCAGCGACACGTCCCGACGGCGTCCGAAGGCGCGTCTCGGGTTCGTTCCGGCGCGAGCGCGATCTGACTGGTGCGTCAGAACCATGGGACATTCGTCGTATTCGCCTCGCGCCCGTGCTCTTAGCGTGGCAGCGTTCGCCACGCACGGGTCGCATCCGGACGGGTGGGATTTCCGGACGCCAGAGCTGAGACAGACCGGAGCGCTTCATGGACGCCCTCGAACTTGCCCGTTGGCAGTTCGGCATCACGACGGTCTACCACTTCATCCTGGTCCCGCTGACGATCGGTCTCACCCCGCTCGTCGCCATCATGCAGACCGTCTGGTACCGCACCGGGAACGAGACCTGGCTCCGGCTGACGAAGTTCTTCGGCAAGCTCCTGCTGATCAACTTCGCCCTCGGTGTGGCGACCGGCATCGTGCAGGAGTTCCAGTTCGGGATGAACTGGAGCGAGTACTCGCGGTTCGTCGGCGACGTCTTCGGTGCGCCGCTCGCGATGGAGGCGCTCGCGGCGTTCTTCATCGAGTCCACGTTCCTCGGCCTGTGGATCTTCGGCTGGGAGCGGCTGCCCAAGAAGGTCCACCTCGCGACGATCTGGCTGGTCGCGTTCGGGGTGAACCTCTCCGCCTACTTCATCCTCGCGGCGAACTCGTGGATGCAGCACCCGGTCGGCACCACCTACAACGCCCAGACCGGCCGGGCCGAGATGACCGACATCGGCGCCGTGCTGTCGAACCCGACGCTTCTCTCGGCCTTCCCGCACACCATCGCGACGTCGTTCCTGGTCGCCGGCACGTTCGTCGCCGGGATTGCCGGCTGGTGGATGGTCCGGGTCGTCCGCGCGAAGAACGAGACCCTGGCCCGCACGCTGTACCGCCCGGCCGTCCTGTTCGGCGTCGTCGTCATGCTCGTCGCGGGGATCGGCGTGGCGCTCTCCGGCGACTCGCAGGCGAAGCTGATGTTCCGACAGCAGCCGATGAAGATGGCCGCCGCCGAGGCCCTTTGTGTCGGCGCGGACGGCGCCAGCTTCTCGATCCTGGCGATCGGCGACCTGGAGAACGACTGCGCGGGCGTCCGCCACGTCATCAGCGTGCCGGGTCTCACCTCGTTCCTCGCCGACGGCAGCTTCTCCTCGCACATCGACGGTGTGAACGACATCCAGCAGCGCTACGCGCAGCGCTACGGCGAGGGCGTGGGCTACTCCCCCAACCTCGCGGTCACCTACTGGAGCTTCCGGCTGATGATCGGCCTCGGCCTCGGCAGCGCGGCCCTCGCGCTCCTCGCACTGTGGTTGACCCGCAAGGGCCGGGTCACCGGCAACAGATGGTTCGCCCGGCTCGCCCTCTTGGCGATCCCGACGCCGTTCCTCGCCGCGTCCTTCGGCTGGGTCTTCACCGAGATGGGCCGGCAACCGTGGGTGGTCGCGCCGAACCCGACCGGGATCGACGAGATCCGGCTGCTCACCGTGCGCGGCGTCTCGACCGCGGTCGGCGCCGGTGAGGTGCTGACCTCGATGATCGCGTTCACGCTCCTCTACGCGGCGCTCGGCGTCGTCTGGTACCGGCTCATCGTGCGGTACGCCCGTGAGGGTGCGCCGGAACTGACCGAGACCCCGCCGACGGACGACGACGAGTCCGAGCCGCTGTCCTTCGCCTACTGAGCCGAAAGGAGAGACCTGATGGAACTCACCACCGTCTGGTTCCTGCTCATCGCCGTGTTGTGGGCCGGTTACCTCGTGCTCGAGGGCTTCGACTTCGGTGTCGGGATGCTCGTGCCGATCATCGGGCGCGACGAGACCGAGCGGCGCGTCGTCATCAACACGATCGGCCCGGTCTGGGACGGCAACGAGGTCTGGCTGCTCACCGCGGGCGGCGCCACCTTCGCGGCCTTCCCCGAGTGGTACGCGACGCTCTTCTCCGGCTTCTACCTGCCGCTGCTGCTGATCCTGCTCGCGCTGATCGTGCGCGCGGTGGCCTTCGAGTACCGCGGCAAGATCAACAGCCCGGTCTGGCGCGCACGCTGGGACGTCGGCATCGGCTTCGGGTCCTGGCTGCCGTCGATCCTGTGGGGCGTGGCCTTCGCGAACATCATGCGGGGCGTCGCGATCAACGCAGACGCGCAGTACACCGGCGGGTTCTGGGCGCTGCTCAACCCTTACGCCCTGCTCGGCGGGCTCACCACGCTGCTTCTCTTCCTGACGCACGGCGCCGTATTTCTCGCGCTCAAGACCGACGGCACCGTGCGCGCCCGGGCCGGGGCGCTGGCCGCGAAACTCTCGATCGCCACCCTCGTCGTCGCCGGCGGCTTCACGGTGTGGACGCAGCTCGCCTACTCCGTCACCTGGACCTGGGCGGCGGTGGCCGTCGCCGCGCTCGCCCTGGTCGGCGTCGTGGTCACGACCGCCCACCGGCGCGAGGGCTGGGCCTTCGTGCTATCCGCCCTGGCGATCCTCGCGGCCGTCGTGCTGATCTTCGGCTCGCTGTACCCGGACGTCATGCCGTCGACGACCGACCCGGCGTACTCGCTCACCGTGACGAACGCTTCCTCGACGCACTACACGCTGACCGTCATGACCTGGGTCGCGGCGGTGCTGACGCCAGTCGTGGTCGCCTACCAGGCGTGGACCTACTGGGTGTTCCGCAAGCGCATCTCGACGGCGCACATCCCGGCGCACACCGGGCTCACCTTCGAGCGCAGCTCCGAGCGCGCGTGACACGCTTGCGGGCGTGAAGCCGCTCGATCCGCGCCTGCTGCGCCACGCGCGCTCGGCACGCCGTTCGATCGCGCTGACCACCGCGCTCGGCGCGGTCACCGCCGGACTCGTCATCGCGCAGGCGCTGCTCCTGGCCCGGGTGCTCGCCCTGGCGGTCGCCGCGGCCGCGACCGTCAACGACGTCCGCCGACCGCTCATCGGTCTCGCCGCGGTGATGCTGGCCCGCGTCGTCGTCACCTGGCTCCAGGAACGCTGGGCGCACCGCTCGGCCGGTGCGGTGATCGCGGAGCTGCGCGCCCGCGTGGTAGACCACGCCGCGGCGCTCGGCCCGCGTTGGCTCGCCGGCGGCGCGGGTGCACCCCTCGCGACCCTGGTCACCCGCGGCCTGGACGCGCTCGAGCCGTACTTCGTCCGGTACCTGCCGCAGCTGCTCCTCGCCGCGACCGTCACCCCGGCCGCCCTCGCCGTCGTCCTCGGCCTGGACTGGATCGCGGCGGTGACGATCGCCGTGACCTTGCCGCTGATCCCGATCTTCATGGTCCTCGTGGGGCGCCTGACGCAGGATTCCTCGCACCGCCGACTCGCCACGATGGAGCGGCTCGGCGCCCAGATGCTCGACCTCGTGGCCGGCCTGCCGACGCTGCGCGCGCTCGGTCGGGAGCGCGGACCGATCCCACGGGTCCGGGCGCTCGGCGATTCGCACCGCGCGGCGACGATGACGACGCTGCGGATCGCGTTCCTCTCCGGCATGGTGCTCGAGCTGCTCACCACGCTCTCGGTGGCCCTGGTCGCCGTCGGCGTCGGCCTGCGGTTGGTCTCCGGCGATCTCGACCTGCAGACCGGACTGGCGGTTCTCGTGCTCGCGCCCGAGGTGTACCTGCCGCTGCGGCAGGTCGGCGCGCACTTCCACGCCTCGACCGACGGGATCGCGGCAGCCCAGCACGCCTTCGAGGTGCTCGAGGTGCCGCTCCCGGATCGTGGGACGCGGGAGGCCCCCGACCTTCGCCACACGACGATCTGCTTGGACGGCGTCTCGGTGGCTGCGCCGGGACGCGGGGTGTCCGCACCGGCGCGGCTCACGATGCGGCTGGTGCCGGGTCGCGTGATCGCACTTGCCGGACCGAGCGGAGCCGGCAAGACGACGACGGCGCAGCTCGCCCTCGGCCTGCTCGCCCCTGACCTGGGGACCGTCACGCTCGAGCTGCCGACCGGGGCGCCGGTCGACCTGGCCGAGGTCGCGCCGGACAGCTGGTGGGCCCAGGTGACCTGGGTGCCGCAGCGGCCCGTGATCCTGCCCGGGACCCTTGCCGAGAACGTCGCGGCGGATGCCGATCGCGAGCGCCTGGACGCCGCGGCTGCGCTCACCGGGCTGGACGAGGTCGTCGCGGCGCTCCCGGCCGGCTGGGACACGCGAGTCGGGCATGGCGGCGTTGGGCTGAGCGTGGGCCAGCGCCAGCGCCTCGCGCTGACCCGCGCCCTCGTCGCGGACACCCCACTCGTCGTCCTCGACGAGCCGAGCGCGCACCTGGACGCCGCGAGTGAGCAGCGCGTGCTCGACTCAGTCGACGCGCTGCGTCACGACGGCCGCACAGTCCTGGTCATCGCGCACCGGCGCAGCCTGCTGGCGCTCGCGGACGAGGTCGTCGACGTGCGCGCCGAGGTGACGTCATGACCCGCGACCCGCTCTGGCGCGCCCTCGCGCTGCTGGACGTTGACTGGCGGCGGGCCGCGCTCGCGGTGCTGGCGGGGGTCGGGGCGCTCGGCAGCGCCGTCGGACTCGCGGCCGTCTCCGCCTGGTTGATAGCCCGCGCCTCCCAGCTGCCGCCGGTGCTCGACCTGCAGGTCGCCGTGGTCGCGGTCCGCGCCCTGGGCATCTCCCGCGGGGTGTTCCGCTATCTCGAGCGGCTCGTCTCGCACGACGTGGCCTTGCGCGGCATGGCCCGCTTGCGCGAGCAGGTGTATGGCCGGCTGGCCGCGGGCCGAGCCGAGGCCGTGGCCGGGCTGCGGCGCGGCGACCTCCTCGCGCGGGTCGGCGCGGACGTGGACGCGGTGGGCGACGCCGTGGTGCGGGCGCTGCTGCCGGCGTGTGTCGCGGCGGTGCTCGGCCTTGGCAGCGTGGCACTGATCTGGGCGTTCCTACCGAGCGCCGCGATCGCGCTCGCCGGCTGCCTGCTCGTGGCAGGCGTGCTTGCCCCGGTCCTCGCCGGCTGGGGCGCCAGACGCGCCGAGCGGCGCACCGCGCAGGCGCGAGCCGACATCGCCGCCGCGGCACTGACCGCGATCGAGGGCGCCGGAGAGCTCGCGATCGACGGGCGACTCGTCCGCGCGCGGCAGGACCTGCGCGCCGCCGAGGGTGCCCTACAGGGCTCGGTCGAGCAGGGCGCGAAGACGAGTGCCCTCGCCGCGGCCGTGGGCACCGCCGCCCTCGGCGGCGCCGTGCTCGCCGCGATCCTGCTCGGCATCCCCGCCACCCGCGCCGGGGCGCTGAGCCCGGTCGAGCTCGCGGTCGTCGTGCTGACCCCCCTCGCCGCCTTCGAGGCGAGCGGGCTGCTGCCGCTGGCCGCGCTCCAGCTGCTCCGATCCCGGGCCGCGGCGGCGCGCATCATGGACCTGCTCGACGCAGCCGCGGCCCCGGCCCGGACGCCCGCGGCGCGACCCGTGCCAGCTCAGGAGCGCCCGGCCGCGGGCGAAGCCCACCCGACGCTCCGCGCGCACGGTGCCGACTGCGGCTGGCCCGCCGAGCCCCCGGTCCTGCGCGGGCTCGACCTGGACCTCGCGCCCGGCCGGGCCGTCGCGGTCGTCGGGCCGAGCGGCATCGGCAAGACCACCCTGCTGCTCACGCTCGCGGGCGTCCTGCAGGCTCGGGCGGGCGAGGTGTCGCTGGACGGCACGCCGGTCGATGCGCTCGATGGCGGAGAGCTGTCCCGTGCGGTTGCGCTGACGACCGAGGACGCGCACGTCTTCGCGACCACGGTGCTGGAGAACCTGCGGGTCGCACGGGGCGACGTGACGGAGGCGGAGGCGCGCACCGCGCTCGACACGGCGGGCCTCGGCCGCTGGCTCGAGCGGCTCGACCGAGGGCTCGACACCCCGCTCGGCCCCGACGGCGCGACGGTCTCGGGCGGCGAGCGTCGTCGGCTGCTGCTGGCACGGGCCCTGCTGTCCCCCGCGCCGCTCCTGCTGCTGGACGAGCCGGCCGAACACCTTGACCCCGCGCTCGCGGACGCCCTCGTCTCCGACCTCCTCGCGACCGCGCGACGGGGCGGGCGCGGCGTGCTCGTGGTGACCCATCGGCTCTCGGCGCTCGACGCCGCCGACGAGGTCATCGTGCTCGGTCGGACGGACGGCCTCGGGCCCGCGACGGTGCTGGCACGCGGCAGCCACGGTTCACTCCTGGCGACTCATCCCGCGTACCGTTGGGCCCACGATCGCGAGCACGAGGAGACTGCGTGAGCACGTACGAAGGGCCGGACGGGCCGACCGGAGAGGTACGGTCGAGCGTCACCCGGCCCACGCAGGACCTGCTGCACGCGGTGCTCGCCCTCTCGAGCAACCTCGACCTGGCCACCGTGCTGCGCCGGTTCGTCCAGACCAGTGCCGATCTCACCGGCGCCCGCTTCGCGGCCCTCAACGTGCTCGACGCGCGCGGCAACTCCTCGACCTTCGTCCAGGTCGGCATGGCGCCGACGGTGATGGAGATGCTCGGCCGCGCTCCGCGCGCCACCGGAGTGCTCGGCCAGATCCCCGCTCATGGCGTGCTGCTCCTCGACGACCTCACCCAACACCCGGCGTTCGGCGGCCTGCCGAAGGGCCACCCCCCGCTCGGGTCGTTCCTCGGTGCCTCGGTGCGCGTGCGCGAGCAGGTGTACGGCCAGCTCTACCTCGCGAGCAAGGAGCCCGGCTTCAACAGTCAAGATGTCGAGGTCGTCACCGGTCTCGCCGCGGCAGCGGCGATCGCGATCGAGAACGCCCAGCTGTACGCCGCCGGGCAGCGCCGCGAGCACTGGCTTCGCGCAGGGCAGGAGATCACCACGATGCTGCTCTCTGGCGCGGACGAGGAGGATGCGCTCGAGCGGATCGCCGCGACGGCGCGCGAGGTGGCCGAGGCCGCGACCGCCGTCTTGATCCTGCCTGGGTTCGGCGACGGCTGGATCGCGGAGATCGTCAACGGCCACGGCGCCCAGGACATGCTCGGCACCACCATGCCGGAGCACGGTCGCACCCGGAGCGTCCTCGAGGAGGGGAACGGCCTGCTCGTCGACTCGCTGCACAGTGACCCGTCCCTGCAGCTCGACGTGCTGCGGCGCTTCGGCCCCGCGCTCTACGCGCCGCTGAACGCTTCGGGCCGCACGATCGGCGTCCTCCTGCTGCTCCGACGCATCGGTTCCGCGCCGTTCGAGCCGACCGACCTGGCCACCGCGAGCTCCTTCGCCGCACAGGCCGCCCTGGCCCTCGTCCTGGCCGAGGCTCGGCACGCCGAGGACGTCTCGAGCCTGCTGGACGAGCGCGAGCGGATTGCCCGCGACCTGCACGACCTCGCCATCCAGCAGCTCTTCGCGACCGGGATGCAGCTCGAGACGGTGCGTCGGCGGGCCGAGCGCGGCGTGGACGCCACCGAACTGCTCAGCATCGTCGAGGACGCGGTCACGAACGTCGACTCCTCAGTCCGTCAGATCCGCTCGATCGTGCACGCGCTCCGCGACCCGGATGCCACCGCCAACCTGGTCGAACGGCTGCTCCGCGAGTCCTCGCTCGCCCGCACCGGCCTGGGCTTCGCGCCGTCGCTCCTGCTCAGCCTGGACGGCCGCGTGGTCGACATCCACGACGAGAGCTCGGACGACGCCACCTCGTTCTGCGAGCGCATCTCCTCGGACCTCGCGGACGACGTCGTCGCCGTCGTGCGCGAAGGGCTCGCCAACGCGGCGCGGCACGCGCGCGCCACCTCCGTCGCGGTTCGGATCAGTGTGGTTGGCAGTCGACCGCGCGGCGAGGTGATCATCGAGGTCGAGGACGACGGTGGCGGGCTCGACGCGCAGCGCGAGCGGCGCTCGGGCACCGACAACCTGGCGGCACGCGCACGCCGACACGGCGGGGTGTTCACGCTGGGG
>JGI24138J36424_10000660_pt1 | contig 10936 bp, 8 predicted proteins | sample BarGraNGADG00312_2_FD_36424 | JGI IMG/M metagenome (IMG submission 36424) | reverse complement strand
TTCGCCTCAGGTGGACCGACCTCTCCCTGTCCACTTCCTCCTCGCCGGCCTCTCCGCCGAGGAGCTCCCGCAGGTGGTACGGCCCGACGCCGACGCCGACCTCCAGGATATTGAACTCGCTCACGGGGAGCACTTCCGTGTCCACCCCGAGCTTCACCAGTGAGATAAGCTCAAGCGCCTCGTAGTAGCCCACCCGCCTGCAGCGCTCCACTACGCCCAGCCCCCGGTAGACCCTGTCGGTCAGGTCGAGCGGGTCCTCCCTGAGCATCATCTTCCTGGCTGTCCTCTCATTGTCTACCACTTGCCGTACTATCATGTCCATGTTCGATATTATGAACTCCTCGGTTCGCCCGAGTGTCTGCCGGTTGGAGATCTGGAAAAGGTTCCCCGCGACTCCGGACCCTTCGCCGTACAGCCCGCGGACGTAGATGCCCGCCTGGCCCAGCGCGGAGATCGTCTTCCCTATCTCCCCCGTTATCACCAGCGCCGGCAGGTGCAGCATCGCGGACACCCGCAGGCCGGTGCCGACGTTGCTGGGACACGAGGTCAAGTACCCGACCTTCTGGTCGAAGCAGTACTGGACCTCGGTCTCGATCCTGCTGTCGATGTCATCGGCCGCCTTCCAGACTTTCATGAACTGCGCTCCCGGCAGTATCGCCTGGATGCGGACATGGTCTTCTTCGTTCACCATAACGCTCCGGCCGTCGGCCGGGCCGATGGCGACCGCCCGGCCGCCGACGCGATCGGCGAACGAGGCGCTCGTGACGTGCTCTTCAGCCATCATCTCGAGCTCGTTCCTGCTGAGCTCCTCCGCGAAGCGCACCTCCCAGTCCCTGTCCTCTGCGACACGGCGCGACACGGCCTCGAGCACCATGCCCCGCGACCTCTCCAGGTCCTCTTCGCCCGCCGAGATCGGGAAAGGCAGGCCCTCAAGGTTTCGGGCGATGCGGGCGCGGCAGGACAGCACCAGGGGATATCCGGGCCCCTGCTGTCCCAACCAGTACGCCCCGGTGCGGGGCGCCTTACTCTTTGCCACGTTCCGCCTCCAACTCGAGCTTGCCCTCTACTTCTTTTATCTGGTCTCTGACCGCCGCGGCGGCCTCGTACTCTTCTTCTGCAATTTGACGTTCCAGGTGCCTCTCAAGCTCCACCAGCCGCTTGCGGAGGCGGGCGCTCTCCGACGCCTTCCCGGGTATCTTCCCGATATGCTCGGTCGCCTCCTGGAAATCGAACAGCACGCCCTCGAGCGATTCGCCGAACGCCTCGTAGCAACCCTCGCAGCCCAGGAACCCCATCTTCTGGAAGTCGTTGAACGACGTCCCGCACAACCCGCACGTGATGAGCTCCGCCGAGAGCACGTCCTCCACCAGGTGCTCCTGCTCGGCGCTCTGGAGCCCTGAAAGGATCTGCGGCAGGAACGCAAGCAGGTTGGCGGCCTCTGTGGTCTCCTCCATCCTGTTCGCGCAGTCCTCGCAGAGCTGCACCTTCGAGACCTCGTTGCCCGAGATCTTGGTCAGGAATACTGTTGCGATATTCTTCTTGCATTCATCGCAGAAGATGTTCATTGCACCCCCACTGCCCGCGGCAGCAATCCTCATCAAATACTATAACGCTGGTACGAGAATCGTGATGATATCCCTCAATAACGCGGTGAGCCGGCCTCTCGCGACTCTTGTGAATCTATTCGACGCGAGTCTGTGATGACCTACCCTGCTGGGGTCGCAGGTGGGGAAAGATGATGACGTCCCGGATGTTCTGGCAGCCGGTGGCGATCATGGTGAGCCTGTCGATGCCGACGCCGATGCCTCCGGCCGGCGGCATGCCGTATTCGAGGGCTGTCAGGAAATCCTCGTCCGGCGGTTGCGCTTCCTCGTCGCCGGCCGCCCTCTTGCGGGCCTGCGCCTCGAAGCGGGCCCGCTGGTCGACCGGGTCTATCAGCTCGGAAAAGGCGTTGGCTATCTCCTGGCCGGCCATCAGTACCTCGAACCGCTCGGTGAAGCCCGGCGCGTCCGGGTTCCTCCGCGCCAGCGGAGAGACTTCCTCGGGGTAGTCAGTGACGAACGTAGGCTGGATCAGCTGCGGTTCGACCAGCTTCTCGTACAGCTCGTGGATTATCCAGCCCGGCCCGGCGGACGCGGGCACCTCGATCTCGCGCTCGGAGGCAAGCGTCTTGAGCTTTGCCATGTCGGTGGTGATCGCGAGGTCGAGCCCGGCGTACTCTTTGAGGGAACCCACCACCGAGACCTTCTTCCAGGGCGACGCGAGCGATATCTGGTGGCCGGCGAACTCGAACTCCTCCGAGCCTCTCACCGCTACTATGGCGCGCGTGATGAGCTCCCGGAGGAACTCCATCAGGTAGTGGTAGTCGATGAACGCCTGGTACGCCTCGAGCATGGTGAACTCGGGGTTGTGGCGCGGGCTGACCCCCTCGTTGCGGAAGTTCCTGTTCATCTCGTAGACCTTGTCGTAGCCGCCTATCAGCAGGCGCTTGAGGTAGAGCTCGGGGGCTATCCGCAGGTAGAGGTCCATCCCCAGTGCGTTGTGGTAGGTGACGAATGGACGCGCGGTCGCGCCGCCGGCAATCGGTTGCAGCATCGGCGTCTCGACCTCGATGAAGCCTCGCTCATCGAAGAAACACCGGATCTCTTTGATCATTCGCGCGCGGGCCTCGAGCACCCGCCGAGCCTCTTCGTTCATGAGCAGGTCGAGGTACCGCTGGCGATACCTCTGCTCGCGGTCCTTGAGGCCGTGCCACTTCTCCGGAAGCGGCCGCAGAGACTTCGAAAGCAGCTCGTAGGACTGCACCGCGATTGACAGCTCGCCGCGCCTCGAGCGCACGACCTCACCGGCGGCCCCGACCCAGTCGCCGACGTCTAGGTCGCTGAACTGCGAGAACGGCTGCTCCCCCACAACGTCCTGCCTGAGCAGGAGCTGTATCTTGCCCGTCGAGTCCTGGAGGTCCGCGAAGGTGGCCTTGCCGTGCTCCCGCCGCCCGACGAGGCGCCCGGCGACCGCGGCATCGTCCCCGGAGGCCGCTCCGGGCTCGAGGCCCTGATACTTGCCGGCTATGTCAGCGGCCTGCGCAATCTCTCCCGGCCTGGCGTAGGAAGACTTATACGGCTCGCCGCCCGAGGAGAGGATCTTCTCCAGCTTCGCGCGCCTCACGCGAATGAGCTCGCTCTCCTCTTCGGGGCTGGCGGCATTCTCTTCCGTGTCTCTTTCTTCGGGCACCGCTTGCTTCCTTGACTAGTAGGGCGGTCTGGATGATTGCTGAAGAATATCACAAACGGGGGCGCTCCATCGTCCTGGTGGCTGAAAGGGATTGGCTGCACGCGACGACAGGGATCGGGTGTGAAAAAAAACGGGGTGAAAAGTGCCTGACCCCCGGTTTTCGCTCTACTTCTTGATGGCGGTGACCCGGTACTTGACCTGACCGGCCGGCGCTGTTACCAACGCGACGTCTCCGACTTTCAGCCCCATCAGGGCGCGTCCCACAGGGCTCTGAAAAGAGACCATGTGGTTCTCGGGGTTCGCCTCCGCCGGCCCGACGATGCGGTATTGCTGCTTCTTGCCGGAGCCGACCTGCTTTATCTCCACCAGGGAGCCGATATCCACTTCCTTGGTCTTCACGTGCCGGCGGTCGATCACTCTGGCCTTGGACAGCATCGTCTCTATCTGGTCGATGCGGTGCTCGACCCGCGCCTGCTCGTTCTTGGCGTCATCGTACTCGGAGTTCTCCATCAGGTCGCCGTAGCTTATGGCGTTCTTCAGCCGCTCGGCGACCTCGCGCCGCTTGACGTTCTTGAGATCGTCAAGCTCGTCGTTGAGTTTCTTGCGGCCGGCTTCGGTGAGGACGACCTCGTCTTTCGATTCGGTTTCGATTATCTCCACCTTCTTCACCCCAAAAAAGAAACCACGCCCGTCAACGAGCGCAAGTGTCCGGATTGCCGAAACATTGGGCTGTATTATACGCATGGGATATTTGCTTTGCAAGGAAAAAACCCTGCCCTTTTNCGGGCAGATNTCGGNAATGCCGCGGCGCCCCGCCAGCGGCCGGGGAATCGGTGCTCCAGGGGCGGAGGCGCCCTCGATACGCCGGCGCGCGGGGACGCTAGCCGGAGGCAGCCACCGAGTTCCTGCCGAGCTGTTTGGCCGCGTACAGGGCTGTGTCGGCCTTGCCGATCAGAGTGGACTCGTCGCGGGCGTCCCGCGGGAAGGAAGCCACCCCCACGCTGATGGTGAGAGTGCCCGGCCCGACCTTCTCCTCCCCGGCGAAATGAAAGTCCGAGATGCCTTTGCGCACCTTCTCGCCGACCAGAACGGCCTCATCCGACTCCGTCTCCGGGAGCAGGACGCAGAACTCGTCGCCGCCGTAGCGGAAGACCTTGTCGACCTCCCTGGTGCANCTGTCGATGATGGAGGCGATCTGTGAGAGGGCTATGTCACCCTGCTGGTGGCCCAGGGTGTCGTTGTAGGACTTGAGGTTGTCGACGTCCACCATGAGGAACGAGATGGACCTCCCGTATCGTTTGGCCCTGGTCACTTCCTCCTGCAGGACCGCCTCCAGCCGCCTGACGTTGAAGACGCCGGTCAGGGGGTCGGTCGCCGCGAGGCGGTTGATCTCCTCGAAGAGCAGAGCGCGCTGGAGGGCGAGGCCGACCTGGTCCGCGATCGCCATCGCCAGTTGCTGGTCCTGCTCTCCGAAAGCGTTGGGGCTCTCGCTCCTGATGTGCAGCACGCCCAGGGTCTTGCCCTCCGCCTGCATCCCCACGCACATCGTGGAGCCGTGGCCGATGCGCTCCAGGGTCCTGCAGGCCACCTTTGTCTCGGAGAGGTCGTCGATCCCTATGAGCCTGCCCTCGGCGACCGTCCAGCATTCGTCGATGCGGGGGTACGGGGGCGAGGCCACCCGCTCGAGGATGTCGTCCGGGTAGCCGAAGGACTCCACGTACCTGAGGCATCCTCCCGCTTCGTCGAGCCGGTAGATCAGGCCGGAGCTGCAGTCGAAGAGGTGCCNTACCGTCTCGAGGGCGAGCATCATTATGGTNCCGAGCTCGGCCGTGGACCCGATCGCGTTGGCNAGCTGCACCAGGCTCGCCATCTGNGCCGCGTCCGCCTTGATCCTCTCGTGCAGCCTGGCGTTCATCACCGCCAGCGCGGTCTCGCCCGCGACCGCCGCGAGCTGCGAGACCTGCCCCACGCCGTACCGCTTCTCCTCGGGGTCTGTGCAGCAGAGCAGGCCGGACAGCCCGCCTCGGGTGAAGAAGGGCGCGATGAGCAGTGAGCCCTCAGCGCGCAGGAAAGCCGGCAGGGCCTCGTTGTCCGAAGGGTTCTCGATCGCCAGGGCAGGTGGGCGCCCGGCGAGGCTGTACATGTCCTCGAACCGCGAGGAGCTGATTGCCGCCTGTGCCGGGAAGGCTGTCCTGCATGTCCCGCCGGTGCCGACCGACAGCATGGGCACGAGCAACCCGCGGTTGTCCTCGAGGATGAAAGCGGTGCTGCCGGCGCAACCCATGGACCGTATGGCGAGCTTGCAGGCGTTCTCGAGCACGCGTTCCATGTCAAGTGTCGAAGCGAGCTCGCGGCTGGTGCGGTAGCGGATGTCGGATTCGCTCCGCTTTCTCTGCTCTTCCGCGTAGCGCATGGCGTTCTCCAGCCCCGCGGAGGCCTGCGCCAGGATCGTGTTGCATATGTTGACCTCGCGGTCGAGGAAGTAGTTCTTCTTGAGGCCGCCGCGCCTCTCCACGAAGATGACACCCTTGGCCTCGTCCCTTACCACGAAGGGCAGGATCAGCAGGGCGCTCAACTCGAAGTCCTTTATCCTCCCCTTGTCGAGCAGCGGCTCGTTGGAGGGGTCGTTGATGACGAGCGCCTCCCGGGTCTCGATGGCCCTGGACGCCGCGTTCGTCGCCCTCAGGTCGATCCGGCGCTTGAAGAAACGCTCTCGAAGCTCGGGGTTCTCCTCGGTGGTGCTCTGGGGCAGCGCCCACTGCCCGTCGATGCTCACCATGAAAGCGCTGCAGCGCCCGAGAGCCGCGGCCTCGCTGATGCCCTTGACCACGGTGTCCATCAGCTCGTCCACGTCCAGCGTCGCGCCCATCGACGCAGCCAGGTCTGAGAGGATCCTGGCGTCGCGGCGCTCGCGGCGCTCCCTCTGGCTGATGAACGCGGTCGCGAGGGCGATCAGCAACAGGAACACCACGCGGATCAGCGTATCTCCGATGACGGTCCTGGTCGGGATCCCGGCGTTGAGCCTCGCGACGATAGTGATGGCGTAGAGGGTCGAGAGACCGACCGCCGCGGCGATCGACTCCTTGTACCCGAATCGGTTCGCGATGACGATGACCAGGATCGGGAATATCCAGAAGAGGTCGGGGATGTACTTCGGCCATACCAGCAGGGCCACGAACACCAGCACTACGTCCAGGAAAGCGGTGATGTTGACGACCACGGCCGCCGCGCTGTGAGAGACCTTCCGGGCCCGCAGGTAGATGAGGATCATGACCCCGCTGCCCACGTAGGCGCCGATCACGATCAGCAGCCGGACCGTGAAGCCGACGTTCTGCCTGGGGAAGAGCGGGAGGAGCACNAAAGGGGTCAGCACCACCGTGACGATCCACTGGAGCATCATCGTCAGGTCTTCGGCGGAAAGCTGCTTCTTCAAATCGCCCTCACAAAGGTCCGCGCGCCCTCCGGCTTCAGCGTGTGTCTGCAACCGCCCGGGGCCCGCAGTCGTCCCTCCGCGGCGGGCGGCAGAGCACTACGGCACGACTTTGCCGAGCGGGATCTCGAGGATNCCCGTGGCTCCACNGTCTTTCAGGCGCGGTATCAGTTCTGCGAGCGTGCTCTTCTCCACGACCGTCTCGACCGCGGAGTCGCCGTTGGCCAGGTGGCTGACCGTCGGGGACTCGAGCGACGGGAGGATGGCGAGGACGGCCCCCTCGCTCTCCTTGGCGACGTTCATCTTGAGGAGCACCTTTCCGCGCGCCGCGATTGTCGACATCAAGAGCGTCTTGATCTCGTCGATCAGCTTGCGTTTTGCGGCGTCGGCGTAACTCTCGCGGTTCGCGACNAGCTTGGTCGAGGTGAAGAGGATGTCGTCGATTATTTCGAGCCCGTGCGCCTTGAGCGTGCTGCCGGTCTCGGTGATCTCGACTATGGCGTCCACGATGTTGGGGACCTTGGCCTCCGTCGCGCCGGCCGACGGTATCACCTTCGCCTGGATGCCCAGGCTTTCGAAGTAACGGCGCGCGATGTTCGGGTACTCGGTAGCCACCCGCGTTCCCGGGGGGAGGTCCTTCGGCTCGCGGATGCCTGAGTCGCGGAGCACCGCGAGGACGATGCGCAGGTTTCCGCCCGAGCCGGTCTTGGCGTACGGGAAGTCGGCGAGGATCTCAACGTCCGAGCCGGTCTCCTGGATCCAGTCCAGCCCGGTGATGCCGAGGTCGAAGAGGCCCTCTTCGACGTACTTGCCTATCTCCTGCGGGCGCAGGATGGCGACCTGCGAGATGCGGTCGTCGTCTATGCGCGCGTTATACTCGCGGTCGCCGGAGCGCCTGACCGGCAGGTCGGCGTCANGGAGCAGCGCGAGNGTCTGTTCCTCGAGGCTCCCTTTCGGGATGACCAGCTTTATCAATGCCTACCTCCGTCGGTGGTGAGATTGACTAGGATTATAGCAGAGGGGGCTTGCCGCCGGGCCGCGGACACCAGTCAGGAAAACGCCGGGCGAACGGTCTTGATTCTTCCCCCGTTCAATCAGATATGATTAACTGCCGCTTTTCGGGCGACTGAGATGCTGGGTACAGGGAAGGGAGTGTTGCGAGTGATTGACCAGAAGTTCATTGGCAAGGAGTATCCCGTGACCGAGTACGAGATCGGGCGGGAGAAGATGAAGGAGTACGCAATGGCGGTCGGAGACATGAACCCCATGTATCACGACCGCGAGGCGGGTAAGAAGAGCAAGTACGGCGACAACATCGCGCCGCCCAACTTCGCGGCGGTCTATAACCTGATGGGCTGCGCCCAGATGTTCTTCGACCCCGAGCTGAAGCTCAACTTCGCGATGCTGGTGCACGGCGAGCAGGAGTTCGAGTTCCTCAAGCCGGTGAAGCCGGGCGACGTCATCACCACGACGGGCAAGATCGCGGACATCATGGCCAAGGGCAACAACGACCTGGTAGTGTTCGAAGCCCGCTCCACGAACCAGGAAGGTGANCTCGTCACGATCGGGCGCGCCACCTTCGTGATCAGGGGGGGTAATTGATATGGCGAACGTCACATTCGACCAGGTCAACGTCGGGGACGAGATCCCCTCACTCGAGATCACCCTCGACCAGATGATGCTCTGGATGTACGCGGGCGCGAGCGGCGACTTCAACCCCATCCACGTGGATAAGGAGTTCGCGGAGAAGGTCGGGCTCGGCGGGACCATCGCGCACGGGCTCTCCAGCATGGCGCGGCTCGGCCGATGCATCACCGACTGGGTGGGCGACCCCGGCGCCGTCAAGCGCTTCGGGGTGCGCTTCGCGAGCCCCGCGCGGCCCGGCGATACGGTGACCTTCTGGGGCAAGATAGTCGACAAGAAGGTCGAGGACGGGAAGAACCTCGTCACTCTGGAAGCCGGCGCCCACATCCAGGACGGCACTGAGGTGCTGACCAAAGGCATGGCGGTAGTCGAGCTGTAAGACAAAATGCACCACTGGGGTCAGGCACCGGTGGTGCATTTTTCTGTTTACATTTGCTTGTTCTGCTAGTATAGTCATGGGATGGCTCGGCAACTCAGGGTCGAATACGAAGGCGCCGTCTATCATATCCGCTCACGAGGAAATGCAAAGCAGCCCATATTCCTTGATGACGGCGACTATATCAATTTCCTTCGACTGGTCGGCCGAGCGGTCCACAACTATGGCTGGAGATGCCATTCGTATTGCCTGATCTACAATCATTACCATCTTCTTATTGAGACGCCAGCAGCGAATCTTTCCGCCGGCATGCACGTCCTGAACGGCATGTACACTCAGATCTTTAACCTGAAGTATGCTAAGACCGGCCACGTTTTTGAAGGTAGATTTCGATCGAAGATCATCGAAGACGAGCGTTACCTTCTAATACTTGCACGCTATATCGCCTTGAATCCTGTCGAAGCAGGTCTGGTGAGTGACCCGTCGGAATGGAAATGGAGCAGCTACAATGCGTTCTGCGGAAATGCTCCGGTAGATGGATTCCTGGCAACCGAGGAAGTGTTGTCTTTCTTCGAGGGAGTCGAATCTTCGGCCACGGAAGCTTTCAGGCAGTTTGTTCTCGAGGGGTTGCTGGCGGAAAAGTCCAAGTCCCGGCGGCCGTTTCTAGCAGAGTTGATATCGCCCGGTTCCAGCAAGCAGGTTCGCAATGCTGCAATACGGCTAGCCCACCGGGAATACGACTACTCCGGAAGGGAGATTGCCAGGTATCTGGGCGTCAACCACACGACGATCGCGAGAATCCTCAAGAGCGATTGCTGAAAATGCACCACCGGTGCCTGACCCCAGTGGTGCGTGTGTTATCTCAGGTCCAGGAGGTGGGTGCGCTTGGGCCCGCCTTCGCGGCCCAGCCGCTCGGCGATGTCCTCGTAGGTGGTGATGACCACGTCGTCCGGTGTGAACTCGAGCGTGTTGCGTACCCTGTCCCCGATCCGCTCTCGCAGGCCGGCGACCTCTCCGACAGACGTGGGGCACACGTAGACGGTGACCTCGTCGATGTCCTCGGGGTCGTCGTTGCGCTTCCGGATCTCCACCTGCCACTCCAGCACGTCAACGTTATCGTTGAGGATTGCCGCGAACGTGTTGAGGTTTATCAGGTTCCCCTTGATCTTGGAGAGCGCGAACTCCTTGACCATCTTCCTGCGGTTGATGTTGGAGCTGATCCGCGGCATCGTCCTGCCGCAGCACGGGCACCGCTCCGTAGTGTATCCGCCCACCAGGATGTCGCCGGTCCTGTATCGCAGCACGACCGACCCGCGCGCGTCGAGGTTGGTCACCACCAGCTCGCCCGTCTCCCCTTCGCCCAGCACGACCCCGGTCTCGGGTTCGACGACCTCGACGATCTCCATGTCGGGATAGGTGTGGTAGCCGCAGCTCTCCTCCTCGCCGCAGTCGCCCCAGGCGTACTTCATCTCGGTAGCGCCGAACGCGCCGGTCACGACGGGGTCCACCGCGCCCATCTCTTCCAGAAGCGCGGCGATCTTCTCTCGCGCGCCTTTGGTTATCCGGTCACCGCCCATCGCCACGATCTCCATGCTGGACAGGTCACGCCCCTCGGCCGCCGCCATCCTCAAGAGGTCGTAGGTATAGCCCGGCAGTCCCATGAACAGCGTCGGCCTCACGCGCTCGATGATGTTGAGAATCCGCTCGTTGCCCATCGACGGGCCGCCGCCCGTGTTCACGGTCGTTATCGCCGCCCCCTCCGCGCCGGTGATCGCCACCCAGTACGCGAGGTGCGAGGGGCCCGGGAAGTTGTTGATCGCCACGACGCGCCTGTCGTAGTCCTCTGACGCGCGGCTCGAGACGACCGAGGCGAGCCGCCTGCCCGCTTCCTTCATGCGGGCGAGGTCGTGCAGCGTGAAGAAGAACGGGGTGGGCTCGGCCGTCCTGCCGGTGGTGAACATCGGCAGCACCGGCTGGTACTCCTCGCGGAACTCCTGCTCGGAGGAGTGCTCGCCGCCGGCCGCCTCCAGGTTGGTCATCTGCGGCACCCAGCCCTTCGACTTGTAGAGCTTGACCTGGTCGAAGCCCGGCTCGAGCACGAACAGCCGCGGGTTGTCGGGGTCCTGCGGGTCGGGGGCTATGTCCTCCTTGTAAGTGAAGGGGAGTTTCTGCAGGTCATCGACCGACCTGATCGCAGCCGGGTCGATCCCGCCCTCATCGAAGACCGTTCGATAGTGGGGGTGAAAGGGGTACAC
>JGI24138J36424_10000657_pt1 | contig 10958 bp, 9 predicted proteins | sample BarGraNGADG00312_2_FD_36424 | JGI IMG/M metagenome (IMG submission 36424) | reverse complement strand
GTCCGGCCGGCGCGAGCACCGGGGCCACCGCGGTCGCCGTTGCGCCGTAGAGGCTGTCCTCGACCGGCACCTGCGCCACCGGGTGCGCGCCGCGCACCGGGATCGCCATCAGCAACCAGATGATGAGCAACGCGGCGACGATGACGCGCCCCGCCTTGACCACGAACCCNCGGACCCGCAGCCAGGCNGAGNGCANCAGCGGTCGCAGCGCCGGGCGCTGGTAGGAGGGCAGGACCAGGGCGAGCGGCTCGCNGCGCAGGTCGCGGAACATGGTGCCGCGCAGCAGCAGTCCACCGCCGACAACGAACAGCACGCTGAGCAGGTACATGGCGAACACGACGGTGCCCGCGTCACCCGGGAAGAAGATGCTCGCGAGCAGCAGGTAGACGGTCAGCCTGGCGGTGCACGAGGTGTACGGCACGAGCAGTCCGGTGAGCAGTCGCTGCCGCGCGTTCGGCAGCGTCCGGGTGGCCGCGAGCGCCGGCACGTTGCAGCCGAAGCCGACGATGAGCGGGAGCACCGCACGACCGTCGAGGCCGATGCCGCGCATCGCCTTGTCGGCGACGAAGGCCGCGCGCGCGAGGTACCCGCTGCTCTCGAGCACCCCTACCGCCACGAACATGACCGCCATCAGCGGGACGAAGGCGAGCACCGTACCGACGCCGGCCAGCACCCCGTCCACGGCCAGGCCCTCTACCCAGCCGCCGCCGAGTCCCGCGCCGGCAAGGACCGCTCGGACGCCGTCGGCCGCCGGGCCGGCGACGACGGTCGAGACGAGGGTCATCAACGGCGCCGCCACCCGGGTGACGAGCTCGAACAGCGCCCACATCACCGCGAGGAACACCGGCACACCGACCCACGGGTTGAGCAGAACCCGGTCGATCCGATCGGACAGCGTGCGCCGCGCCGCAGCCGGAGCGGCCAGGTGCGCCGTCGCGCTCTCGACCCAGGCGAACAGCTGCTCGGCGTGCTCGAGCTGGGCGGCGAGGTCCTCCGTCCGGTCGGCCGGGGCGTCCCGAACTGCGACGCCACGCGCGTACCGCGGTTCGCCGAACGCGCGAGCGACCGCGCCGGCCAGCGCGGGGATCCCGGCGCCGGTCCGGGCGTCGACGGCCACAACGGGTACACCGATCGCCGCCGCCAGGGCCGCCGGATCAACGTCGAGGCCGTGCTCCGCCGCGCGATCGACCATGGTGAGTGCGGCGACGATCGGGCGTCCCGCCTCGGCCACCTGGGCCAGCAGGTACAGCGAGCGCGACACACTCGTGGCGTCCACCAGGACGACGACAAGATCCGACCCTGTGCCCGCGGCCACACCGCGCCGGGTCACGGCGTCGGCGGCGACCTGCTCGTCGGGCGACCGTGCGAGCAGGCTGTAGGTGCCCGGGAGATCCACGACCTCCGGGGCGCCGTCGACCGTCGGCCAGGTCCCGACCTCGAGCTCGACCGTGGTGCCCGGCGCGTTCACCACCCCTTGGTTCGCGCCGCTCACAGCGTTGAAGAGGGTGGACTTGCCGACGTTCGGGTTGCCGAGCAGCAGGATGCGCGGCGCGACCATGGTGGTACCGGCTGCCGCGACGCTCACGCCGGCAGCGCGCGGGCCGGAGTCGCCGACGCCGACCGGGCGCGCTCGCTGGGTGCCGCCGTGGCAGTCCGTCATGACGTGACCAGCTCGACGTCGATGCACCCTGCCGTCTCGCCGTCGACGGCGAGCCTTGCCGCGCCGATCGCGACGACGCGACCACCGAAGGCCGCGCGCTGGGTGACCCGGACCGTCCCGCCCGGGCGCAGCCCGATCTCGCGCATCCGCAAGGCCACGTCGGCCTCGAACCGAACGGCGCGGACGCGGACATCGGTATCGAGCGGGCAGTCCCGGAGCTTCACCCCTGGAGCATATGAGTAAGGGCAGGCTTACCTATGGGACCGAGGTCCCGCTCGCCCGGGCGACACCGGCGAAGACCGCGGCTCCGCCGGCCCCTGCTCCCCCGAACAGCCTGTCGGCCTGAACACCACCCCGGATGGGCTCAGACCGACAGTGTCTTTCAGCGGACGGCGGTCAGCGCGAGTCGGACGCTGCCGACGCGACGCTCGCCCGACCCGCCTCGAGCCGTGCGACCGGCACCCGGAACGGCGAGCAGGACACGTAGTCGAGCCCGGCGGCGTGGAAGAACTTGATCGACTCCGGGTCGCCACCGTGCTCGCCGCAGACGCCGATCTTCAGGTTTGGCTTCGTCGCGCGGCCCTCTTCGACAGCCAGCGACACGAGCCGGCCGACCCCCCTGTCGATGGTCTCGAACGGGGAGATCGTGAGCACACCGTTGCTCAGATACTCGCCGAAGAACGCGCCCTCGACGTCGTCGCGGGAGAAACCCCACGTCGTCTGGGTGAGGTCGTTCGTGCCGAACGAGAAGAAGTCGGCAGCCTCGGCGATGCGGCCCGCGGTCAGGGCCGCGCGGGGCAGCTCGATCATGCAGCCGATCGGGATGTCCAGCTGGACGCCGGTCTCCTTGGCGACCTGCGCGATGATCCGCTCGCCTTCGTCCCGCACCAGGTGCAGCTCCATCACGGAACCGATGAGCGGGACCATGATCTCCGCCCGTGGCTTCCCGCCGTCCTTGATCCGGGCCGCCTGCGCCTCCGCGATCGCCCGCATCTGCAGGATGAACAGACCGGGGATGGTCAGGCCCAGCCGGACGCCCCGCAGACCGAGCATCGGGTTCGCCTCGTGCATCTTGTGCACCGCAGTGAGCAGCTTGAGGTCGTCCGCGTTCTCCTCGCCACGCTCCTTGGCCAGCGCAACCTTGACCGACAGCTCGGTGAGGTCGGGCAGGAACTCGTGCAATGGCGGGTCGATCAGCCGGATGGTGCACGGCAGACCATCCATCTCACGGAGGATCCCGATGAAGTCGTCGCGCTGCAACGGGAGCAGGGCGGACAGGGCGTCGTCGCGCGCCGCGTCGTCGTCGGCCAGGATCATCCGCTCGATCATCACCCGGCGGTCGCCGAGGAACATGTGCTCGGTTCGGCACAGGCCGATGCCCTCAGCGCCCAGAGCACGAGCGCGGTGCGCGTCCTCCGGGGTGTCCGCATTCGCGTGCACCTTGAGCCGGCGCACCGTATCGGCGTGCTTGAGGATCCGGTCGACCGCACGCACCAGGTCGGCCTGGTCCTTGTCGTCCTTCGGGACCTCGGCGATGGCCGCGTCGAGCCCGTCCTCGAGGTAGCGCACCACCGGGGAGGCCATCACCGGGACTTCACCGTAGAACACCTCGCCGCTGGACCCGTCGATCGCGATGACCTCGCCCTCGCGGATCACGCGCTCGCCGACGCGGAACTGTCGCGCCACCGGGTCGACCTCGATCTTGTCGGCACCGACGACGCAGGTGGTGCCCATTCCGCGTGCCACCACTGCGGCGTGCGAGGTCTTGCCACCACGCGAGGTGAGCACGCCGACCGAGGCGATCATGCCGCCGAGGTCGTCCGGGTTCGTCTCACGGCGGACCAGGATGACCTCCTTGCCCTCCGCGGCCCACTGCTGCGCGGTCGGCGAGTCGAACACGGCCATGCCGACGGCCGCACCCGGGGAGGCAGCCATCGCCTTCGTGAGCAGGTCGCGCTCCGCCTTGTGGTCGAACTGGGGGAACATCAGGTTGTTGAGCTGCTCACCGGTGACCCGCTCGAGCGCCTCGTCCATCGTGATGAGGTGCTCGTCGACGAGCTGGGCGGCGATCCGGAACGCGGCCGCCGCGGTCCGCTTGCCGACCCGGGTCTGCAGCATCCACAGCTTCCCGCGCTCCACCGTGAACTCGATGTCGCACAGGTCGCGGTAGTGCGTCTCGAGCTGACGCATGGCCGCCCGGAGCTCGGCGTGCGACTTCGGGTCGAGCTCCTCGAAGTCGGCCAGCGACAGGGTGTTGCGCACACCTGAGACGACGTCCTCGCCCTGCGCGTTCGGCAGGTAGTCGCCGTAGTCACCGACCTGACCGGTCGACGGGTCGCGGGTGAAGCAGACGCCGGTCCCGGACGTGGCACCGAGGTTGCCGAACACCATCGTGACGACGTTGACGGCCGTTCCGAGGTCGTGTGGGATGCGCTCGCGGCGACGGTAGAGCCGCGCCCGATCGGTGTTCCACGAGTCGAAGACCGCTGCGATCGCGAGGTCGAGCTGCTCACGGGGGTGCTGCGGGAACTCGCGCTCGGTCTTCTCACGAACGATGGCCTTGAAGGCGTCCACCAGCGCCTTGAGATCCTCGGCATCGAGGTCGATGTCGTTCGCCACGCCCTTGGCTGCCTTCGCGGCGTCGAGCGCGTGTGCGAACACGTCGCCGTCGATGCCGAGCACGGTCTTGGAGAACATCTGGATCAGCCGGCGGTAGGAGTCCCACGCGAAGCGTTCGTCGCCCGAGTAGGTCGCGAGACCCTGGACCGAGGCGTCGTTGAGACCGATGTTCAGGACCGTCTCCATCATGCCGGGCATGGAGAACTTGGCACCGGACCGGACCGAGACCAGGAGCGGGTCGTCGAAGTCGCCAAGGCCGCGGCCTGCGGCGTCCTCGAGGCGCCGGACGGCCATCGTGACCTGGACCTTGAGGTCGGCCGGCAGCACGCCGTTGTCCATGTAGCTGCGGCACGCCTCGGTGGTGATGATGAAGCCCGGTGGGACCGGCAGCCCGAGGTTGGTCATCTCGGCAAGGTTCGCGCCCTTGCCGCCCAGCAGGTCCTTCTGGTCCTTGTTGCCTTCACTGAAGTCGTACACGTACTTGGGCACCGCAGCCTCCGGGGGTTGGCGCGAGCCACGTTGCTCGCCCCGCTAGCCCCAGTCTCACGTGTCGGACCGGTATGCGCACCAGGACCTAAGACCCGCAAGGGCACGATCCAGCCGTGGCGTCAAGGGTTTCGGGGCGAGTCCGAGTGGTCATCGGCATCCCCGCCGTCGCCCCGCGCCACGATGACGAGCACGGCATGGCGGCCGTCAACCGTGGCTTCTTCATCTCGGCAGCCGTCATCGGCGACACCGTCGGCGACCCGTTCAAGGACACCGCTGGTCCCGCTCTCAACCCGCTGATCAAGGTGATGAACCTCGTGCCGGTCCTCCTCGCGCCACTCATCGTCTCGATGACGGGCAACCCCGTGGTGCGCGCCGCCGTCGCGGTGGTCGGTCTGGTGATTGTGGGAGGGGCGATCTGGGTCTCGAAGACGCGCAAGGCGCACGACCTGATCGAGCCCGCAGAGAACCTCATCCCCTCCGAGGATCTCGCCGCGCTCGTCTGATCCCACAAAGCGAACGGACCCGGCCGTCACGCCACCTGGAACGACCGCTTCGACAAGCCGATCAGGTAGCCGTCGATCGCGGTCGTGACCGGGCGTTCCGGATCGTCAGCAGCGCCGAGGGTGACGAACAACGGGAGGAAGTGGTCGACCGTCGGGTGCGCGTACGGCATCCCCGGCGCGCGTCGGTAGTCCGCCAGGGTGTCCACGTCGCCGCGGGCGAGTGCATCGGCCGCCCACGCGTCGAAGTCCGAGGACCACGCCGGCACCTGCGTGCCGGCGAGCATCTCGCGGGTGATGTAGGGCAGCCCGTGGGTCATGAAGCCCGACCCGATCACCAGGACGCCCTCCGCACGCAGCGCTCGCAGGCGCGCGCCGAGCTCCAGCAGCCCGGCGGGGTCCTGGGTCGGGATGCTGAGCTGGAGGACCGGCACGTCGGCCAGCGGGTACATGACCTTGAGCGGCACCCAGGCGCCGTGGTCGAGTCCCCGGCTGGTGTGCTCGTGCACCGGCTGCGCGTCGGGCATCGCCGCTGCGACCCGTCCGGCGAGCTCGGTGGCGTCGGGCGTCGGGTAGGTCAGCTCGTAGTACCGGCGGCGGAAGCCGCCGAAGTCGTAGACGAGGGGCGTCGAGGCCGCTGCGGCCGAGATGCTGAGCGGAGCCGCTTCCCAGTGCGCGCTGACGATGAGGATCGCCTTGGGCTTGGGCAGGCGCTGAGCCCATCCGAAGAGCTGACCCATCCACTCAGGGTCGTCCAGCAGGGGCGGCGCACCGTGGCTCAGGAACAGCGCCGGCAACGCACCATCCTCGGGAGTCCAGTCACGCTGCGCCCTGCTCGCCTCGGCGGCCCCGGCGAGGAAGTCGTCGAAGGCCCCGGCCGGCGTGACGGGGTTGAAGATGTCGGTCACGAGGTTCCTCCGTAGCGACGGCGGGCGCGCACTGCTCAGGAACCGAACTGATAGGGACCGAATCGGCCCCAGGCGACGACGATCGCCGCGGCTGCGAGCTTCTCCTTCGACTGCGTCAGCTTCGCGGAGCCGGCCGCCAGGAAGGCGAGTGCCAGTGCCCCAGCGATAACCCATAGGACGATGTTCATGACGACTCCATCTCGATCTTCGGCTTGTCGCCACGCAATACTTGATGCGTCAACTGAGGGTATGTCCGCACGGTTGAAGCGTCAAGTCATCGCGTAGGCCGTCCCCATGAGCCGGACCAGTCCGCCACCTCGGGCGAGAGGGCGCGGTCGACGAGTGGACGCCCGCGGTCGAACCACGATGGCGCGACGCCGCGCGCATCCTCGACCGCGCCGACGTCACCCGACCCTCCCGGGTGACGTCGGTGCAGTGCCAGGGGCCTACCGCGCGGAGAAGTCGAGGTGCTGGTCCGTGATTGCGATGACGGTCCAAGCCCGACCGTCAGCGCTCGAGAGCCGGTAGGTCGGCAGCAGCGTCTGCGAGCCGTCGGTCTGCGAGTACGCCGCCAGACCGAGGTGCGCCTTCACGATCGTCACGTTCTCGAGCGGCCACGAGATCGCTGAGCCGGGCTGAAGCACGGGCGGGAGGGTCGGGGCCGGTTGGGATGACACCGAGCCGTCGCCCGACGCCGACGCACCGCCGGACCCGGCCGACGTCGTTCCGTCCGGAGCAACCGCCGCCTTGGTGCCCAGCGCGAGGGGGACCGGGCCACCGGCGTAGCCGGCGCCGAATCGAGGATCACTCAGTCGGGCGACCGCATCCTGCTCGCTGACGATGTCGTACGAGCCGATCGAGACCATCGGAGCGAGCCAACCGTCGAGCGACTGCACGCCGGCGGCGGCCAGGCTGAGGCCCCAGGAGGTTCCGGTGCGCTGGCCGTCAACGACCTGGAAGGCCGACACGTACGACAGCGCATCCTGGCCCCCGTTGGACGTCTCGAACTCGAACGAACCGACGTCGACCCCGAGCGAGGCGAGAATGGTCTTCGCGCGGGCGATGGCAACAGTGCCGGCCGGCGCCGGCGGAACGTCGCCGGGGGTGCAGTCGGGAGCCGGCGCGGGTTCGGCGATGCCTCCGGTCGGATTCGTCTTGTCGGGCGTCGTTCCGCCGGGCGCGCCCGGCACGACACCCGCAGCCGGCGCGGCAACCCCACGGCACGCGAACGGGTCCTTGCTCGGGTCGTAGAACTTGACACTCGCCATCCCGTCCGGCTGGAGCAGGAGCGACGGGCCCGAACCATCAGTCGCGCCGACGCTCCACATGCCTTCGAACAGCTTGGCCTCGCCGCTGACACCCAGCGCCTTCGCGACCCTCGTCACCGTCGCCTTCGAGAACGCCGAGCCGGGGTTGTACGCCCAGCCCTTTGCGGAGCCGGCGACGTCGGACAGGCCCGAGGCGTGGAAGACAGTCCGGCCGCCGCCCCAATAGGCGGTGCCGACGCCAGGCGCGGACTGCGAAGTCGTGCCGGGCGTGACCAGGCCGGCACTCTGTCCGGCAGCGGTCGCGTCCCGCGGGTTACCCGTCCCGATCAGGGTTCCGGTCTCGGCCGAGGGCGCACCGTCGTTCCCGGCGTGGCCGATGGCGTATCCCCCGCCGCCGAACAGCACGGCGCCCGCCGCGACGCTCGCCACCCGAACCATCCAGGTCTTGTTCCGTCGCGCCCGGGCAGCGGCCAGGTCGTCGACGACGTCGGCACTGCCGTCGGTCAGCGCGGTCCGCGCTCGCACGGTGGCCCAGGTCTGCTCGAGGTCGAGGTCGGCACCTGCGGCCGGGTCGGCGGCCCGCAGCCGCTCCATCACGTCGTCGCTGTCGCCCGGGCGGGCGGGGTTCTCGGTCACGATGGCCTCCTGGGACGCGAGCCCTGGGTGGGCTCTCCACCTGGCATATGTCGCGAGGACGCCGTCTCTTGCGCCGGGGAGCGTGCATCGTGTTGCGAAATGCCTCGTCGCGCTGATCCGGGCCGCCCGAGCCCGGGATCGTTCAAGCCGTCGCGCGGGCCGCCCAGACCTCGCGCAGCCGGCTGCGCGCGCGGGAGAGCGCGGCGTCGGCCCCGCCACGGGAGATCTCGAGCACGTCGGCGAGCTGTCCGCCGTCGAGCCCGTCCCAGGCGTGCAACAGAAGGATCCGCCGGTCGCGAGGACTCAGCGCCGCGAGCACCGCGCGGACCTCGTCATCGGCGATGACCAGGGTGGCCGGGTCGGCGTCGTCGATCTCCTCGGGCACCCGCTCGACCGGGACCGGTCGGCCCTTGCGCCGGTTGTTCGCCAGGACGTACCCGGCCGTCCGGTAGAGCCACGCGAGCTCCGAGCCCTCGGGGACCTCCTCGCGACGCCGCCAGGCCGTCGCGAGGACGTCCGCGGTCAGGTCCTCGGCGTCGTCGCGCGGTCCACGCCGGACGAAGTAGCGGTAGATGGCCGTCGCGTGCGCGCGAAAGAGACCGTCGAACCACGTGTCGTCACGCAGCGGCACGGATGCTCCCAGGACCTCGACCGGCTACCTACCTGAACTGTGTCGCAGGCAGCGCGAATCTTGCACGCGTGGCGCGCCGAATCTCGATCGAGCGGTCCGAGACGACGGGCGACGTGCGGGCGAGAGCACCGAATGCCTACTGGGCGGCGGGGGGTGCCGTCGGCGGTCGGTACGGCGCGACCGGCGACGGGTACGGCTGGGCGCCGTACAGCGGATACACCGGAACCTCGGACGGCATCAGGATCCACAGGATCGGGTAGATCAGGATCTGGCTGCCCGGGATGACCATCAGGATCAGGACGAAGAGGAGGCGTGCCGGCCACGGGTCGAGGCCGAATCGGCGCCCCAACCCGGCGCACACGCCGCCAAGCACCCGCCCCTCGCGAGGCCGGACAAGTCCCTGCTGCCGGAGGGACGCGTGGATGTCGGACACGATTCCGTCTGCTTTCTTGAGGTGAACGATCTGGGCACCCCTACGGTGCTCCGCGGGCCCCCGCGCGCGCATCAGGGACGAACCCTGACCGGACCCGGAGAATCCCCGGAGCGTCGGTCCGGGGGCCGCCGGTGCCGAGCGAATGCCCGCGTGGACCGCCGGGCGGGCGCAGCGGTGCGGACCACCACCTAGGCTCGGAGCCGATGCCGAGACACCGGGGAGCTCCACCGCCGACCGCCCAGACGCCCCTGGTCCGCACCGCGACCAGGGCGCCGAGGTGGGTCGTCGTCGCGGTCTGCCTGGTTCTTGCGGGCGCGACCGCGGGTGCGATCGGCCTCACCCTGCGCGCGGACGCGGCCCGGACTGCTGCGCCGCGGGCCGGGGCGAGCGCAACGGGGAGCCCCAGCACGACGCAGTCCTCCACGGTGGCGCCCACAACCGAGCCCACTCGGACCCCCACGAAGGCCGCCGCCGCCCCGTCGACCGGCGTCGCGGCCGCGTCCGCGACGCCGCGGCCCAATCCCTGCCCCCTCGACCCGCCGTACACGGGTCCGATCTTCGTGACATCGACGCCCGCGGCTTCGGGCGACGGATCGAACGGCCGGTTGCCGGCGTCGGCGCTGGCGCGTCTCCCGTCGTGGGCGAACGACACGATGGGCACTCCGCAGTACCTGCGCCCCGACGCCGCTGCCGCGCTCGTCCGCCTCAACGACGCCTTCCGCGGCCGGTTCGGCTCGGCGATGGACATCGACCTCACCTACCGGTCCTACCCGGACCAGGTGGCGATCCGCGCGGCGCTCGGCACGATCGCCGCGAAGCCGGGGACCTCGCGCCACGGCACCGGGAACGCGCTCGACGTCCAGGAGTGGTCGTGCATCTACGGGTTCGGTACCGAGAAGCGCGACTGGTTGGTCGCGAACGCCCCGGGGTTCGGCTGGGTGTCGCCGAGCTGGGCGCGCGAGGGCGCCGACAACCCCGAGTACTGGCACTACGATTACGTCGCATGAGGCGCGACGGCCGGTGACCGCTGTGGCGGTCGTCACGCGCCCTCCGGCAGCTTTCCGCTTTCCCAGCAAATTCTCAGCAGATTCGTGGATTCTCGACTCGTGACTACCTCAGCCCGCAAGACCGCCGCCGCGGCAACCGTCTCGAGACGGACGCGGACGACCTGGCGAGACCGGCTCGGTGAAACCGGCTGGTCCCTGCTGCCGCTCCGCATCTTCCTCGGCGTGACGTTCATCTACGCCAGCCTGTTCAAGCTCTTCGACCCCGCATATCTGAACGCGACGGCGCCGGGCGGCGTCAAGCGACAGATGCAGCTCGCCGCGGCCTCGAGCCCGATTGGCGGCCTCGTCCAGCACACGATCGAGCACGCCGCGGTGTTCGGGCTGCTGATCGCCTTCGGCGAGCTGGCGGTCGGGCTCGGCGTGCTCCTCGGCCTGTGGACCAGGCTCGCGGCGCTCGGTGGCATGGCGCTCGCGTTCACCTTCCTGCTCACGGTGAGCTGGAGCACGCGGCCCTACTTCTACGGTCCGGACATCGTCTACCTGTTCGCCTTCACCCCCCTCGTCCTCGCCGGTGACGGCGGCGTGTTCTCCTGGGGCGTGGCGCTGCGGCGGTCGTCACGACTCGACCTGGGACTCCCCGCGACAGCTGTCGGCCCCGAGAGCGCCGCGATCGGCCACGAGGTCGAACGCCGGACGCTGCTGCGTACCGGCGTCGCGGCCGCGGCGGTCGGCGCGTTGGGGCTCCTGGTAGGCGGCGTGGGTGGCGCGCTTCGCCGGTTTGCCAGCGGCGACCAGCAGCACGGAGCC
>JGI24138J36424_10000653_pt1 | contig 11012 bp, 9 predicted proteins | sample BarGraNGADG00312_2_FD_36424 | JGI IMG/M metagenome (IMG submission 36424) | reverse complement strand
CACCGCCCAACACCACCCGCCACCCCCACCGCACAACCCCACCGCCCAACACCACCCGCCACCCCCGCCGCACACCCCGCCTCTGGCAACCGATACGCCCCGCGAGTTGCCACCGACGTTGTATCGCAAGACGGTGTCATCAGGGTGCGTGCGGCGAGGAATGATGCCGTTGTGCGATACCCCGCCCGGGGACTGTATCGCTGACGGGTGAAGTTCCAACTGGCGCCCGCGGGGCGGGCCGCGTGCGCGCCCGGCCTGTGTCACACATCGGCCGCTTGTGTGACATAGCGAGCCAGGTTTGTCCTATTAGGAACATGAGAACGTCCCAATGTCACACATTGGGCCTAGACTGACATTGTGGATCTCGCTATGTTCGAAAACAGCCCTTCGGGCGAACTTGTACCGGTCAAGGGTACCGATCCGCACCGTGGACCGTGGGAGCACAAGGCATTCCTTTCGTACCCCCTCCCCTCGGACAGTCCCGATCTGTCCGGTGAGACATACCGCGTGGTGTCCAACGCTCGCGCGACACTCGCCGCTCTGGACGCAACCGCACGGTCCATGCCGAATCCCCGCTTGTTCCGCCAGCCAACTCTCCGTATCGAGGCGCAGTCCACCGCGGCGCTCGAGGGTACCTACGAGCCTCTCGCGCGGGTGCTGACTGCGAGTGAGGACGATGTGCCGGACGCCAACCTGCGCGAAGTCCTCAACTATGTCGCGGTGGCGGAGGACGCNTTCGCCTGGGTGGAGCAGGGGAGGCCGTGGACGGTCGGCATGCTCTCGGCCCTGCAGGTGAAGCTCATGGCGGGCACCCCGGCGGAGAATCACCACACAGGCAGGATTCGGCCGATCCAGGTTGTGATCGGCCGCAGACCAGATGCGGCACCGGGCGAGCCGCCAATTGCCGCTGCCAGCTTCGTCCCGCCACCACCGGGGCCAGATCTTGAGGCGCGGGTCGCCCGCCTCCTGGCATGGATGCAGCAGGACCACTCCGCCCACATCGACCCGGTGGTCGCCGCCGCGATGGCCCACTACGAGTTCGAGGCGNTCCACCCGTTCATTGACGGCAATGGGCGGATCGGCCGACTTCTCATAGTGCTGCACCTCAACCGCGCTGGCGTCATCTCCGAGCCGACTCTGTCCGTCTCTCCTTGGTTCGAGGCTCGCCGCGGGCTGTACTACGACCGCCTGCTCGCAGTTTCCAGCGTTGGTGACTGGGACGGTTGGGTGCGGTTCTTCGCCCAGGGCCTCCACGAGTCCGCGTTGTCCACGCACCGTCGGATGGTGACGCTCAGCTCTGTCCAGGCAGCGCTGAAGGAAGAGATTCAACACTCCCACCTACGCTCGGGTTCGGCGAGACTCCTTGTCGACGTGGCAGTGTCCCGACCGACCTTCACCATTCGACAGGTGGAGCGCGATCTTGGAATCTCATACGGTCGGGCTCGGACGTTGGTGGATTCGCTCGTGGAGCTTGGCGTCCTTCACCAGTGGGGACCCTCCGCTCGGAACCGTCCTTTCTATGCGCCCAAGGTCATGGAAGTTCTGCTGGGTTCGAGCGCGCGCTGAACTGGCCCGGTCCCGCTCCGCCACCGCGTCCTCGATCTGGCGGAACAGGTCCTTCGTCTCCGCGCTGGTCGCGAGGTTGACGATGACAATCTCCCCGTTGCTCTCCACGAGGATGAACGGTGTGACGTCCGCGTTGACGAAGAGCCTGACCTGACCGTACTCGGTGGTCCGGAAGTGGCCGCGGAGGTGCGGCCCGACGGCGGAGCCGTTCGTGCGCATCTCGATCGTCGGCAGCTCCTCCAGGAGTTCCGCCTCCGTGATGGTGTCCCAGCCGAGGGTGGAGCCGTACATGCCGGAGATCTCGAGCCCGTCGTCAGTAGCGNTGATCTCCGTGGGCCGGGACAGGTAGAAGAGGAAGACGGCCACGGCGATCACGATCGCGCCCAGGATCGCGCCCACCGCAACCAGTTGCTTCCCCGCGCCGGGGCGGAGCTTGCCGTGCTCGTCGAAGAGGTTCCCGTCGTACTTCTGGGCCCGCACGAGCAGGTAGAGCATGGAAACCCCGAAGAAGACCAACGGCACCGCGATCGGGACCGGCACGTCCAGCGCCAGCAGGATCCCGACCACCGTGAAGACCGCCGCATTGGCGTAGGACCACAGCCCGATGAGCCGCGCCACCTTCCTGACGTCCACCTTCTCCCGCTTGGCCTTTGGCATGGTGTTGTAGCCGGAGATGAGGAAATACAGCTTGAATACGTGCACCAGCAAGCCGAGGACGAGCAGCAGGGCGGCCAGCCCGAACCAGAACCACATGCCGCACCTCCTGACGCGATTGCCTCGCTTCCCATCTTCCTCCCGGGGCGGCGACGGTAGCCAGGACGCTCAGCGAGAATGGGTCTCATGGTGGAAAGTGTGCGCAGTCAGGTGCGCGTCGCCGTCGTGCAGCGTGACGTCCAGGGGCTGGTCGATCTCCTCGTGCAGGGAGGGTGGCCGGAGCACACCCTCCAGTGGATAGGTGACGGACTGATCGACGCGCTGGCTGCCGATGCTGCTGGTGCCCGCGATCTCGCGCGGCGGTGCGTCGAAGAGCTTCGCGGCAGGGATTGGATTGGCGACGCCGAACTCGCCGACACCCTGGAGGCGAGGCTGGGCACCGGCCCGTGGCCGATGCTGCGGCCATTGCCGGTGGACCTCGAGGAGCTCTCATCGATCCTGGAGGGTGACCCGGCCCACAATGGCGGGCGGATCGACCTGACCAGCGGGGAGGTGTGGCCGCGGGCGGCGATCGAGTACGCCGAGGAAACGGGCGAGCTTGACCCGGAGGAAGAGGACGACCGGTGGCTACCGGTGTGGTGTCAGGGTTCACGGGACGGCTACCGCGACATGGAGGCGTTCATCGCCCTGCTCGACGACGAGGGGCTGGCTTCGCGGCTGGAGCGCGCCATCGCGGGACGCGGCGCTTTCCGGCGCTTCAAGGACGTCCTGTGGGACTTGCTGGAGCCACTGGATTCCTGGCATGCGTTCAGCGATGAACGCTCGCGTGGCCGAGCTCGCGCCTGGCTCGCCGATGAGGGCTACACGCCTGTGCCCGCCAGTTGAACTCCTGAGGCCGTTCGAAAGGCGTTTCGCGAGGACGCTCGGACGGGGAGTACCTATTCTCGCAGCGCTGCGGCGCCGAGCACCTGCCCGATCGGGGCACGGATGACGAGGTCGGCGGCGCTGTCGTGGGGGGTCGCTTCCTTGTTGATGAGGACCAGCCGGTCACCGCGGAAGCAGTTGACCAGCCCCGCAGCCGGGTGCACGACCAAGGAGGTCCCGCCGACGATCAGCACGTCGGCCGTGCGGATCGCGTCGACGGCGGCGGAGACGACCTGTGGGTCGAGGACCTCGCCGTAGAGCACCACGTCGGGCCTGACGACGCCGCCGCAGCGCCGGCAGCGTGGCACGGCGTCGGGGGTGGACGCGCCTGCCACTACCTCCGCGACGTCGTGGGGCGTCCCGCACTCCCGGCAGTGGTTGCGCAGCACCGAGCCGTGCAACTCGTGGACGGTGCGGCTGCCGGCCAGCTGGTGCAACCCGTCGATGTTCTGGGTGACCACCGCGCTCAGCACCCCGCGGTCCTCCAGCTGCGCGAGGGCACGGTGGGCGGCGTTCGGCTGGGCGTCCAGGTGCAGGATGTTGTGGACGTAGTAGTCGAAGAACACGTCGGGGCGTGCCTCGAAGAAATCGATCGAGAGGATGNCCTCGGGGCGGTACCCGTAGGCAGTCTGTGCGGCATACAGCCCATCCGGTGAGCGGAAGTCCGGTATCCCGCTCTCAGTGGACACGCCTGCCCCGCCGAAGAACACAAGGTTCCGGGCTGAGGCGATGATCTCCCGCAGGGTTTCGGTGGCTGGATCGGGCTGGGGCATGTCTCGATCCTGCCACGGCGCCAGCGTGGTCCTCATTCCACCGAGTCGCCGCAGAGACAGTGCGATACCACTTTGGTATCATGAGGCCATGGCCGGCGTCACACCAGGGGGTGAGGCAGGTGTCATCCCGCAGGATGACCATGCGGCGCAGCATCCCGTCGAACAGGCGCCGCCGGGAGTCCATCGCGACCAGCTGGCCGTCCTCCGGGTTGGTGTAGAGCCTCCGGACCCACACGCGGGCCGTCCCGGACGGGTCGTCCCGGTCCGGGTCCAACAGGGCGCGGGCCGCTGCGGCGGGCAGGGCCCGTGGCCGACCACCCACGCCGGGGTCTGCGCAGGGTCCGACCCGCCGGCGTCCACGATGCCCTCGCTCCCCGCGCCGATTCCCAGCAGCGCGGTGTCGGTCTCCCGGGCCCACCGCGACCGGCAGGGCGGCCAAGGACGCGGTGAACGTGGTTAGATCCGCCGTCGTCACCCCCGCCACCTGCGGGTTCGCGCTGCTTTCGAACATGCTTCCTCCCTACTGAGGGGGTCTGACACGATCCCACCCTCGCGGAGTGAGGGTGTGGACAACGTCCGGCGCCGCTCTGCTACGCATCGAGCTCGAACCGCAGCAGGTCCATGCAGTCTGCCGCCCGATCAACTCCGCCCGAGATGCATTACACCTCCCAGACCGAGGGCGTCGTGCGATGGAGCACGCCCCTCACCCTCTCGCGGGACATCTCCTCGGGCCGCGCGGCGCCTTCACAGTCATCTGGAAGTCCGGTGGCCGCGGGAGGCGACCTTCGCCTCCGCGGTGTACACCGCCAAGCGCTCGCAGGTGGGCAGGCCGGGCGGGTGGAGCACGCCCTCCCAGTGGTCGTAGCTCCAACCGGACGTCCCGACGCGGATCGTCACTCGGCACCCGGCCCCGGAGCGACGGCGGGGTCGCCGACCAGCCTCGCGACGGCGTCGTCCAGCTCGTCCACGAGATGAACGCGTGGGCCCATGTCGCGGCCCGCCGCGAGCGCCTGGAGCGCGGGCCAGACGGGGAGCGTCCTCGTCTTGCCGCGGACCACGTTGCGGAGGGCGTCGTCGATGGCGTGGTCATGCAGTGCCTTGGCAAGAGATCGGTCCAGGTCGGGCGGCTGCCGGGACCAGGCGTACACGCGCGCGTCGAGGGTCTCGTGGTAGCCGGCGGACAGTCCGCCGAAGAGCTCGGCCGGTGTGTAGAGCGCGCTGCGGTACTGCTTCACCGGCACGTCAGGGACCTCGGGGAATACCGGGGCGCCGCGGGCGCGGAGGCTGAATGCTTCGTCAGGGTCCAGGGTGCAGCCGAGGAAGAGTGCGCCCGCGGGGTCCACGCGGCGCAGCACGCCGCCACGATCGGTGAGGTCGAGTTCCTGGATGTGCCAGCCGGCCAGAGTAGTAGCGCCGGCGGCGATGCGCTCGTCGAACTCGGAGACCGACTCGACCTCGACCGTGCGACCTCGTTCGTGTCTCACATCTGTGAACCTACCCGTGGGGGCGGTTGCGCGCTCGCGATGGTGCCGCTGGCGGTCGATGTCATCCTCGGTGATGGGGCGGCGGAACAGCACGTCCCACACGTTCATGACGAGGCCGATCCCCCCGGCGTGGACCGGGCTCAGAGCAGCTCGCGCCCGGTGAGCCTCCGCAGCGCGAGCGCACCCGGGGCGATGGGGAGCCAGAAGGAAGCCAGCCGGTAGAGGAAGATCGCGGCCAGAGCCTCCGGGGAGGCGATGCCGAGGCCTGTGAGGGAGGCCAGGAGAACGGCCTCCACGGCGCCGATGCCGCCGGGGATCGGCGTCGCCGTGGCGACCGTCCCGGCGCTCAGTGCCACGACGGCGACAGCGGCGAGGGTCAGTCCGCCCCCGAAGGCCTCCAAGGCGAAGTACAGGCAGGCCAGGTCGCCGAGCGGCTGCAGCACGACGCCGCCGAAGAGGGCCGCCAGCTTCCCCGGGCTCGTGATGACGCCGCTCATCGCGTCCAGCGATTCCCGGAGCGCCGGGAGGATCGACTCGCGCAGGAGCCGGCGGACCGGAGGGGTTGCCAGGGCCACGCCGATCAGGGCGAGAAACCCGCCGGCGATCGCGGCGACGACCCCGACGGGCGGCAGGCGCTGGAGCTCGGCAGTGAGCGCCCCAGTCCGGCCCGCCCAGACTGCAAAGATGCCCAGCAACAGCAAGTGCATGGCGACGACCGCGGCCTCCTTGGCCGCGCTGGCCGAAATCGCCACGGGCGTGCCCAAGCCCCGCTTTTGGAGGTACCGGACGTTGAGTCCGATCGGCCCGATGCCGGGGGGCGTGAACGTTGCGACGAACGAGGACGCGAGCGCCACCTCCGCGGCCTCGGAGACAGGGATCCGGCCGGGGGTGCCACCCGCGAGCCCGAGTCCAGCTCCCACGTAGGTGGTCACCGAGGCGAGGAGCACTGCGGGCAGCCAGACGCGGTCGACACCGCGGATGGCCTCGAGCATGGCCGGGAGGTTGGCGAGTTGCGGGGTGAGCAGGTACGCGGCGAGGCCGAGCAGCGCGCCGGTGATCAGGGTCCGGGGCCCGACCCGCTCGATCTTGGCGAACTGCGGTTCGGTGACGCCGGTGACCCGGCAGACCTCGTCGATGAGCGGCTGCAGCCCGCCCGGCATTGCCTTCAGGGCCGACCTCGTCGGCTGCGTCAGGGCGACGGGGACGAGTCGGAACAGGGCATCCGTCAGCGGGGGGCTCCCGAGGACGCGCCGGGCCGCCTCGACCGCGCGCTCGGGTCCGACCCGCGCGCTGGTCGCTGCCAGCAACTCGGATACGTCCCCTGCCANGGCGGCACGATCGGCCGCGGACTCGCCGAGATCGAGGTCCGTCACCCAGACATGACCCTCGCTGTCCAGGACGAGGTTGCGCAGATGGAGGTTGCGATGCGCGATCCCGGCCGCGCGCAGGCGCGCGACCTGCTCCCAGCAGTCCGTCAGCACGTCGTCGGTCAGGGCGTCCGCCGACAGGTCGGCGAGCCGGGTGCCGTCGATCCGATCGGTGGCGAGGAGGACCTCGCCCCCCGGCGCCCGCGCAACGGCGCGGACGAGCGGAACCCGCACGTCATGGGTGCGGGCGAGGAGCCCGAGCAGGGCCTCCTCAGCAACGGCCTGACCCGGGGATGAAGAAACGGTGACCTCGCCGACGCCGCGCAGCCGGATCCGGCGATAGGCCCGGTTGAGGCGGTCGACCTGCCAGTCGTTCTCGTCCACGACCTTGATCTGGACGTCCCCGGCGGGGATGCTCGCGCGGAAGTCCCACGGCCGTGCGCCCGGGCCGACGTCCACGACGTCCTGGAGCGCCAGCCCGGCTCGCTCGAGGGTGAAGGCAACGCCGTGGGAGGTGAGGACGCGCAGGCTCCGTCCGAGCGCGAGGAGCAGCGCGGTGCCGATGACTCCGCCGACCCCGACCGCGAGNACGACGTCGAGCGGCGCCGAGCGCGCGGTGACGACNCNGTCCACNACGAGCACGGCGAGCAGACCCCAGACCACGCGCCGCCATGGGCGNGGGATCGCCGGCTGTGCGACGACGGCGGCCGCGGTGTAGGCCGCGAGCGCGCCCGTCGGCGGCCAGCTCGTTCCCACCACGAAGGCCGAGTAGGCGCTCTGGTAGGGCGTCGTCCTGCTGAGGCCGAAGGTCTGCTCCACCCACCCGAACACCAGCGCGGCAAGAACGAAACCGAGGATGCCTCGGCCGAGGACGCCGTACCGCCCGCTGAGCGCAAGTGCGAGGGGGGCGCCGACCATCAAGAGGAGGTAGCCGACCTGCACCACGCCGAGGATCACGAGGCTGGTTGAGCTCGGGAGGAGGCCGAAGGTCGCGACCAGGGCGGCGTTGACCTCGGTCATCGGCTGGTCCGCGATCGTGGCCAGGGCGAGGCCGAGGCCGACGAGTCCCAGGTACCCGGCCAGCGCCCGAGCGTCGACCGCGATGCGGCGCCCGCTCAGGGTGCGGTAGAGCTCCTGAGACGGCGGGCGGGCTGGGACGACACTGCTCGGGGAGTCCCTCGCGTCGATCACAACCGAAAGCTTCCCACGCCACACCCATGCCCGCCCGGAGGTTCGAGGGCGGCTGCCGTCGGCATGGTGGAGATGGTCCTCGAACTGATGGGCGGCAAGCTCTGGCCTACCCGTACAATTGCGCTGTGATTGCCGCGCCTGGCCCCGGTCAGTCGACGGCACACGCCGCCGTCTCGGTGGGCGTCTCCGCTGCCGCTGCCATGAGCCCGGAGAGCGTGCTCACCCTGCTCGGCTCCGCGCCCGGGGGCCTGAGCTCGCAGGAGGCCGCGCGCCGGTTGGCGAAGGCCGGACCGAACGCGGTGCGCTCCCACGAGGCCCGGCTCCTGCCGGTCCTGCTGCGCCAGCTGAGGTCGCCGCTTCTGGTGCTGCTGGCGATCACCGCGGCGCTGTCGTTCGTGTTCGGTCAGCGCAGCGACGCCGTGATCATCGGCCTCATTCTGGCGGCCTCGGTCGGGCTCGGCCTTGTCAACGAGTACCGGGCCGAGAAGGAAGCCGTGGCTCTGCACTCCCGGGTGCGGTACCGCGCGCTCGCGGTACGAGGCGGCCATTCGGTCTCCGTCGACGTCGTCGAGCTGGTTCCGGGCGACGTCGTCGATCTCGAGCTGGGAGAGATCGTCCCAGCGGACGTCAGGCTGCTCGCCTGCACGGGGCTCGAGTGTGACGAATCGGTGCTGAGCGGGGAGTCGGAGCCGGCCGAGAAGCAGGTCGCCGCTGTCGCAGAGCATGCCGCGGTGGCGGACCTGGCCAGCTGCGCGCTGATGGGCACGGTGGTCCATGCCGGGTCCGGGCGCGGCGTCGTGGTCGCCACTGCTGGACAGGCGATCTTCGGTCGGATCGCGCTGGGCCTCGGCGAGCATCAGCCCGAGACCGAGTTCCAGGTGGGGCTGCGGCGGTTCTCGATGCTCCTGGTACAGGTCGCGGGCGTGCTGACGGTCGGAATCTTCGCGGTGAACCTGGTGCTGCACAGGCCGTTCCTGGACGCGCTGCTGTTCTCGCTGGCGATCGCTGTCGGGATCTCTCCGCAGCTGCTCCCCGCTGTGGTCTCGACGAGCCTGGCCGCAGGTTCCCGCCAGCTCGCCGAGCGCAAGGTCCTCGTCAAACGACTGGTGTGCATCGAGGACCTCGGCGACATCGATGTGCTGTTCACCGACAAGACCGGCACGTTGACCGAGGGTGACATCCGTTTCATGCGTTCGATCGGCACGGACGGGGCCGCAGCGGAGGAGCCGCTGAGCCTCGGGCTCGCGTGCACTGAGGCGCTCCTCGACGACGGCCGAGCGGTCGGTGGCAACGCGCTCGACGTCGCCTTGTGGAACTCCCCGGCCGCCGCAGCACACGCGTCAACCGTGCAGGGGCTGCGCAGGATCGCCACGCTCTCCTTCGACCACGAGCGCCGCATGACGTCCGTCCTCGTCGACGGCGAAGCTACGGGCCAGGTCATGGTCACCAAGGGCGCCCCAGAGGCTGTGCTGGCCCGCTGTGTGGACGTCCCGGACTCGGCCCGCACCGCGCTCGACGCCGAGTTCGCCGCCGGAAATCGGGTAGTTGCGGTCGCCTCCCGGCCGGCCCCGGGCCTTGGTGTTCTCGACCCGGGTGCGGAGTCGGATCTGCGCCTGGCGGGCTTCCTCGTGTTCCTCGNACCCGCCCAAGCCGAGCGCCCGCGGCGCGCTGGAGCGGCTCGCAGGCCTGGGGGTGACGGTGAAGATCGTGACGGGGGACAATCCCGCGGTCGCGATCCGCGTGTGCACCGAGCTCGGCCTGCCCACGGCCAACGTGTGCACCGGCGCCGAGCTCAACGGGTTGGACGAGGAGCAGATGGCGCGCCTGGTCGCGGAGACGACTGTGTTCGCCCGCGTCAGCCCGGAGGACAAGGCGCGGATCGTGAAGACCCAGCGGCGGACCGGGGTCGACGTCGCCTTCCTGGGGGACGGCGTCAACGACGCCCTGGCGCTGCACGCCGCCGACGTCGGCATCTCGGTGGAGTCGGCGAGCGACGTCGCCAAGGACGCCGCAGACGTGCTGCTCCTGGAGAAGGATCTCGACGTGCTCGCGGACGGGGTGGTCGAGGGCCGCCGGATCTTCGCCAACACGATCAAGTACGTGCTCATGGGGACCTCGAGCAACTTTGGCAACATGTTCAGCGCCGCTGCGGCATCCGCCTTCCTGACCTTCCTGCCGATGCTGCCTTCCCAGATCTTGCTCAACAACCTCCTCTACGACTCCAGCCAACTGGCCATCCCGACCGACATGGTCGACGCCGAGCAGCTCGCACGACCATCCCGGTGGGACGTGCAGTTCATCCGCCGTTTCATGCTGGTGTTCGGGCCGATCAGCTCCTTGTTCGACTTCGCCACGTTCGCCATCTTGCTGGGGGTCTTCCATGCAGGCCCGGCCTTGTTCCGGTCGGGATGGTTCGTGGAGTCCCTCGCGACCCAGATCCTGGTGATCTTCGTGATCCGGACCCGTCGGACCCCGTTCTTCCGCAGCCGCCCCAGCGTGCCGCTGCTCCTGGCGGCAATCGGCGTCGTCCTCGTGGGAGCAGTGCTGCCCGCCACGCCCCTTGCGTCGGCCCTGGGCTTCACCCCGCTGCCTGGCCTCTTCTTCGCCACCCTCGCCCTGCTGGTTGTCGCGTACCTCGTCCTGATCGAAGCGGTCAAGCGGTGGTTCTTCCGCGCTGCCGCCGAGGTGGTCCCGCCTGTCGCGCGCGCTCGCCGGCCCGGGCATCGCGTCCACCGGCGCGCCGCCCGGTTCTCCACGGCGGGNAAGCGCCCGAGCGTAGACCGCAGCACGGCCAAGACGGCCTGAACGCCGTCCCGCCGCACCAGCGGACGAGACCCCTGAAGGGCCAGGAACGACTGCGCGCAGATGGCTCCGGACGAGCACATGGCACGTGGGTCAAGTCCGCATTGCGCGGCGGCGGCCGCGTGATCATTCGTGGTTGGGCGCTGAGCGCCGGGATCGGGTGTGGCCCGTTCGCGCGGGGTGGCGCCGAGGACCTGCCCGATGGGGGCGCGGACGACGAGGTGCGCGGCGTCGTCGTACGGGGTGGGGTC
>JGI24138J36424_10000650_pt1 | contig 11058 bp, 7 predicted proteins | sample BarGraNGADG00312_2_FD_36424 | JGI IMG/M metagenome (IMG submission 36424) | reverse complement strand
CGGGCGGATCGGGTTCGTGGAGATCGTCGACACCGTCGCGCGGGTTCTCGGGGAGCACGACGGTGCCGCGGCCGGGTCGGTCACCCTGGACGAGGTGCTCGGGGCGGAGCACTGGGCTCGGGTCCGCGCGACGGAACTCCTCACGGCGCTGTAGCGGCGCCCGCCAGGGTCCGTCCTCCGGGGCACCGCTCGGCCAACCGGGCGCCGGCTCCCAGCCGCGGCGCTTACCCTGGTACCGGNGGTCGGCCACCCGGCCCCGCGAAGCACAAGGAGAACCATGGCCTACGCGATCGGTGTCCTGGTCCTCGTCCTCGGCGTGCTGCTGTCCGTCGGCTTGCACGAGGTCGGACACATGATTCCGGCGAAGCGGTTCGGCGTCCGGGTCAGCCAGTACATGGTGGGGTTCGGCCCGACCCTCTGGTCGCGCACCCGCGGCGAGACGGAGTACGGCTTCAAGGCCATCCCGCTCGGCGGCTACGTGCGGCTGATCGGGATGTACGCCCCCCTCTCAGCGACGGGCGCCACTCCCGGCCGTTGGGGTGCGGAGCTCGCCCAGGCGGCACGGGACGCGAGCAACGAAGAGGTGCGGCCGGGCGAGGAGGGCCGCGCGTTCTACCGGCTCTCCGTGCCGAAGAAGGTCATCGTGATGCTGGGCGGCCCGGTCATGAACCTGGTCATCGCCGTCGTGCTGCTCGGCATCGTGCTGATCGGCTTCGGGATCCCGACGGCGACGACGACGGTCGAGTCCGTCTCCCAGTGCGTCGTCCCGGCGAGCGCGGGCACTGCGCGGGCGTGCACGAGCGCCGATCCGGTCGCACCGGCCGCGGTGGCCGGGATCCTTCCGGGCGATCGGATCGTCTCCCTCAACGGGGTCGCGGCGACCTCGTGGGACGCCCTGACCGAGCAGATCCGGAAGTCGGGCGGCGTCGCGGTGCCGATCGAGCTCGAACGGGACGGCGCCCTCGTGACCACCACCGTGACCCCGTTGCTCACCGAGCGCCCGGTCTTCGACGCACAGGGCAACGCGGNGCTCGACAAGACCGGGAACTACGTGACCGAACCGGCTGGGTTCCTCGGAGTCGGCCCGAGCGTCGCCCGGGTCCATCAGCCGGCCGGCGCGGTGCCGTCGCAGACCTGGAAGGCCGTCTCCGGTACCGCGTCGATGATCGTCGGGCTCCCGGCGAAGCTGGTGGACGTCGCGAGATCCGCCTTCGGCCATGCGCCGCGCGATCCGAACAGCGTCGTCGGGCTGGTCGGGGTCGGACGCCTCGCCGGCGAGATCGCCGCCGCCCAGGGCCCCGGCGAGACCCTCTCCGCGCAGATCGCCGGGATGCTCGGACTCATNGCGTCGCTGAACATCGCGCTCTTCGTCTTCAATCTGGTTCCCCTCGTCCCGCTCGATGGCGGCCACGTCGCAGGCGCGCTGTGGGAGGGCGTGCGGCGCCAGGTGTCCCGGGTCCGTGGGCGCGGTCGCACCGGACCGGCCGACGTCGCGCGGCTGATGCCGCTGGTCTATGCGGTCTCCGCGGTGCTGGTCGTGATGAGCGTTCTGCTCATCTACGCCGACGTGGTCAACCCGGTGCAGATCGGCGGATAGTGCCCATCGTCGACGGAAGGTGATACTGGACCTGTGAGCAACTCGATCAGTCTCGGCATGCCCGAGTCCCCCCCGCCCGTCCTGGCGCCGCGACGCCCGACCCGTCGGATCCGCGTCGGCAAGATCGAGGTCGGTGGCGGCGCGCCGATCAGCGTCCAGTCCATGACCACTACGCCGACCACGGACATCGACGCGACCCTGCAGCAGATCGCGGAGCTCACCGCCGCCGGCTGCGACATCGTCAGGGTCGCGGTCCCGACCCAGGACGACGCCGACGCGCTGTCGACGATCGCCCGCAAGTCGCAGCTCCCGGTGATCGCCGACATCCACTTCCAGCCCCGGTACGTGTTCGCCGCGATCGACGCCGGTTGCGCCGCGGTTCGGGTCAACCCCGGCAACATCCGCAAGTTCGACGACCAGATCAAGGAGATCGCGGCGGCGGCCACCGACGCGGGCGTGTCGATCCGGATCGGCGTGAACGCCGGTTCGCTCGACCCGCGGCTGCTGGCGAAATACGGCAAGGCGACCCCGGAGGCGTTGGTCGAGTCCGCCGTGTGGGAGGCCTCGCTGTTCGAGGAGCACGGCTTCCGCGACTTCAAGATCTCGGTGAAGCACCACGACCCGGTCGTCATGGTGCGGGCCTACGAGCTGCTCTCGGAGCGCGGCGACTGGCCGCTGCACCTCGGCGTGACCGAGGCCGGCCCGGCGTTCCAGGGCACGATCAAGTCCGCGACCGCCTTCGGGGCGCTGCTCAGCGAGGGGATCGGTGACACGATCCGGGTCTCGCTCTCGGCGCCGCCGGTCGAGGAGGTCAAGGTCGGGATCCAGATCCTGCAGGCCCTCAACCTGCGGCCGCGCAAGCTCGAGATCGTCTCGTGCCCGTCCTGCGGCCGGGCCCAGGTGGACGTCTACTCGCTCGCCGCACGGGTCACCGCCGGGCTCGAAGGCATGGAGGTCCCGCTCCGGGTCGCCGTCATGGGCTGCGTCGTGAACGGCCCGGGCGAGGCCCGCGAGGCGGACCTCGGGGTCGCCTCCGGCAACGGCAAGGGTCAGATCTTCGTCAAGGGCGTGGTGGTCAAGACCGTCCCCGAGTCTCAGATCGTCGAGACGCTGATCGACGAGGCGATGAAGATCGCCGCGACGATGGAGCGGGCCGAGGGCGCGGCACCGATCGTCTCAGTCGGTTAGCCGGATTGTGGGGCGCGGCGTCGCGTCGTAGTGCAGAATCCCGACATGAGCCGGTGGCGGGGGACGACGGTAGGGCCGCGGGTTCCCGGCACCGACGTGCTCGGTGACGCCGACCTGGAGGCTGCGCGCGTCGTATGCGCGCAGGCGCCGGTCGAGGCGGTCCTGGCGGCCGCTCGGCTGGAAGCCGCCGCCCGTCATGGCATCGAGCGCTCCGGCGGCGAGCTGTGGGGCTACCGCCGGGACGGTGAGCTCGTCGCGGTGGCCTGGGCCGGAGCGAACCTCGTCCCGGTCGTGCCGGATCGCGACCCGGCGGCGATCGACGCCTTTGCCGCGATCGCGACCGAGCGTGGTCGGCACTGCTCGTCGATAGTCGGTGACGCCGCGGTCGTGCTGGGTCTCTGGTCGCGGCTCCGGGAGGACTGGGGGAAGCCGCGAGAGGTCCGCGAGGACCAGCCCTCGCTCGTCATCGACCACGGGCCCCAGGTGGAACCGGACCCGTTCGTCCGCGCGGCCGAGTACGAGGATTTCGACGACGTGCTGCCGGCCTGCGTGGAGATGTTCACCGAGGAGGTCGGCTACTCGCCGCTGGTCGGCGGCCAGCGCGCGTACGAGGACCGGGTCCGCTCACTGATCGCCTCGGGCCGCTCGTTCGTCCGGATGGCTCCGACGTCGTCAGGGCAGCGCGTCATCTTCAAGGCCGAGATCGGGGCTACCGCGCTCGGAGTTGGCCAGGTCCAGGGCGTCTGGGTGGTTCCCGACCACCGGGGCGAGCGACTCTCGGAGAGCGGCATGGCCGCCGTCGTCGAGGCCACTCGCCACTCGATCGCCCCCTTGGTCTCGCTGTACGTCAACCACTACAACGAACCGGCGCTCGCCTCGTACGCGCGCGTCGGGTTCCGGCCCGTCGGCAGGTACGCCACCGTCTTGTTCTGAGCCGGGCCGCCGAGCCGCCGAGCGGCCGAGCGGCCGGCCGCGGGCTGCCGGACCGTCGTCGCGCCCCCAGTAGGCTGTGCCGCATGCTGCTGCGGATGTCGACCCTGTTCCTGCGGACCCTGCGGGAGGACCCGGTCGACGCCGAGGTCGCCAGCCACAAGCTTCTCGTCCGGGCCGGGTACATCCGCCGCGCGGCGCCGGGCATCTACTCGTGGCTCCCGCTCGGTCTGCGCGTGCTGCGCAAGGTCGAGGAGATCGTGCGCGAGGAGATGGCCGCGTCCGGCGCCCAGGAGGTGCACTTCCCGGCGCTGCTCCCGAGGGAGCCCTACCAGGCGACCGGGCGGTGGACCGAGTACGGCCCGAACATCTTCCGGCTCAAGGACCGCAAGGGTGCGGACTACCTGCTCGCCCCCACCCACGAGGAGATGTTCACCCTCCTGGTGAAGGACCTGTTCTCGTCGTACAAGGACCTGCCGGTCGTGCTGTACCAGATCCAGGTGAAGTACCGCGACGAGGCACGTCCGCGCGCCGGGTTGATCCGGGGACGCGAGTTCGTGATGAAGGACGCCTACTCCTTCGACCTGGACGACGCCGGTCTCGCGGCCTCGTACCAGTCGCAGCGTGACACCTACGAGCGGATCTTCCGCCGGCTCGGCCTGGAGTACGTCATCGTCTCCGCGACCTCAGGTGCGATGGGTGGTTCGCGCAGCGAGGAGTTCTTGACCCCGACGCCGATCGGTGAGGACACCTTCGTGCGCTCCGCGGGCGGCTACGCCGCGAACGTGGAGGCGGTCACGACGGAGCCGCCCGCCGCGTTGAGCTGGGACGACGCGCCCGCGGCGCACGTCGAGGACACCCCGGACACGCCGACGATCGAGACGCTCGTCGCGCTCGCGAACGCGCGCTTCCCCCGACCGGACCGCGCGTGGACCGCTGCGGACACGCTGAAGAACGTGGTGCTCTCCGTCGCGCGGCCGACCGGCGAGCGAGGCCTGGTCGTGGTCGGCCTGCCGGGTGACCGCGAGGTCGACCTCAAGCGCCTCGAGGCCGCCCTCGCTCCTGCGGAGGTCGAGCCTGCCGGCGAGGCGGACTTCGCCAAGTACCCCGGTCTGGTCAAGGGCTACCTCGGGCCGGCCGTACTCGGCCCGCAGGGGCCGCATGACGCGGAGACCGGTGCGAGCGCGATCCCGTACCTGCTCGACCCGCGGGTGGTCGACGGGACGCGGTGGATCACCGGGGCGAACGAGCCGGGCCGGCACGTGTTCGACCTGGTCGTCGGCCGGGACTTCGCGGCGGACGGCACGATCGAAGGCGCCGACGTGCGCGCGGGGGACCCCGCGCCGGACGGCTCCGGTCCGCTCGAGCTGGCCCGCGGCATCGAGATCGGCCACATCTTCGCGCTCGGCCGCAAGTACGCCGACGCCCTCGGGCTCACCGTGCTCGACGAGAACGGCAAGCAGCGGGTCGTCACGATGGGCTCCTACGGCATCGGCGTGAGCCGCGTGCTGGCCGCGCTCGCCGAGGCGAACCACGACGACGCCGGCCTCGCCTGGCCCGCGCGCATCGCCCCCGCGGACGTGCACATCGTCGCGACCGGCAAGGACGCCGCGGTGTANGAGGCNGCGGAAGAGCTGGCCGCGCGGCTCGGCACCGCCGGCCTGGACGTCCTCATCGACGACCGACCGAAGGTGTCCNCGGGCGTGAAGTTCGCGGACGCCGAGCTGCTCGGCCTGCCGGTGATCGTGGTCGTCGGGCGCGGGCTCGCCGAGGGCGTGATCGAGGTGCGGGATCGCCGCACCGGCGAGCGTTCCGACGTGCCGGTCGCCGACGCCGCGGCGAACATCGCCGAGCTCGTCACACGGCTTCGCGCGAGCTGACTCCAGGCGCTGCTCCGCGGAGATCAGGCTGACCGCGGTCGGGACGAGGTCAGGACGACGCGGCCTTGTCCGCCGGCCGCTCGGGTAGCCCGGGGAACGCCGTCTCCGGCGCACCCCAGACCCGGGCGGCTGAGGCGCAGTCCGCGAACGCGTCGATCATGACGGCACGATTCGAGGGACTGAGAGTCGCGACGAGCGACCCGTACCGCGCCGCGAGCGCGCTCTCGACGTCGGCCGGGAGATGGGTGGCCGCAGCTGCCCGATCGATGGTGTACGCCGCCCGCCGCGGGTCCTGAGAGGTGGTTGCGACCCCGGCCGCCTCGGCCCAGGCCTGGGCGCGGTTCCGGTGGATCGCGGCGCGCGCACGAGCCGAGTCGCGCGCCGCGCCGGAGCGCAGCGCGGCCGCGACCTCGAACGCGTAACCTGCCTCGTCCTCCGCCGCGACGAGGGCTACCGCGGCGCTCGCGGCCAGGCCGCTCGGCAGGGACGTCGGGATCTCGGTCGTCTTGAGCAGCGGCACCTTGACGGCGCCGAGCTGGGCGAGCCGCTGGGCCTGGATGATCCGATCGGCCGAGATCGAGTCGAGCAGGCGGGCCAGCTTGCCATCGGTCACGGCAGCGGCCGCGCCGCGCGTCGTTCGGTAGGACTCGTACAGCCGCGCGACGAACGCGGTCGGGTTCAGCGCCAATGGCGTGGCTGCGCTCGCGCCGCCGTCGCGCGCCGTGGCGCTCGGTCCAGCGCCGGTCGGTGTCGCATAGGGATCGACGTGCACGCCGCCGAGCTGCGCGAGCTGAGCCGACGCGTGCGCACCGACCCTGGAGAGGACGGGCCGGAGGTCTTCGGCGGCGGCGGCGGACTGGTGGGCGAGGTCGAAGAGGTCGCGCGACTCGACGGCCGCGCGCTGGCGGGCCTGCTCAGCGGCGTCGGCGCTGCGCGGCGTCGGCGCGGCCGTCTCCCGGCGAAGGTCGCAACCGCCGAGCAGCACGGCGACGGCGACCGCGGCAAAGAGGAGACGGCACCACGAGGTGCGGCGGTGATGTGACACAGGCATCGGCGTGATCCTCCCATGCGCGCTCGAGTCGATAGGCTGAAAACGCACAACATCACAGCGCCGGACCCGCACCGAGGGCCCGCCAGGTTGACCGGGAGGGCAGACATGGTGACCCCAGGCGCCACGGAGCGCGTCCGACAGGTCGTCGGGCCGGTCGTCGACGGCGCGGACCTCTACCTCGAGGACGTCGTCGTGAGCCCGGCCGGGCGCCAGTCCGTGGTCCGCATCATCGTGGACCTGCCCGAGGATGTCACCGGCGGCCTCGACCTGGACCGTCTCGCGGAGGTCTCGCGCGCCGTGTCGGCTGCTCTCGACGGCACCGACGCGATCGGTGGCGCCTACACTCTCGAGGTCTCCACCCCGGGCACGGGCCGACCGCTCACCGAGGTTCGCCACTTCCGGCGCGCCGGCGGACGTCTGGTCACCCTGCAGCTGCGCGACGGCTCGAGCCGCGTCGGCCGGGTGCTCTCCGCTGATGAGACGCAGGTCGTGGTGCAGGGTGATGATGGGGCCGGCCGGGCGGTGCCGCTGGCGGACGTGGTGCGCGGTCAGGTCGAGGTCGAGCTGAGCCGCACCGAGGACGAGGAGGGGTGAGTTGGACATCGACATGACCGCGTTGCGTTCGTTGGAGCGCGAGCGGGACATCAGCCTGGACGTTCTCGTCGGCGCGATCGAGCACGCCCTGCTCTCGGCCTACCACCGCACGGCCAACTCTCAAGAGCGGGCTCGGGTCGAGCTCGACCGCAAGTCCGGCCACGTGACGGTCTGGGCCGCCGAGCTCGACGAGGACGGCGCCGTGGTCCGGGAGTGGGACGACACGCCGGAGGGCTTCGGTCGGATCGCGACGGCAACCGCCCGCCAGGTCATCGTCCAGCGTCTTCGCGACGCCGAGGACGACCAGGTCCTCGGGGTCTTCCGGGGCAAGGAGGGCGAGGTGCTCGCCGGTGTCGTGCAGCAGGGCCGGGATCCGCGGGTCGTGCTCATCGACGTAGGCGGCGTCGAGGCCGTGCTGCCCTCGCACGAGCAGGTCCCGACCGAGGAGTACGTGCACGGCGCCCGGATCCGGGCCTATGTGCTCGAGGTTGCGCGTGGCTTCAGGGGACCCTCCATCACGGTGTCCCGGACCCACCCGAACCTGGTACGCAAGTTGTTCGCGCTCGAGGTGCCCGAGGTCGCGGACGGCACGGTCGAGATCATGGCGATCGCGCGAGAGGCGGGGCACCGGTCCAAGATCTCGGTGCGGTCGACCGTCCCGGGGCTCAACGCCAAGGGCGCGTGCATCGGGCCGATGGGCGCGCGGGTTCGGGCCGTGATGGCCGAGCTGCATGGCGAGAAGATCGACATCGTCGACTACAGCGACGACCCCGCCGANTATGTGGGCCACGCGCTCTCGCCGGCCAGGGTGAACTCGGTCACCATCGTCGACCCGGACAACCGCGCGGCGCAGGTAATCGTGCCGGACTTCCAGCTCTCGCTCGCCATCGGCAAGGAAGGCCAGAATGCCCGGCTCGCCGCGAAGCTGACCGGCTGGCGGATCGACATCCGGTCCGACGAAGGCGCGTCCGATGCNTCGGCGGGTCACGCGGAGTGACGCGGGGCGGTAGACTCTCGGCGGCTGGGTCACGTCCCCGGCTCCCTCTGCATGACGCGCAGCGGCCCCTAGCGGGTCCGGTTCGCACCTGCATCGGGTGCCGAGGAAGCGATCTCAGGTCTGTCCTGCTGCGAGTGGTCCTGGATGTCACCGGCTTTGCGCTGGTCGTCGATCAGGGTCGCCGCAGGCCGGGGCGAGGTGCCTGGTTGCATCTCGATCCACGGTGCCTCGACCTCGCCGAACGCCGTCAGGCGTTCCCTCGTGCCCTCCGGCACCAGGGAAGTCTCGACCTGACTGGCGTTCGGACGTACCTCGAGCAGCGTGGGGGAGTCCCCGGTGCACCGGACGGCGCTGACAGCTGATCGTCCTTCGATCGTCGACTAATTGGAGCGGGTTGGAAGCCGATGGCTACCCGATGAGTACACAGCGATGAGTACCCAGCACTAACGACGGTCCACCCTGTCCAGGGCGGACCGAGACAGGAGAGTTGTGGCAAAGGTCCGCGTCTACGAGCTCGCGAAGGAGCTCGGAGTCGAGAGCAAGGCCATCATGGCCACGCTCACCGAACTCGGAGAATTCGTCCGTTCGGCATCCTCGACCATCGAACCGCCGGTCGTCCGCAAGTTGCGTGACGCCTACCCGGCGGGCTCAGTCCCTGCCCCCGCGCCTGCTGCCGCAGCGCCGGCAGTGAAGAAGCCCGCGGCCGTGAAGGCCCCGGCCTCCGCCGAGGAGACCCCAGCGCCTACCGCCGAGGCGCTTTCGGCGCCTGCGCCGGTGGCCACGGCTGCGCCGTCCCTGGCCCCGTTCGACGCCGCGCCCGTCGCTGAACGGCCCGAGCCCGCGGCGCCCGCCACGGATGCGCATCCTGCCCCGGGTGGTGCCCGCCCGAGTGGCCCGCGTCCTGGCAACAACCCGTTCGCGCCCAGCCAGGGCATGCCCCGGTCCGGCGGTGGACGCCCCGGTGGCCCGCGTCCGGGCAACAACCCGTTCGCGCCCAGCCAGGGCATGCCCCGGCCCGGCAGCACTGGTGGAACGGCAGGTACCGCCGGTACCGCGGGTACCACTGGCGCCGAGCGTCCCGGTGGCCCGCGTCCCGGTGGTCCGCGTCCGAACCCCGGAATGATGCCCGACCGGGCCGCCGTCGGGCGTCCGGCACGTCCCGGATCCGGCGGCCCGAGCGGTGGTCCCGGTGGTGGCCGCGGCGGCGCTGGTGCGCCCGCGGGTGCTCGTGGCGGCTTCAGCGGTCGTCCCGGTGGCCCCCCGCTGGTGGGCCTGGTGGCCCAGGTGGCGGCCCCGGTGGCGGTGCCCCGGGCGGTGGCTTCGGTGGCCGTCCCGGTGGCGGCGGTGCGGGCCGCGGTGGCGCTGGTCGTGGCAGCACCCAGGGTGCGTTCGGCCGCGCTGGCGGTCGTCCGGTGCGTGGGCGCAAGTCCAAGCGCGCGAAGCGTCAGGAGTTCGAGCAGATGCAGGCCCCCTCGCTGGGTGGCGTGCAGGTTCCGCGCGGTGACGGCCGAACGGTCGTTCGACTGCGCCGCGGCGCATCGCTGTCGGACTTCGCCGAGAAGATCGATGCGAACCCCGCGAGCCTGGTGACGGTGCTGTTCCACCTCGGTGAGATGGCCACTGCGACCCAGTCGCTCGACGAGGACACGTTCGGAAGCCTGGGTGCCGAGCTCGGCTACATCGTCGAGATCGTGTCCCCGGAGGACGAGGAGCGCGAGCTGCTCGGCTCCTTCGACATCGACCTCGAGGCCGAGCAGGCCGCCGAGAGCGAAGAGGACCTGGAGGCGCGTCCGCCGGTCGTGACCGTCATGGGTCACGTCGACCACGGCAAGACGAAGCTGCTCGACGCGATCCGCTCGACCGACGTCGTCGGCGGCGAGGCGGGTGGCATCACCCAGCACATCGGCGCCTACCAGGTGCACACCGAGCACGAGGGTCTCGCGCGAGCTGTGACCTTCATCGACACCCCGGGCCACGAGGCGTTCACCGCCATGCGTGCCCGTGGCGCTCAGGTCACCGACATCGCGGTCCTCGTGGTCGCCGCGGACGACGGCGTGATGCCGCAGACGATCGAGGCGCTCAACCACGCCCAGGCGGCGGGGGTGCCGATCGTTGTCGCGGTGAACAAGGTGGACAAGGAAGGTGCGAACCCGGCCAAGGTCCGCCAGCAGCTCACCGAGTACAACCTGGTGGCCGAGGAGTACGGCGGCGACACCATGTTCGTGGACGTCTCCGCGAAGCAGCTGACCGGCATCGACACGCTGCTGGAAGCGGTCCTGCTGACCGCCGACGCCGCGCTCGACCTCCGCGCCATTGCCAAGAAGGATGCGCGTGGCGTGGCGATCGAGGCGAACCTGGACAAGGGTCGCGGCCCCGTCGCGACCGTCCTGGTGCAGTCCGGAACCCTGCACGTCGGCGACTCGATCGTCGCGGGCACGGCGTACGGTCGCGTCCGGGCGATGTTCGACGAGCACGGCGACACGGTCCCCGAAGCCGGCCCGGCTCGTCCGGTGCAGGTGCTCGGTCTGACCTCGGTGCCGCGTGCCGGCGACTCGTTCCTGGTGGCTCCGGATGACCGGACCGCCCGGCAGATCGCCGAGAAGCGCGAGGCCGCCGAGCGTGCCGCCCAGCTGGCCAAGCGCCGGAAGCGGATCAGCCTCGAGGACTTCACCCAGGCGCTCGAGCAGGGCAAGGTCGAGACACTCAACATGGTCCTCAAGGGCGACGTCTCCGGCGCCGTGGAGGCACTCGAGGACGCGCTGCTCAAGATCGACGTCGGCGCAGAGGTCGAGCTGCGGATCATCCACCGCGGTGTCGGTGC
>JGI24138J36424_10000634_pt1 | contig 11142 bp, 9 predicted proteins | sample BarGraNGADG00312_2_FD_36424 | JGI IMG/M metagenome (IMG submission 36424) | reverse complement strand
GACTTTTTTCGCTCGAAAGGCGCAACTGTTTTAGTCCCGCCTATCAGAGTGAAGGGAAAACCGTCTAAAGCTGATCTCGAATCGTGCCAGAAAAAAGGAGCAGAAATAGCAACGCTACAGCACAAATAACTCAGCCTTTGCGCCATATGGGCCATATATCAACTAACGGAATGAAATCGAAATACGTGTTCATTCGACACGACAAGAACGCAGCAGACGTTTGAACTCTTTAAGCACAGCTGCTTTACATCCCAAAGAGAAGCCGTCGGTTATATTAGTGCAATTTCTTGTCCGTCAGCAAAAACTCGAGGTTTGCGAATTATCGCGTCAAGGTGCACGCCTGCAACAACGTTCCCGCCAATCGTACTATTGTCGCCTAACGCAATATGAGCCGTTCCCCTTACCTTCTCATCCTCCAAAATAACGCCGATTATTCGCGCTCGCGGATTGGTGCCTATCCCAATCTCCGCAATATTCCTCGCTTCGTCCCCAAGCGGGTTAATAATCTTGAGAACCTCGTTCGCGCGGTCGCCTTGGACGTCAACAGCGACGCCTTTTTCAACTCGAATTTTCATTNGATGTTTTAAAAGCTCGAGCCCGGCCATTGAGCCATCGATCACAACGGTGCCTTTGCAGCTTTCCGGAGCCGTGTAGATTTCCCCTGCCGGCAGATTGGTACTACTACCTTTTTCTCGACAACATCCTAAGTCAAGGTTCCACTTCGAGTCTTTCACATCAAAACAGATATCAGTTCCAACCTCTGACGTGATCCTGACCTGCGACACGCCTTTAAAGGTTTCTGCGAGGCGGCGGGTGTGGTCCATCACGTCTTGAGGGTTGGCAGTCAACCCGCCTTCAATCATCATTCGCTCCGTGACGCCGGGCATACTTGCAGTTCGCACACCAGCTTCATTCGCCCGTTTTCGCGCCTGCGTATGTGTTATTGACATAGTTGTAGGGGCAATGACAACGTCAACGCTGCGCATCGCTTCCGCGACAGCTCGAGGAGGCTCTTCTCCGTGACGGGACCTAGGCGGCATGGTCATCATTATCGCATCGCAGTCCATTTCACGTGCCGTGTCGTATAACGACTTTGCAATTCTAAGTCGCAACGTGTCTGTGACAATGAGCACGGTCTCGGTTTGTTTCAAGCCGAGATATGTGTGCAGAATGGTCCACGAGCTTTGGTACCCACTAATAATGCCCACTTCCTTCGGAGTCCTTGAAGTGCTCCATCCTTATATAATTATTTTATTTCGTTTAGAAAAACGAGACCAAGCAAACGTTAACTGTTCGCGAGCGCCTTATATTTGATTTAATTTACAAAAACATTAAATTAGGAACACTACGATTAATACGTGTTTCTATGAGACAAACTGAGGGAGAAGCAGCCAATACAGTGCAGATTGAACGTATCAATGATCTGTGGGCGTATGTGCTTCCAGATGATGCTCTCGTGACAGGCAGTAGCTATGGCAACAAGAAATGCTTCGTAAACTCAAAGGCGACCGGGGCTATTGAGAACTTATTTTCGCTGGATCTCGGCAGAAACGTTATTGGCTCAACACTCATCCGCTACTATGACGCAGAATCTGGCATTTTGCTCGAACAAACGGGCTCGGGAGATTTCGTAATTCATCCTGCTTACCAGAAACACAAGTTCAAACTTACTCGAGGCCTGCGCATTTCAGAAATTTTTTATGTTCCAAACGCGCCGCAGGACAATCTCGACAAGTGCACGGCTGCCTATTTGGGACTAAAAATCGTGAATAAAACCTCTGAAGTTCAGAAAATAGCAGTCGTTGCGTACGCTGACCTGCGTCCGACGTACCTCGCGACAACAACTGACGTCGAGGTTCGTTTTGCCTACAAAAATAAGGCAATTATCGCTAACAATCGAAGTAATGAGCAATGGACGAGGTTTTTTGGCACGACAGCCAAAAACGCTGTCTGTTCCTATACAACTGATATTTCGGCGGTTACCGACAACTTCAACATNACTCCGCGTTTGGTTTCCTCCTGTGGGAAATACGTAGGAATCGATTTTTCAACAGAACACTGTTCAGTTCAATATATTCCGCTGACAACCGAATCAGCAAAAACGAATGTAACGACAGGAAGCGCTGACGATCGCACGATCATAGGAAGGATCCAAGTAGATATTGAGGTGNCCCCAGAAGGGGAAGAACAGTTCACTTTCATGATAGGGTTCTCTCCTTCTGGGCGCGACAATGCCCTGCATACGTTTGAACTATTGGAAGATTACGAAAAGGTGTACAGACTAACTATCAACAATTTCGTTCAAGAAGCAAGTTATTCTGTAGTAACAACGCCNGATCCGGTCATAAACAGGGGGGTGCAGTGGGCTAAGGCAAACATGGCTCGTGTGAAGGCAGAGTACCCCCAAGGTTGGGGGTTTACGAACGATCCAAGCCTGTCGAGTAACATCGTCGCCCGTGATACTGCATGGTTCTCATTTGGATGCGACTACGTAGCTCCCGATTTTTCCAAAGAGGCTTTAAAAGTCTTCAAACGACTTCAGTCGGCAGACGGCCTCATCGCCGAATACTATAACGGCGTAACAGGGGACGTGGACGACTATCAGCTCAACGTCAATGACGGTACNCCGCTTTATATTCTCGCTGTCGCTCATACGTTCCAGATAAGCGACGATCGTGCTTTTCTCGAAGAGATGTACCCTTCTGTCGAAAAAGCCGCTGACTATGTCATCTCTCAAAAAGACGAACATGGACTCGTTTTCTGTCGATCTAATGGAGTAGGCGTTTATGGCATATGTGGCTGGCGTAATATCATTCCAAACTACGCTATCAACGGTGCGGTAACAGAAGTTAATGCTGAATGCTTCGCTGCTTTGCGAGCCACTGCACTATTGGCCGACTTCATGGGACGTGATGAGAAGGCAGCTTATTTCAGAGCAGAAGCAACAAAACTTAAGACCGCGATCAACAAACACTTGATAGATCCAAAGAGCGGCCTTTACTACCTAAACGTTGATTTAAACGGCAATGAGCATCCTGACGTCACGTGCGATTTGATATTTCCAGTAATTTTTAACGTAGCCACACCTGCGACGTCGCACCTGATCATTGACCGNCTTAATCGTCCAGATTTCCTGACAACGGCAGGTCTGCGGACCGTGCCGCGAACTGCTCTGAACTACCATCCCGAACGAGGATGGGGTTTGACAGGCGGGATTTGGCCTGATGTTGCATTCATGTTTGCTTATTCGTGCTCGACGCATCAGCCCGATGTCATGATAAACATCATGCGTGGAACATTTCGCCAGTACGAGCTAGACCCAACGAACCAAAACACCGTTCCTGGACAGTTCTCGGAGTGGTATCACGGCGAGTCTCTTGTTAACAACGGCATGAAACTATCGCCGTGGTTTCCGCCGAAATACTTGTGGACCGCTGTAGAAGGGGTGTGCGGCATTGGGCTATACCGCGGGCTGCATATAAATCCAAACCTTCCACTCATATGGAAATGGGTAAGCCTCTCAAATATGCCCTATCACGGGAGTGCAGTGACCTACTTTGCGTGCTGGGTCAAAGGGCGCTTGAATATATACGCAAACTACCCGTTTAGTACAAGTTTGCAAAACGCACAATTTGAACTCGATGATGACGTTTCAGCGTTGATTCACGAGAGACTCGAAGAAGTTCACCTAATCGCGCTCGCGACAAGGAGTCACGTGGTCATCTGTATTGGCAATATGGCCACTAGTTCGACTTCGTTCACCTTCAATGTAAGCGAGATCACTGAAACCTATATGACGCCTGGTCGTTACCGAATAAGGGTATTCCACAGCGAGATTGATGACTGGTACGATCAGGGAGTGCGAGAGAGCAGTAACATTCATGGTTTTTCCGTTGGACTCGAAGTCGGGGGTTTCAAGCTGATAGAGATGACACAGCAGGTCACCTAGCGCCAATATCAAGAGTCTCGAGCCATTTTTGAAGAGTGTTTTCTTGCGCTACAGCAGTGTTATCAAGCGTAAGCGGTGTTACGGAGACAAATCCATTGTAAAGTGCATAGACATCGCTGTCGGTCCGCTTGCTCTTTTTTAAGTCGATACCAAGCCAAAAATATGCGTTACCAAGCGGATCGAGTCGTTCTATGGTCCTGAAGTCAAAAATGTTTCTTTGGAGCTTGGTCACTCTAAATCGCGGATTACCNATATCCATCGGAACGTTGACGTTTAAAACGTCGACCTTCTCTGGCATGCCATAGCTGAGAACGTGTGACGCGAGTGCACTAGCAACTTTGGCTGCTAAGCCAAAATCCACTTCCGAACGTGCCTCAAAGACGTGCGCGCCTTTAGCCTGTAAAGANATGGCAATGGACGGAATATCCTGGCTTGCTCCGGTAAGCGCAGCACCTATGGTCCCAGAGGTCATTACAGAATCTGTACTGAGATTCTCCCCGACATTAATGCCTGATACCAGCAAATCCGGTTTCCGTTTGAGGACTGCGTGCTCAGCTAAGAGCACCGCATCAGAAGGTGTTCCGGCGACTGCATACGCTTCATGTTCCTTAATTCGAACGCCTGAAACTCGTACGGGTTCGAACAGTGATAATGATCGACCGACGCCACTTTTTTGAACTGAGGGCGCAACGATAACAACTTTCCCAAGGTCTTTAAGTGCGTTGGCTGCTGCGATTAAGCCATAGGAACGTATACCATCGTCGTTCGTTACTAAAATCGTTTTTTCCTGTGTCATCAAACACCTTAACTGCTGTGACGCATCCCGAACTCGTGGCAACAAGCGACCAATGATTCGGTGCGAAACGGGGACTTATTGATTTTTATACCAAATGTTGCAAGCGCCCTCAGCTGACACCATGCACGGCCCTACAGCTTTGTGAGGGGCGCAAACCTTCGCAAAGAGCCTGCAATCCGTCGGCGCTTTGAGACCCTGTAATATAAGATTGCAGATGCATCCTGTTTTCACTGCTCTGCTTGTGAAATCGAGAGAGTAACGACGTTGAGCGTCGTGAAGCTCAAAATCGTGCTTTATGGCATAGCCGGAATCAGAGATGACTGGGAAACCGCGCCATTCGAGATCAACTACGTCGAATGTGCGACGCATTAGCGCCTGCGCTTTAACGTTGCCCTCGTAATGGACGACACGAGGATAGGCGTTTTCAACTTTATGTTCACCTTTTACAATCTGCTTCACAATTAGATAGAGTCCGTAGAGCACGTCATTAGGTTCAAATCCCGCAACGACCTGAGGAACCGGGAATTCTTCAAAGGGACGCAATCCGATAATCGTGCAAACGTGTCCTGGTAGCAAGAAGCCATCTATTTGCGCTTTGGACTCACTCACGCGCTCTAGCAGCCAGCGTAGTGCGGGAGGTATGAGTCGATGGGAGCACATTATTGAAAAATTGTTCGGCAACTTTTGCAAGAGCGCAACTGACGTCGTAGGGGCTGTGGTTTCGAAGCCGACGCCGATGAAAACCACGTCCTCGATCGTCTTTTTTGCGAGCTCTATTGCGTGAGTGATGCTGCCGACCATGTGTACGTCGCCACCTGAATCTGAAAGCGAACCTTCAGTCCCGGGGACTCGCATCAGATCCCCATAGGTCGCAACTTTTATTCCGTCCTTGGCCAATTTTATGGCCGCGTCGATTTCACCTTGGGGGGTTATGCAAACTGGACAACCCGGACCCATCACCACTTTCAAGTTGTCAGGCAAGAGGGATCGTACGCCAAACCGGGTAATAGATGCTTCGTGTGTCCCGCAAACGTGCATTATCTTGATTTCTTTGCCGTGTTTGTGGACGAGCTCACTGATTTTTTTGGAAAGCGCAAGTGCTGTTTCGTGACCCCGGTAATCAACGTTCAACGTCTCACCTCCGTAAACAGACGCCGTAGAAAAATTCGCTCAGAACGGCTTTATTGCTCGATTTGTTAATTACAAACGTGAACCTATGTTAGAAATATTTAGCTATAAAATGCTCGTCGTGCGTGGAGTTACACACTAAGTAGTAAAAGCTCCACCTGCAAATCCTATTAGTGGGCGCTATTAGCGCGAACAGCAGTTTTTACCTACATACAGTTGGATTCCATATAAGCTTGGGATGAGCGCAGCTGAGCTTAAGCTTTGATCTGCGCAGCAGAAAATCCTCTACCTGCAAGGATCTCTTTTACTCTATCTCTGTGATTCCCCTGCAATTCAATGAGGCCGTCTTTCACAGTCCCTCCGCATGCAAGTCTTGCTTTGAGGTAGCTCGTAAGATCTCCGAGATCAATTTCATGAGGATCAATTCCCTCGATGACGGTGACCTCCTTTCCGTAGCGCCTTCTGTTCACTTTGACTGTTATTCGTTGTTGTTCCTTCGCTACTTCTTCACAGATGCACAACTCGCTAGGGAGTCCGCAAACGGTACACATTCCAGAGCTCATGCCTTTTTGGAAACCTCCGATTTCTCGGTATGTAAGTGCTTATGGCGCCAGATTATATAAACATTAGAGTTCTGTTAGGGCCTTTTTCGGCTTCCTGCCACCCAAACTACGCGAATTGAGCCGCGTCACAGAACACAGCAAAACAAAGAGCGCCCTTAAGGAGTAATCCTTAACGCGCTCCGCGGGATTAACTCGCAGAGACCGTTGAACTTGGGGGGTAGCATATGCTTCCACTTACAAATACTTTATTCGCGTATAGCGCGTTAAATACCTATCATGCACGAATTGCCCCAAGACAAAGCTCTTGAGTTTATCAAAACGAAAAAATACGGAAACCTCGCATTGTGTGGCAGAAACCAGCCTTACTGCATTCCAATCGCTTATACACACACCGACGCCGCGCTGCTCTTATATCAGAGCTCGCGTGGGCGGGCCCTGGAATATCTTGAAGAGAACCAACGGGCTTGCTTCGAGATTCACGATATTAATGACTTCAGAGACTGGAAATCGGTTATTATTGAAGGCTGGATCAGCCGAGTTACCGATCCTGCCGAACTGAGGGACGCTATTCGGAGGATTGAGGAGAACATCAATCTAATAGAGGGATCATATGAGGACGCTGCACAAGCAATAACAAGCGGAAAGGCAGGCGGCGTTTATAAGATCCTTATAGAAAGACTCAGTGCGGTCCAATCCTGATGAAAACCGCCGCTGCTTGCAGCAATTAGCTCTTGCATTTCGCACCGCGTGTTTGTTTCGGGATAGTTTTACGCGTCACGTCGGCCGATACTGAAAGCTGCCAGAGTAGCAGGAGGAACAATGAATAATAGTCGACTCAACTGGAAAATTGGGGGCGAAGCCGGATACGGCATATTGACCGTTGGTGAGATCTTCTCAAAGACATTCGTTAAAGGCGGCTACCACGTTGTTGCGCATCCCGAGTACCCTTCGCTGATCCGCGGGGGGCACAACACGTTTCAACTTAGGATCGATGCACAACGCGTGAGGGCTCCGATCTTACCTGTAGACGTCCTTGTCGCACTAAACGCTGAGACGATTGTAATGGATTTGAACGATGTAGTCCCTGGAGGCGTGCTCCTCTACGATGCGAAGAGCTTCAACGTTGCACCACAGCGAGGGGATATTGCCTTGTGCGATGTACCCCTAACAAAACTGGTAACCGACTTGCACCTGCCCAAAGTGGCCGCAAACGTGGCCGCAATGGGGGCCTCTGTTGCCCTGATCGGATATGAGCTTAGGCTCCTAAATGCCGCAATTCAAGATGTATTTGGCGACAAAGGCGAGAAAATCGTCGAGCAAAACGTAATCGCGGCAAAAGCAGGACATGATTACGTGACGCGCTCGTACCCAGAACCTTACAAAGGCGGACTAAGACCCCTAAAAGGCCCAAACAGGATGACTTTGACCGGAAACGACGCGATATGCATGGGTGCGTTCAAAGCCGGGATGAAGTTTATTGCTATTTATCCAATGACGCCGACGCATAACGTTATGACGTATATCGCCGCTCATGCTCGGGAGTACGGCGTTGCGATGGTTCAGCCTGAAGACGAAATCGCCGGAATCAACATGGCGATCGGGGCGAGTTTCGCCGGCGCTCGATCAATGGTGGCAACTTCCGGTGGAGGCTTTTCGTTAATGGTCGAGGGTCTCGGACTTGCGGGAGCGACGGAGAACCCGCTCGTAGTCGTTGATGGCCAACGCCCCGGCCCTTCAACTGGGCTCGCCACCCGAACGGCCCAAGGAGACTTACGGTTCTGCCTTCATGCATCTCAAGGGGACTTCTTTCGCGTAGTTATAGCGCCGGGCGACCCGAAAGAATGCTTCTTCGAAACGTTCAGGGCGTTCAATCTCGCTGATGCACTCCAAACGCCGGTGCTCATCCTTACTGACAAACATCTGGGAACCTCGTTTTTTACATCGGAACCCTTCGAGACGGACGGACTCAACGTCGATCGCGGCTTGCTGCTCACGGAGGGAGCAGTACCTGCTGACTATAGCCGATACGAAGCGACATCTTCAGGGGTGTCAGCGCGGACGGTCCCAGGAGTTGAGGGTGGCATGTTTAACTCAAACAGCGACGAACACGACGAGCGTGGCTACTTTTCCGAAGATGCCCCAGTAGTCGCAAAGTTAGTCGACAAGCGCTGTAGGAAATTCTTCACGGCGGCAGCACTGCTCGACGGAATCAAGTACCACGGCAACGACTCGTCAGGCACCGTGCTGGTTGGCTGGGGTTCGACGAAAGGTGCGATTCTCGACGCGATGGATTACCTTCGAGCCAACGACGACGTTGAACTCGGGTTCCTGCAGGTGCTCTTTATGAGCCCCTTCCCCTCACAACTCGTCAAAGAGCACCTTGAGGGGAGGCGAGTCATTCTGATCGAAAACAACCGGGGCGCACAGCTCGGCAGTCTCATTAAAGAACACGCTCAGATCAGGCCTGATCATACCATTTTGAGGTACGATGGCAGAGCTTTCAACGCGGATGAGCTCTATCAGAAAATCAAGGAGGTGCTTTGAAATGGGGGACATACATCGCTACGACGTGCCCGGAACGTGGCCTACGTGGTGTCCAGGGTGCGGGAACTTCGGCATTTGGAACGCAATGAAAAATGCTTATGCAAATATGGACCTTTCGCCGCACAAGACGGCGATCGTATGCGGCATCGGGTGCTCGGGAAACCTCAGCTACTGGATCAACACATACGTACTTCATAGTCTACACGGGAGGTCTATTCCCGTTGCACAGGGAGTTAAACTTGCTAACAGCGATTTGACGGTCATCGTACATGCCGGAGACGGCGACACATACGGAGAGGGGTTAGGGCACCTTTTGCACGCTGCTCGGCGAAATGTAGATATCACGGTATTCGTGCACGACAACCAGATCTATGGCCTTACGACCGGCCAGCCGTCGCCAACGACCTTCAAGGGCACCAAGTGGAAGGTCGCCCCGGAAGGCGTCTTCGCGTCGCCGGTCACCCCCTTGCCCCTTGCGCTTATAGCAGGCGCGACCTTTGTCGGACGCGGCTTTAGCGGCGAGAACAAGCACCTCATCGCACTAATGGAAAAAGCGATCCGGCACAAAGGATTCTCGCTAGTTGACATTGGCCAACCGTGCGTCACGTTTAATTACGTCAACACGTGGAAGTGGTGGAATGACCACGTTTACAAGCTTGACGAAACGGAGTATGATCGCTTCGATTACGAGCTCGCCCTAAAGAAGGCGCAGGAAGCGGGAGATAAGATCCCTATCGGGGTGCTATACGAGGCAGAAGCACCGACATTCGATGATGAGTACCGTTCATTAAACGCCGAAGCCCTGGCTTACGCTCCGATAAACGATATCGACGTCAAAAAGCTTATGGCGCGGCACCTTTAGGGCGCGGCTTGACACGAGCTGCCGGCTTGCGAAAGATCATGACGTACTCGTGCTTGAAGAGGTAAAAGCCGCCCACGAGCGCACGATACCTCCACAGGTTGTTATTCTTGCCCTTGCCCCGCTCGTTGTTAAGGATTTCCTTGACGTTGATCGCTTTAAGAACAAAGCCGGCGTCGATGCAGCGCTGCATGCACATAAACCCGAGCGGAACGAGCCGTGAATTAACGTACTTGTCGCCGATCACGAGCGCCATAAAGCCAGCGGGTTTCAGCATTTCATACGCGTGTTGCGCTACTAGACCGATCTTGTCCAGAAATGCCACTTCGGATGAGACGCTTGAAAGATCGCCGTCGCACTCGCTAAACTTGATGATGTCATGATAGGGCGGATGGAGGATGACACAGTCGGCTAGTTTGGTGCCCCATTCTTTAAGTGTGGCGTTTACGCGCTTCGCTGTCGCTGCCAGCGTTGAGTCCCCTACAAGCACGGCGACCGAAACATCGTACGGGTTTCCTGCGCTGTTTATGCGCTCCAGCGAACGTTCAGCCACCACAGGGTCGATCTCAACGCCGAGTCCACTGCGGCCGAGACGCTTACACTCGATGAGCGTGGTGCCCATGCCGCTAAAGAGGTCGACGACTACGTCGCCACGCTTTGTGAAACGTATCAAGACCTGGCGCGGGATCTGGGGGATGAAATTGCCCCAATAGTCTCCAACGTGAGGTCCGGTCTTATCGCGTGGGCCGAGCAGCCACAATGAATCGAGGATGACGTCGTCGTAGTCCTTCCAGTGGCTCAGATCGATGTCGGAAAACTCGGTTGACTTGGGGTTGCCTTGCATGGGCGCGTTCCACTTGGCAGATGCTAAGAAAGCAGCTATACTCGCTGCTGCTTGAATAATTGGGTGAGGTGACCAAACGATAAACTTATCTGTTTGGCTATCGACGTGAAAAATAGGGCCTGTGGTCTAGTTGGTTATGACGTCGCCTTCACACGGCGGAGATCGGGCGTTCGAATCGCCCCGGGCCCATCTGTTTTTTGAATATTGGCGTAGAAATGGGCTTCTTTTTCAATAAGAGTTCGTAACTCCCTGATTTCTTCTTCAAGAACCGCAATTCGAGCCGAAAAATCAGATTCAGGGTTTCGTTTTATAACCGGTTGTATAACCTTCTCTTTATTTTCTGTCTCATCAAAAACTAAGACGATGGCTTTCTGACCCTCTTCCCACGACTCATCTATGTGGGCTGTCTTGCCAATGATCGTTCTATATCTTTGAGGAAGTCGAATTAATGGATATGTC
>JGI24138J36424_10000631_pt1 | contig 11186 bp, 22 predicted proteins | sample BarGraNGADG00312_2_FD_36424 | JGI IMG/M metagenome (IMG submission 36424) | reverse complement strand
GGCGACAAGATCGAATTCTTCGAGGGCAGGTAATGGGCATCAAGAGATTCAAGCCGACCTCGCCCGGCCGCCGCTCCATGACGGTCGACACGTTCGAGGACATCACGCGCAGCGAGCCGGAGCGTTCGCTGCTGGCGCCGCTCAAGAAGAACGGCGGCCGCAACAATTACGGGCGCATCACGACGCGCCACAAGGGCGGCGGCCACAAGCGGCGCTACCGCGTCATCGATTTCAAGCGCGACAAGGACGGCGTGCCGGCCAAGGTCGCGCACATCGAGTACGACCCGAACCGCTCGGCGCGCATCGCTCTCCTGCACTACGCCGACGGCGAGAAGCGCTACATCCTCGCGCCGCAGGGCCTCAAGGTGGGCGACACCGTCGAGTCCGGCGCCGCTGCCGACATCAAGCCCGGCAACGCGCTGCCGCTCGAGAACATCCCGTCGGGCACCACGATCCATAACATCGAGCTGCAGCCGGGTCGCGGCGGGCAGCTGGTGCGCAGCGCCGGCACGAACGCCCAGCTGCAGGCCAAGGAAAAGGGCTACGGCGTCGTGCGCCTGCCCTCCGGTGAGCTGCGCCGTATCCGCCTCACGTGTCGCGCCACCGTCGGCGAGATCGGCAACTCCGATCACTCCAACATCGAAGGCGGCAAGGCCGGCCGCACCCGCTGGCGCGGCGTGCGCCCGACCGTGCGCGGTACGGCCATGAACCCGGTCGACCACCCGCACGGCGGCGGCGAGGGCAAGACCACGGCCGGCCGTCACCCGGTCACGCCGTGGGGCGTGCCCACGCTGGGCTACCGCACGCGCACCAAGCACAAGCCGTCAGACAAGTTCATCATCCGCGGCCGCAAACGCGGCAAGCGTGGGTAAGGCAGGAGGCGCCTTTTGAGCAGGTCAGCAAAGAAAGGTCCGTTCGTCGACGAGCGCCTTCTCAAGCGCATCGAAGACATGAACGCCGCCGGCCAGAAGAAGATGATCAAGACCTGGTCGCGGGCCTCGACAGTGTTCCCCGACATGGTCGGTCACACCATCGCCGTGCACGACGGGCGCAAGCACGTGCCCNTCTTCATCAGCGAGTCGATGGTCGGTCACAAGCTGGGCGAGTTCGCGCTCACCCGCACGTTCCGCGGTCACATCAAGGGCGACCGCTCGGCCAGAAGGTAACGGGTCATGGCAGTAAGGGCACAAGCGAAGTACATCCGTGTCGCGCCACGCAAGGCGCGCGAGGTCGTCGACCTCATCCGCGGCAAGTCCGTGGCCGAGGCGCGCAGCACGCTGTTCTTCGCCAATCGCAACGCCGCGCGCGTGGTGGCCAGGGTCTTGAACTCGGCCGTCGCCAACGCCGAGAACAACAACGCGCTTTCGGCCGACGATCTGTACGTCAAAGAGGCTCGCGTCGACGAGGGTCCGACCCTCAAGCGGTGGCAGTTCCGGGCCATGGGCCGCGTGAACCGCATCCGCAAGCGCAGCAGCCACATCACCATCGCCGTGGAGCAGAGGGAGGTCCGTTCCTAGTGGGCCAGAAGGTACATCCGGGCGGCTTCCGCGTCGGCGTCATCCACGACTGGAAGTCTCACTGGTATACGGAGAAAGAGTTCAAGCAGTTCCTGTCAGAGGACGAGCGCATCCGCACGCACATCCTGCGCAAGCTCGCCCACGCCGGACTGTCGCGCATCATCATCCGCAAAGATCAGAACAACGTGACCATCGACATCCATACCGCGCGGCCGGGCATCGTGATCGGCAAGAGCGGCTCGGAGGTCGACGCGCTGCGCAAAGAGATCCATGCGATGACCAAGAAGAACGTGCAGGTCAACATCATCGAGGTCAAGCGCCCCGAGCTCGACGCCGTGCTGGTCGCCCAGTCCATCGCCGAGCAGCTCGAGAACCGCGTCAGCTTCCGCCGCGCCATGAAGCGCGCCCTGACGAGCGCCATGCGCTCGGGCGCCGCCGGCATGCGCGTGCGTTGCGGCGGCCGTCTGGGCGGCGCCGAGATGGCGCGCAACGAGCACTACAGCGAGGGCCGCGTGCCGCTGCACACCTTGCGCGCGGACATCGACTACGGCTTCCGCGAAGCCCGCACCACCTTCGGCCGCATCGGCGTGAAGGTCTGGATCAACAAGGGCGAGATCCTGCCCGAGGGCTATCCGATGGACGAGGCCAAGGCGCGCCAGGAGCGCGACGAACAGCGCCGCGACGACCGCGGCCGCGGTCCGCGCCGTGACGTCGGTGGCCGTCCCGGCGGTCCCGGTGGCCGTCCCGGCGGTCCCGGCGGTCGTCCCGGCGGCGGTGGCGGTCGTCCCGGCGGCGGTGGCCGTCAGCAAGGTCGCCCGGCACCCAGCGGCCCCAGCGTGCCGATGGGCCGCAAGGCTCCCGAGCGCAAGGCGCCGCCGGCTCCCGCCGACAAGGCCAAGGCTCCGGCCGAGACCAAGCCGGCCGAGCCGACCACCGAGCAGAGTAGCTGACGGTAGAGAGGACGTAGACGATGCTCCTGCCGAAGAGAGTCAAGCACAGAAAACAACAGCGCGGCCGCATGGCCGGCACCGCGAAGGGCGGCACCAGTGTCGATTTCGGCCAGTTCGGCCTGAAGGCGCTGGAGTGCGGCTGGGTGAACAATCGCCAGATCGAGGCGGCCCGTATCGCGATGACCCGCCACATGAAGCGTGGCGGCAAGGTGTGGATCAACGTGTTCCCGCACAAGCCGGTCACCAGGAAGGCCGCGGAGACCCGCATGGGCGGCGGCAAGGGTTCGCCCGAGTCCTGGGTGGCCGTGGTCAAGCCCGGCAAGGTCATGTTCGAGCTTGCCGGCGTGAGCGAGCCCGTGGCTCGCGAGGCCATGCGTCTGGCCGCCCACAAGCTGCCCATCAAGTGCAAGTTCGTGACGAGGGAGGGGAGTCTCTTTGAAGGCTAGCAAGCTCCGCGAGCTCTCCGACGACGAGCTGATCGTGCGTCTCAAGGACACGCGCAAAGAGCTCTTCAACCTGCGCTTCCAGCACGCCACCGGGCAGCTCGACAACCCGCACAAGTTGAACGCGACGCGCCGCGAGATCGCTCGCCTGCTCACCATGCAGGCGGAACGTGAGCGTGTTCGCAAGGCAGCCGGTGGTGAAGCCTGATGGCGACGACGAAGAAGACAGACAGCGGCAAGCCCGCAGCCAAGCAGTCGGCGGCGCGCAAGCCGGCCGACGNAGAAGNCNGCNGCCAAGAAGGCGGCGACGAAGAAGCCCGCCGCCAAGAAGACCGCCGAGACCGCGGCCGTNAAGCCGGCCCGCAAGGTCTCGGCCGCCAAGACCAGGGCCAAGGCCGAGCGCAANGCCCCTGAGAAGGTGCCGGGGCGCAAAGAGCGCCGCGGCATCGTGGTCAGCGACGCCATGGACAAGACGATCGTCGTGCGTATCGACGTGGCTCAGANGCACGAGCGGTACGGCAAGGTCGTGCGCCGTTCGAGCAAGCTCCACGCGCACGACGAACAGAACGCGGCCGGCGTCGGCGATCTCGTGCGTGTCGTCGAGACGCGCCCGTTGAGCGCGATGAAGCGGTGGCGCCTTCTCGAGATCCTCAAGAAGGCCAAGTAAGAGAGCCGGCAGAGGAAGCAAATGATCCAGGTTGAGTCCAGACTACGAGTCGCCGACAACACGGGCGCGCGCGAGATCCTCTGCATCCGGATCCGCGGAGGCTCCCGGCGGCGCTACGCGACGGTCGGCGACATCATCGTCGGCACCGTCAAGGTCGCCACGCCCGGCGGCGGCGTCAAGAAGGGCGAGGTCGTCCGTGCCGTGGTGGTGCGCACCAAGAAGGAGTTCGGTCGCAAGGACGGTACGTACATCGCGTTCGACGAGAACGCCGCCGTGCTGATCGACAACCAGAACAACCCGCGCGGGACCCGTATCTTCGGCCCCGTGGCCCGCGAGCTGCGCGAGAAGAACTTCATGAAGATCGTGTCGCTCGCCCCCGAGGTGTTGTGATGAGCAAGATGAAGATCAAGAAAGGCGACCAGGTGAAGGTCGTCAGCGGCAAGGAAGCCGGCAAGACCGCCAAGGTGATACGCGTCGACATCGAGCATGGCCGTGTCGTGCTCGAGCGGCTCAACATCATGAAGAAGCACACCAAGCCGAACCCGAAGAAGAACCCGCAGGGTGGCGTGATCGAGCGCGAGGCGCCCATCGACGCGTCGAACGTGATGCTCGTCTGCCCGGCCTGCGGTGAGCCGACCCGTGTCGGCTACCGGCTGCTCGACGACGGGGGCAAGGTGCGTAAGTGCCGCCGCGAGAACTGCGGCAAAGATATCGAAAAGGCGTAAGTGACGATGGCCAGGCTCAAGGAAAAGTACTTCAAAGAGATCGTGCCGCAGCTCAAAGAGGAGTTCGGCTACCGCAACGTGATGGAAGTGCCGCGCGTCACCAAGGTGACCCTCAACATGGGCGTCGGCGAGGCCAAGACCAACGCCAAGCTGCTCGACGCCGCCGTCGAGGACCTGGCGCTCATCAGCGGCCAGCGCCCGGCGATCACCAAGGCGCGCAAGTCCATCGCCAGCTTCAAGCTGCGCGAGGGCATGTCCATCGGCTGCCGGGTCACCCTGCGCGGCGAGCGCATGTACGAGATGATCGACCGTCTCGTCTCCATCGCCCTGCCGCGCATCCGCGACTTTCGCGGCATCTCGCCGGCCCAGTTCGACGGGCGCGGCAACTTCGCCATGGGCGTGCGCGAGCAGACCATCTTCCCCGAGATCGACTACGACTCGGTCGAGCAGTTCCGCGGTCTCAACGTGNTCATCACGACGACCGCCAAGACGGACGAGGANGGGCGNGCCCTGCTGGCCAAGCTNGGCATGCCGTTCCGGTCGAACTAGGAGCANTTGAAGCATGGCTAAGACATCCCTCGTGGTGAAAGCCGGGCGCAAGCAGCGCTACAAGACGCGCGAGTACAACCGTTGCNCCAGGTGCGGCCGCCCGCGTGCGTACTACCGCAAGTTCGGGATCTGCCGCATCTGCCTGCGCGAAGTCGCGCACCAGGGCGTCATCCCCGGTCTGACCAAGTCGAGCTGGTGAGGAGGCGAGGACCATGTCAATGACAGACCCCATCGCCGACATGCTTACCCGCGTCCGCAACGGCAGCACGGCTCGGCACAGCATCGTCGAGATCCCTTCCTCGCGGATGAAGGTCGAGATCGCTCGCCTCATGACCGAGCAGGGCTACGTCGTCGGCTACGAGGTCAAGCANGGCGAGCACGGCGAGGTCATCCACGTCGAGCTCAAATACGGCAAGAACAGAGAGCGGGTCATCTCCGGCATCAAGCGCGTCTCCAAGCCCGGGCGTCGTGTGTACGCCAAGAAGGAGTCGCTGCCCAAGGTGCTCGGAGGGCTCGGCACAGCGATCATCTCAACGTCACGCGGGCTTGTGACCAGCGCCGAAGCGCGCAAGCTCGGCCTGGGTGGCGAAGTGATCTGCTTCATCTGGTGAGGACGGCACATGTCGAGGATCGGTAAAGCTCCCATCCCGCTGCCCGCCGGCGTCGAGTTCATCTACGACAACGCCGTCGTGACAGTGAAGGGGCCCAAGGGTGAACTCACCCAGCGGGTGCCCCGCGAGATGCAGGTCGAGGTCGGCGACGGCGTCATCGAGGTCAAGCGACCCACCGACAGCGGCCAGCATCGTTCGCTGCACGGTCTCACGCGGACGCTCATCGCCAACATGGTGATCGGCGTCACCGACGGCTTCGAGAAGCGTCTCGAGATCGTCGGCGTCGGCTACCGCGCCAGCCTCAAGGGCGATGCCCTGGAGCTGCTGGTCGGGTACAGCCACCCGGTGCTCCTCGAGCCGCCGGAGCACGTGGCGTTCGAGACGCCGCAGGCTACCGTGGTCGTGGTCAAGGGCATCGACAAGCAGGTCGTTGGCGAGGTGGCCGCCAAGGTCCGCTCCACCCGCCCGCCCGAGCCGTACAAGGGCAAGGGCATCCGGTACGCCGGCGAGTACGTGCAGCGCAAGGTCGGCAAGCGCGCCTAGGCTGCCTGAGAGAAGAGGAACGTCAAGAAGATGAGCTCACTCAGCATCAGAGAAGCCCGCGCCAGGCGCAAGCGGCGCATCCGGGGACGCCTCGAAGGCACTCCCGCGCGTCCGCGCGTCTCGGTGTTTCGCTCCAACAAGGCGATCTACGCCCAGCTCGTCGACGACGCGGCGGCCGCCACGCTGGTGGCCGCCCGGTCCGTCGAGGTCGAGGGCGCCGGTCTCAAGAAGTCCGAGGTCGCCAAGAAGGTCGGCGAACTGCTCGCCCAGCGGGCCAAGGACAAAGGCATCGAACGGGTCGTCTTCGACCGGTCTGGCTATCTGTATCACGGCCGAGTGAAGGCTCTCGCAGAGGGCGCCCGCGAGGGCGGCCTGGTTTTCTGACAAGGAGTAAAGGACCCCGTGGCTAGAGGATCATTCAGCGAAGGCAACGAGCTCAAAGAGCGCGTCGTCGATATCAACCGTGTCGCCAAGGTCGTCAAGGGCGGCCGGCGGTTCTCCTTCACGGCCCTGGTCGTCGTCGGTGACGAGAACGGCCACGTGGGCGCCGGCTACGGCAAGGCGCGCGAGGTGCCGCTGGCGATCCAGAAGGCGATCGAGGACGCGAAGAAGAACCTGTTCACGGTGCCGCGCTACAACGGCACCACCACGACCCACCAGGTGATCGGCCGCTTCGGCGCCGCGCGCGTGCTGCTCAAGCCCGCCTCCCCCGGTACCGGCGTCATCGCCGCCGGGGGCGTCCGCGCCGTACTCGAGCTGGCCGGCGTGCGCGACATCCTCACCAAGTCGCTCGGGACCACCAACCCCATCAACCTGGTGCGCGCGACCGTGGCGGGCCTGCAGTCTCTCAAGACGCCCGAGGGGCAGGCGCGTCTGCGCGGCATCTCGGTGAGCAAGGTGCTCGGCCTCGACCAGCGCGAAGCGGCCGTCGACGAGACTGTCGCCGCGGCCCCGGCAGGGGAGGCCAAGGAAGCATGACGACGTATCTGCAGATCACGCAGGTCAAGAGCGCGATCGGCCGGCTCCCGAGCCATCGAGGCACGCTGCGCGCGCTCGGACTCAAGCGCATCCGTCACACCGTGGTGCACGAGGACACGCCCGTCATCCGCGGCATGGTGAACAAGGTCGCGTATCTCGTCGAGGTACGCCCGGCAACGAAGAAGTCGTGACATGGCTGAACTAGGACTCCACGATCTGCGCCCCAACCCGGGCTCCACGAAGAACACCAAGCGCCTCGGCCGCGGCAAGGGCAGCGGCCAGGGCAAGACCGCGGGCAAGGGGCACAAGGGCTACAACTCCCGCTCCGGCGGCGGCGTGCGCCCGGGCTACGAGGGCGGGCAGACGCCGCTCTACATGCGGCTCGGCAAGCTGCGCGGCCCGCACATGAAGAAGAGCATGCCGATCGGCCCGTTCCGTACCTACGCGGTGCCGGTCAACGTCGGCCGCTTGGCGCTGGCCTTCGCGGCCGGCGACGAGGTCACGCCCGAGGCCCTGGTGGCCAAGGGCATCGTGAAGAACACGCGCACGCCCATCAAGATCCTCGGCGGCGGCGACCTCGACAAGGCCCTCAACGTGCGCATGGCGATGTACTCGCGCAGCGCCGTGGACAAGATCGAGGCGGCCGGCGGCAAAGCCGAGCTCCTCTGACCGGCGCGGGGGGATCGCGGCTGTGAACAACAAGCTCTGGCAGTCGCTCGTCAACGCCTGGAAGATCCCGGACCTGCGCACGAAGGTCCTCTTCACGGCGGCGATGATCGCGATCTATCGCTTCGGCGCGCACGTGCCCACGCCCGGCGTTAATCTCGATGCCCTGCAGAAGTTCTTCAACGAGGGCGGGGCGGGCGTCGTCGGCTTCCTCGACCTCTTCTCGGGCGGAGCGCTGGCGCGCGTCGCCCTGTTCGCGCTCGGCATCATGCCGTACATCACGGCGTCGATCATCATGCAGCTGCTCACGGTGGTCATCCCCAGCTCGAGGCGCTCGCCAAAGAAGGCGAGCAGGGCCAGAAGGAGATCACCAAGTACACGCGCTGGCTCACCGTGGGCCTGTCGTTCGTGCAGGCGATGGGCTACCTGGTGCTGTTCCGCAGCCAGAACGCGCTGCCCAACCTCAACTGGTGGCGCGGCGCCTTGATCGTCTCAGCCCTCGTCTCCGGCGCGGTGTTCGTGATGTGGCTCGGCGAGCTCATCACGGCGCGCGGCATCGGCAACGGCATGTCGATCATCATCTTCATCAGCATCGTCTCGCGTATGCCGTCGGGCGCCGCCAAGCTGGTCACGCTGAACCTGCTCACCATCGTGCTGTTCGTGGTCATCGCTCTGGCGGTCGTCGTGGGGGTCATCTGGATCACCACCGGCGAGCGCCGCGTGCCCGTGCAGTACGCGAAACGTGTGGTCGGGCGCCGCATGATGGGCGGCACCAGCACCTTCATCCCGCTCAAGGTCAACATGGCGGGCGTGATCCCGGTCATCTTCGCCTCGTCGATGATGATGATCCTCCCCACGTTCACGCAGTTCCTGGGCAGCGGGGGCATCGCCGGCTGGTTCAACGACGTCCTGGGGCCGAACACCTTTCTCTTCATCATCCTCGAGGCCGTGCTCATCATCATCTTCACGTACTTCTACACGGCCGTGACGTTCAACCCCATCGACCAGGCCGACAACCTCAAGAAGTACGGCGGCTTCGTGCCGGGCGTGCGGCCGGGGCGGCCCACGGCCGAGTACCTCGACCGCATTCTCACGAGGCTCACGTTCCCGGGCGCCCTGTTCCTGGCCGCCCTGGCCGTGCTGCCGTGGCTCATGTCGCGCACGCTCGCCGTGCCCTTCTACTTCGGCGGCGTCTCGCTGCTGATCGTGGTCGGCGTCGCGCTCGACACGATGCGGCAGATGGAAGCGCAGCTGCTCATGCGCCACTACGAGGGTTTCCTCAAGTAGGGGTGCGACGGTGACCGAGACTCAACGCAACGTGATCCTCCTCGGCCCCCCCGGCGCCGGCAAGGGCACCCAGGCCGAGCGCATCGTCGCCGGCTACGCGCTGCCGCACATCTCCACCGGCGAGATGTTGCGCGCGGCGCTCGCCGAAGGCACCGAGATGGGTCTCGCGGCGCAGAAGTTCATGGAGGCCGGCGCGCTGGTCCCCGACGAGGTCGTGATCGGCGTCGTCCGCGATCGCCTCGCGCAGGCCGACGCCCAGAAGGGCTTCCTGCTCGACGGCTTCCCGCGCACCATCGAGCAGGCGGAGCGCCTGGATGTCATGCTGGCCGACGGCGGCCGCGCCGTGACCCACGTCATCCTCATCGACGTGCCCGAGGACGAGCTCGTGGAGCGCCTTGCGGGGCGGCGCATGTGCAAAGGCTGCGGCAAGGGCTACCACGTCGTGTTCGACCCGCCGCAGAAGGAAGGTCTCTGTGACGTCTGCGGCGCCGAGCTCTATCAGCGCAGCGACGACAACGAGGCCACGGTGCGCAACCGCCTCGAGGTGTACCGCGCGCAGACCGAGCCGCTCGTCGGCTACTACGAGGGTCGCGGCGTGCTCAGAAACGCGTACGGCCGCGGCAAGATGCCGGACGAGGTGTTCGCGCAAGTCGAGCAGCTCCTCGAGGGCGACTGACACGGCGTGATCGTCCGCAAGTCGGCAGCCGAGGTCGCGAAGATCGACGCAGCAGGCAGCATCCTCGCGGACTGCCTCGACATGCTGGCCGCGGAGGCGCGCCCGGGCGTGACGACCGCCGCGCTCGACCGCTTGGCGGAGAGCCTGATCAGGGCGCGCGGCGGGGCGCCGACGTTTCTCGGCTACCGGGGGTTCCCGGCGTCGATCTGCGCGTCGCCGAACGACATGGTGGTGCATGGCATCCCGGGAGCGTACCGGGTCGCGGAGGGCGACGTGCTGAGCATCGACGCCGGCGTGACGCTCGGCGGCTACGTGGCCGACTCGGCCATCACGCTGCCCCATGGGCGCCGTCGACGCCGAGGCCATGCGCCTGCTGGATGTGACGGCGGAGTCGCTCGAGGCCGGCCTTGCGGAGTGCCGTGAGGGCCGGCGCCTGGGCGACGTGTCGCACGCCGTGCAGGAAGTGGTCGAGGCCGCCGGGTTCAGCGTGGTGCGGTCACTCGTCGGTCACGGTGTCGGCAAAGAGATGCACGAGGATCCGCAGATCCCCAACTACGGGGATCCGGGCCGCGGGCCGCGGCTCGAAGAAGGCATGGTGTTCGCCATCGAGCCGATGGTCAACGCCGGCGGCCACGAAGTGTTCGTCGCCGACGACGGCTGGAGCATCTCCACCGTCGACGGTTCGCTCTCGGCGCACTTCGAGCATACGGTGGCCGTGGGCAAGAAGGCGCCGCGGGTGCTCACGCGCCGCCGCTCGGAGAGGGGCGGCGCGCAAGGGTAGTCCGGCGACAGGGCGCGGCCGGACGGCCGCCGCGCCGCCGCAGACGACTTGTTTTGTGGCACAAGTCGTTTGTGGTAACATATCGGGCCGCTGTCTGTCGACGAGTAGGGAGTATGGCGAACAAAGAAGAAGCCATCGAGATAGAAGGCGAAGTGGTCGAGGCTCTGCCCAACACGATGTTCCGGGTCCACCTCGACAACAACCACGAAGTGCTCGCCCATATCTCCGGCAAGATGCGCATGAACTACATCCGCATCCTGCCCGGCGACAAGGTCAAGGTGGAGCTGTCGCCCTACGACCTCAGCAGAGGCCGGATCACGTACCGGTTCAAGTAGCGGCCACCCCAGGTCGCCCGGAGGCGGTGTGCGGGGGCCGCAGGCCCGCCGCACGCTCGAGCGAGGATCACCGATGAAGGTAAGAGCATCAGTCAAGCCGATGTGCGAGAAGTGCAAGGTCATCCGCCGTCACGGCACGGTACAGGTGATCTGCTCCAACCCGCGGCATCGTCAGAGGCAGGGGTAAGTCCGCATGGCACGTATCGCAGGCATCAACATCCCGCCGCAGAAGCGGGTCGAGATCGGGCTCACGTACATCTACGGCATCGGTCGTTCCACGTCTAACAAGGTCCTGGGCGTCGTGGGTATCGACCCCGACACCAAGGTCCGCGACCTGACCGAAGAAGAGATCGTGCGCCTGCGCGAGGTCATCGACCGTGAAGTCACGGTCGAGGGCGACCTGCGGCGCGAGCGCTCGCAGAACATCAAGCGACTCATGGACATCGGCTGCTACAAGG
>JGI24138J36424_10000630_pt1 | contig 11190 bp, 12 predicted proteins | sample BarGraNGADG00312_2_FD_36424 | JGI IMG/M metagenome (IMG submission 36424) | reverse complement strand
CAGCCCAAGGACCCGGCCAAGCGGCGCCTCAAGCTCAAGCTCACCCTGTACATGATCACCACCGCCCTGAGCCAGTACAACAAGGGCGGCGACCCCGAGATGGAGCGCTGGACGTCCAAGCAGCCCGACCGCATCTACCAGTTCTCGGTGGAGCCGGAGGGCATCGCCGCCTACCTGCGCGTGCGCGGCGGCAAGACGAAAGCCGGGCGGGGCGTCTACGAGCGCCGCCGGCCCTTCGTCCACATGCGCTTCCACGGCGTCGACGGCGCCCTGNCGGTGATGAACAAAGAGGTCGACTTCGTCGACGGCGTCGGCAAGGGGATGGTGCGCATCGACGGCTCGCCCGAGTACGCCGCCAACCTCAACGACTTCATGATGCGCGTGCAGGCGCTGCTGACGGGCTGAGGGTGCGACTGGGCAGCCTGATCACCTCCCGGCCGCTCGTCCCCTCAGGCCGCCTCCTCACTCTCCCGCCGCGCCCGCGCGAACCCCAGCACGGCGAGCCCCAGCGCGATCACGAAGAGGATCACCGACCCCGTGCGCACGATGTTGGCGATGGTGTCGGTGGAAGCGAGCGTGCCCGTATCCCGCAGGATGTTGTGCCAGTCGTGGCCGGCGCCCGAGCCGTCGTCGCCGAACAGCGGCAGCACCATGGCCTGGGCGTCGCCGACGTACACCGACACGTTGTTCAGCGACTCGGCCGCCCACGCGACCATGAGGATCGCGGCGAAGCTGTCGCGGCGCCACCAGAAGTAGCCGCCCAGCCCCAGCGGCGCGGCCACCTGCAGGAACGAGCCGGCGAACGAGCACAGCAACGCCGGCGCCCAGAAGGTGAGCAGGTGGCCGAACTCGTGCACGCCGAGGTCGAAGTAGGAGAGCAGCCACACCCATCCGCCGTCCGTGTAGGTGAGGTACATCAAGAGCACCGTCACCAGCGCCGCCGCGATCCACTGGATGGTGGTGTGCCACGGGGTGGGCTCAGCGACGTTCTCGGGGCGGCCGAGTAGCCGCACGCGGAAGGAGCGNGAGCCGGCGCCGGGCCGGGCGTCCGTGCCTCGTGCGGTCCCGCCGTGCCCGGCNGTCCCCGCCAGCGCGCCGGCGCCCGCGCGGCCGATCTCGCCGAGCGGTCTCGGCGGCACGGTGCCTTGCATCTGTTGCTGGTCCGGTCCCATGGCGGCATGCTGGTCGCCCACTACATCGGCAGGTCCGCGCCTCCACCTGAACCGCCGCGACCTGGTCATTTGTTCTATCCGCACTGCGAACCTTGCGGTCGATATTCGTGCCGGACGCCCACTCCTGGCGCGCGACGCGCCGGGCCTCTGGCCGGGGGAGGCATCATGCAGCTGCTCATCGCACACGGCGACGCCACGTCGAGGCTCGCGCTCAAGTGCGTGACGGCGGATCTCTCCGCCGGCGACCTCGAGGTGATCGAATGCGGCGAGGGCATGGAGACGCTCGAGATGCTCCTGGCGGCCGACTCCCCGGCACTCGCGGTGGTCGACTGGGATCTGCCCGGGTGCGATGGCCCCGAGCTTTGCCGGCTGGTGCGCGCGTACCACGAAGCCGGCCCCCCGTACATCATCCTGCTCGCGCGGAGCGACTATCGCCTTGCCGAGGGCCTCGAGGCGGGCGCCGACGACTGCGTCCATACACCCGCTCAAGGAGACGAACTGCGGGCGCGCATCACTGTGGGGCGGCGCTTTGCGGCGCTCCCATGGGGAAGGGTGATGCGCGCCGGAGCGTCCGCAGCGGATCGCTCACTCGACGAGACGGTCTCACTCGCGGCGCAGCGTTCGCTGAATGGTGATGACCTCGTCGGCGACGACGCCGCCGAAGGCGACCTGCCCGGCGCGAAGTTCGAGCTGGAGTCGGTGCTCGCCGCGCAGTGACGACCGGCGCCGGGCGGCTGCCCGGCGTTCATCAGCGCATCAACGGCTGCGGCTCGCTTGGCAAAATGGAGTTGTGATCGCTGCGACGAGACTCATGCCCCCTCCAGATTGAGCCACAGTCGCGAATCGCGTCTGCCCGCCAATACTGCCGCAGGCCGCGGTTGCGCATTTCGACTCGACTGGTCTCATCCGGGCCGGGTACACTCACCCGGTCAACAGCCCCCGCCAAGGTACGCGGGCGCGCAGCAGAAAGGACCGGTCCGCTCATGACCCTGCACGTCACCCTCCCCGACGGCTCCCCTCTCGAGCTCGACGACGGCGCCACCGTGCTCGACGCCGCGGCGGCGATCGGCCCGCGGCTGGCGAAAGCGGCCATCGCGGGCCGCGTCAGCGCCGCTACAAGGCCGGATGTCACCCTGTTGGTTGACGTGAGCGCCGCGCTCCACGACGGCGACGCTCTAGCCATCGTCACTCTGAAGGGTGACGACCCCGACGCCGTCGACGTCCAGCGCCACACCGCCTCGCACGTCATGGCCCAGGCGATCCTGCGCCGGTTCCCCGGCGCCAAGTACGCCATCGGGCCGACGATCGAGAACGGCTTCTACTACGACTTCGAGTTCCCCGAGCCCATCGCCGAGGCCGACCTGGCGCGCATCGAGAAGGAGATGGCCAAGGTCGTGAGCCAGAACCTCTCGATCGAGCGCTACGAGCTGCCTGTCGACGACGCGCTGGCGGTGTTCGGGCCGGCGGGTGCAGCCGGCCCGGCCGGGGCCGGCGAGCCCGGGACGGGCCCCTCCGGCCTGCCTGTGGGCCTCGACCAGCCCTTCAAGGTCGAGCTCATCGAGGACCTGGTCACCGCCGCCGCGGCCGAAGGCAGCGAGGCCCCGACCATCAGCGTCTACCGCCAGGGCGACTTCGTCGACCTCTGCCGCGGGCCGCATCTGCCCAGCACCAGCAAGCTCGGCAACGGCACCTTCAAGCTCACCAGCCTCGCCGGCGCCTACTGGCGCGGCGACGAGAAGAACCCGATGCTGACGCGCGTCTACGGCACCGCCTTCCCCAGCAAGGAGGAGCTGGCGGCCTACCTCGAGGCGCTCGAGCTGGCCCGCCAGCGCGACCACCGCCGCATCGGCCGCGACCTCGACCTGTTCAGCTTCCACGAGGAAGGCCCCGGCTTCCCGTTCTTTCACCCCAAGGGCATGCGCCTCTGGAACGCGATGGTCGACTTCTGGCGCGCCGAGCACGTGCGTGCCGGTTACGAGGAGATCAGCACGCCGGTGATCCTGCGCCGCGAGCTCTGGGAGCGCAGCGGCCACTGGGAGAACTACAAGGACAACATGTACTTCACCGAGATCGACGAGCAGCCCTACGCGGTGAAGCCCATGAACTGCCCCGGCGGCCTGCTCATCTACAAGGGCCGCCGACGCAGCTACCGCGACCTGCCGCTGCGCATGGCCGAGCTCGGCCGCGTGCATCGCCACGAGATGAGCGGCGTGCTCCACGGCCTCTTCCGCGTGCGCTACTTCACCCAGGACGACGCGCACATCTACTGCACCCCGGAGCAGCTCGAGGACGAGGTCCGGGGCGTCCTGCACTTCATGCTCCGCATCTACGCCGCCTTCGGCTTCAGCAACGTCAAGATCGAGCTCAGCACGCGCCCCGAGAAGAGCATCGGCAGCGACGAGGTGTGGGAGCGTGCCGAGGACGTGCTTGCCACGGTCCTCGACAGTGAGACCGGCGCCGACGGCGCGCTCCTCGCCTACCAGCTCAACCCCGGCGACGGCGCCTTCTACGGCCCCAAGATCGACTTCCACATCCGCGACGTCATGGGGCGCACCTGGCAGTGCGGCACCATCCAGGTCGACTTCGCCATGCCCGAGCGCCTGGACATCACCTACACCGGGGCCGACAACGAAGAGCATCGGCCGGTCATGATCCACCGCGCCCTGCTGGGCAGCATCGAGCGCTTCATGGGCATCCTGCTCGAGCACTACGGCGGCAACCTGCCCACCTGGCTGGCGCCCGAGCAGGCGCTGGTGCTGCCGATCGCCGATCGCCACGGCGACTACGCGCAGGAGGTGCTGCGCACCCTGCACGCCGCCGGCGCGGCCGACCCGGAGAAGGCGCCGGTCAGCCTCCACATCGACATCGATGACCGCGGCGAGAGCATAGGCAAGCGCATCCGCGACGCGCAGCTGCAGAAGGTGCCGTACATCCTCGTGGTCGGCGACCGCGAGCAGGAGAGCGGCGCGGTAAGCGTGCGCGAGCGTGGGGAAGACAAGGGCCCGCGGCCGCTCGGCGAGTTCGTCGACCAGCTGGTCGACGAAGTGCGCGAGCGGCGCCTGCCGGGAGAGACCGCCTAGCGAGGGGTGCAGCCATGCGATGTTCGTCGCAGTACCAGCCCCAAGGGCTGGCCGCCGCCTACGAAGGCTTCCTGCGGCGGTCCCCCAGCTACGCCGCCACCACGGCGGTCGACGACCTGCGCGCAACCGACTACGCGCGCCTCGACCGCCTCGGCCACACCTACCTCGACTACACCGGCGGCGGCTTGTACGCGGAGTCGCAGATCCGCCGCCACCAGGAGCTCCTGCACGAACGCGTGCTCGGCAACCCGCACGCGCAGAGCCCGGCCTCTCTGGACTCGGCCGAGCTTGCCAAGGAGTCGCGCGAGGCGGTGCGGCGCTTCTTCAACGCCCCCGAGGACGAGTTCGAGATCGTCTTCACGCCCAACGCCAGCGGCGCTCTCAAGCTGGTCGGCGAGGCGTATCCCTTCGCGCCCGGCGGCGTCTTTCTGCTGAGCTACGACAACCACAACTCGGTGAACGGCATCCGTGAGTTCGCCTGCGGCAAGGGCGCGGCCGCCACCTACATCCCGGTGCGCGAGCAGGACTTGCGGCTCGACGAGGAGCAGGTCCAGCGCGCCTTGCGCGGCGCTGGGGACGACGCGGACAAGCTCTTCGCCTTCCCGGCGCAGTCCAACTTCAGCGGCGCCCAGCACCCGCTCGAATGGGTGTCGCAGGCGCAGAAGCTGGGCTGGGACGTGATCCTCGACTGCGCCGCCTTCGCGCCGACCAATCCGGTCGATGCGCAGGCCATCGGCGCCGACTTCATCCCGATCTCGTTCTACAAGCTGTTCGGCTACCCGACCGGCAGCGGCTGCCTTATCGCCCGCCGCGAGAAGCTCGCCAAGCTGCGGCGGCCGTGGTTCGCCGGCGGCACCATCACGCTCGCCTCGGTGCAGCAGGAGGACTGGTATCACCTGGCGCCCGGCGCGACCGGCTTCGAGGACGGGACCATCGACTACCTCGGGCTGCCGGCGGTGACGATCGGCATCGAGCACCTGGAGAAGGTCGGGGTGCCGGTGATCCACGAGCGCGTGCACGCGCTGGCCGGCTGGCTGCTCGACGAGATGGCAGCTCTGCATCACAGCGACGGCTCGCCGCTCGTCAGGGTGTTCGGGCCCCAGGGCATGGAGCGGCGCGGCGCCACCATCGCCCTCTACATCGTGGCGCCGGACGGGCGGCCCTACGACGTCTACGACGTCGAGGCGGCCGCCGCCCGTGAGNGCATCTCGGTGCGCAGCGGCTGCTTCTGCAACCCCGGCGACGGCGAGGTCGCGCACCACATCTCGCGCGCCGACATGGAGCGCTGCTTCCGCGACCCTGCCGCGGCGATCACGCTGCTGCAGTGCCAGCGGACGATCGAGGACAAGACCGGCAANGTGCCGAACACGATCCGCGTGTCGCTCGGTCTGGCGTCGAACTTCGCCGACGTGCACCGGTTCATGGCGTTCGCGGAGAGCTACCGCGACCGCGTCGCGGAGTGAGCCGGCCGGCGTCCCGCGGCGGGGCGCTCGCGCTCGTCTGACCGTCCACCGCGCCCTCCACGAACGTCACTGCGGTTCGGTCGACCTGCCGCCGCTTGGGCGGTCGATCGACGTGGTCGCACGGTAGACGAGCCGCCGGACGCCGAGCCGTGATCGCCTGCGTCGTCAGCTCAGCATGGACGAGTCCGGCGAGCGGTGGCAGGTCGCCTACCGGCATCTCAGGCGTATGCGGCGCCTGATGCCGTCGTTGTCGATCTTGCGCAGGGCGGGCGAGCCATACCCGGTCGAACTCAAGACCCTCGATACCGTTCACCTGGCCACGGCGCTCATGTGGCGCGACCGTCGCGCGCCCGGCCTCGTCTTCGCGACGCACGATCGTCAGCCGGGTCGCGCCGCCGCAGCGCTGGGCTTCGAGGTCATTGGCCTGTAGCCAGACCGGCGCGCGGCGCCCGCAGAGCCTCTTTGCTCGACGATGGGTGGAAGCGCGCCTCGGCGCGTACTGGCGNGAGGCAGAGGGGGCCTGACGCCAACGACCCCGGCCGGCGGCGGATAGTTTTCTCGTCTCTTGGGTATCTCATTCATCGAGTTACCTGTCTATTGATGGGAATCCCATGGCACGCAGCTACACCGCAGAGGACATCACCGGCGCCACCCGGCGGCTCGACGTCGCCATGACGAGCCTCACGGTCGCCCTTTCCCGCGCGGTCGGCATCAGTGTCCCCGAGATGATCACTCTCGAGCACCTCGATCACGAGGGCACCATCGGCCCCAGCGAGCTGGCCCGTCGCCTGCAGATGACGACCGGCGCCGTGACCGCCCTCGTCGACCGGCTTGAGCGGAGCGGTCACGTGCAGCGCGCGCCGCATCCGCGCGACCGCCGGCGCGTGATGCTGAAGCGGACCACCAAGGCCGACGAGGACTTCACCGAGGAGATCGCGCCCATGGCCATGGAGATCCTGGCGCTTGCGGAGAGCCTGAGCGACGAGGAGCGCCGGGCCGTCGGCCGGTTCCTCGACGGGTTCATCGCCATCATCGCACAGACCGCGGCGGAGGCGTGTGCCCGATGACCGCCTTCCGCAGCCACACGATCGCTCGGGCCGCATGGCCGCGCCGCGCCGGTCGTCACTCTGAAGGGAGCACATGAGCACGAATCCCGCCACCATCGGCGGTGCGGCTCCGGCCGCAGCGAACACGACGCCCGAGCTGGCGCGCCGTCTCGGCCGCCTGCGCATCTGGAACTTCGGCGTCGGCGTCATCCTGGCCCTCGAGGCCGTCGCCATCGCCCTGCTGACCAACGGCTTCTCACTGCCCGTCACGGCCAACTACATGACGGGTCCTCCTGGCACGCCGGCAAAGCTCACGAAGCTGTTCGAGCTGCCGCTCGGCTGGGGCGTCTTCGCCTTCGTCGCCATCTCGGCGGCGGCGCTGTTCATCATCGCCTCGCCGCGCGTGTTCGACTGGTACAAAGCCAACCTTCTCCAGGACCGCAATCACGGGCGCTGGATCGAGTACTTCTTCAGCTCGAGCATCATGATCGTGCTCATCAGCATGATCACCGGCGTCAGCGACATCGCGGCCCTGCTGGCGATCTTCGGCGTCAACGCGAGCATGATCCTCTTCGGCCTACTGATGGAGAAGTACGAGACGCCGGGCAAGCCGAGCTGGCTGTCGTTCTGGTTCGGCACCTTCGCCGGCATCATCCCGTGGATCGTCGTTGCCCTGTACGTGTGGAGCCCCGGCCTCGACGGGCCCGCGCCGCCGACCTTCGTGTACGGGATCATCATCAGCCTGTTCATCTTCTTCAACGTGTTCGCCCTGAACATGTGGCTGCAGTACCACAAGGTGGGGAAGTGGCGGGACTACCTGTTCGGCGAGAAGGCCTACATCATCCTCAGCCTGACGGCGAAGTCGCTGCTGGCNTGGTGGGTGTTCTCGGCCGTGCTCGCGCCCTGAGTNNCACGCCCGAAGGGGTGTTTGGCGGGAGGGCCGGCGGCGGGTAGCGCCGCCGNCCTCCCTTCGTTGTATTCTGCAGCGAGAGTCAGGGTCGCGGGAGGGGACGCCCCTCCGCCCGGAGGTGACGTTCGTGCCCGGTGTCAGCGCAGGAGTGCTCCTCTTCCGGCGGGTCGCAGCCGGCCTCGAAGTCCTGCTCGTGCACCCCGGTGGCCCCTACTGGGCCAAGAAGGACGCGGGCGCCTGGAGCATCCCCAAGGGCGAGGGCGAGCCCGAGGAGCTCGGCGTCGCACCTGCGGCCCCCGCCGAGCCCTGGCGCCGCCCGCCCAAGGTCAAGCCGCGCCTGAGGGCCGCCACCGCGGACCTGCTGGCGGTCGCGAAGCGTGAGTTCCGCGAAGAGACGGGCTTCGACCCGGACGCCCTGACGGCGCCCGGAGCCGCCTACCTGCCACTGGGCGGCGTCAAGCAGCGCGGCCACAAGATCGTCTACATGTGGGCGCTCGAGGGCGACTGCGACGCGTCGCTGGTGATCAGCGAGCCCTTCGAGATGGAGTGGCCGCCGCGCTCGGGCAAGCAGGCGTCGTTCCCCGAGGTCGACCGCGCCGCGTGGTTCGGCCTCGAGGCGGCGCGCGAGAAGCTGCTCGCCGCCCAGCGTCGCTTCCTCGACGACCTCGCGGCGCTCGCGGGGGCCGGCTCCCGCCCCTCGGCCGGCTCCGGCCCTTCCACCGGCCCCGCCCGCCCGCCGGACACCTAGTCCGCGTCCTTAGGCTCCGTCTCCGGCGGGGGCAGCGACGGCAGGTGCGGCTTGCCGGCGATGAGGTCGAAGAAGGCGTCGCGCCAGGCGTCGACGTGCGCGTTGATGCGCGCCTCGCGCCGCCGCTGCCTACAGCCAGCCGCGACGCCGAAACATGACGAACATCACGGCGACGGTCGCCACCTGGCTCGCCACGCCGAAGAGCAGGAACGCCGGCCAGCCGGTGATGTTGAGCACCAGCCAGCCGAAGTTCATGCCGAAGAAGCCGGTGAGCCAGGTCAGCGGCATGAAGATCGTGGCCACGATGGTGAGACGCTTCATGACGTCGTTGAGCCGGTTCGACACGGTCGAGAGGTACACGTCCATGGCGCCGGCGAGCAGGTCGCGGTAGCTGTCCACCAGGTCGCTGATGCGGATGAGGTGGTCGTACACGTCGCGGTAGTACCGCTCCATCTCGGCGTCCATGCCGGGCACGCTCACCACCCCGGTCGCCAGCCGCGCGAACAGGTCGCGCTCGGGGGTGATGATCTTGCGCCAGGTCACCAGGCGGCGCTTGAGGCGGAAGATCTGCTGGAGCTGGGCGTCGTCGGGCTTCTCGAGCACACCGTTCTCGAGATCGTCGATGCGATCGTCGAGCTTGGAGAGCTCGGGGAAGAAGCTGTCCACGAGCGCGTCGACAACGGCGTACAGGAGCAGCGGGCCCTTGGCCGCCGGCAACCGCTCGCGGGCGGCGCGGGCACGCAGCTCCTCGAAGGTCGGGCAGTCGTCGTGGTGCACGGTGACGAGGTACCTGCCGGAGAGGAAGCAGTGGACCTCGACCAGCCCATCGCGGTCGGCGTTGGCCCCGTAGGCGACGAGCATCACGAAGCCCTCGTACTCGTCGAGCTTCGGCCGCTGGCCGAAGTGGGCGGCGTCTTCCACGGCAAGCGGGTGCAAGCCGAACAGGTCACTCAGCATGGCGACATCGTCGTCGCCCGGGCCGTGCATCTCGAGCCAGAAGAACTCGCTCTCGTCGAGGTGCTTCTTGACCAGGTCCCGGTCGACGGCGTCGTGCGAGCCTTNGGTGTCGACCAGGAAGTGGGCTGGCTTGGCGTGCATCGGTCCCTCCAGGCTGCGGTCCTGGGGCGATGCTACTCCCGGCGCGTGCGCGCGGCCAGGGGCGGGTTCGCGCGCGCCTCGCGTGCGCACCAGTCGACGCCTTGAGCGCCGTCGTGTATACTCCCCTGCGCCATCAAGCGGGAGCTTTCGAGCACCCCACCCTGCGCCCGTTGCCGGCCGACAGGGTCCATCACGAGAAAGGAGATCGTGAGGGCTCGCCGTTGGCGAGCCTTTTGCCGTATATGGGTAGACCATTTTCTCCAAGAGACAAGTTCATGCGGGACCGGGCCAACGAGGTCCGCATCCGCATCAACGACGGCATCACGGTGCCGCAGGTCCGTCTCATCGACGAAAAGGGCGAACAGCTCGGCATCAAGCCGATAGCCTTCGCCCAGGAGTACGCCGCCTCACACAACCTCGACCTCGTCGAAGTGGCTGCGCAGTCCGACCCGCCGGTGTGCCGGATCATGAACTACAGCAAGTATCGCTACGAGCTCGAGCTCAAGGCGAAGCAGGCGCGCAAGCACCAGAGCCAGATCGTGATCAAGGAGATCAAGTTCCGGCCCAAGGTGGGCGTGCACGACTACGAGACCAAGAAGGGCCACGTGCTGCGCTTTCTGCAGCACAAGGACAAGGTCAAGGTCACGATCATGTTCCGCGGCCGTGAGATGGTCCATCCGGAGCGCGGCGAGACGCTGCTCTTGCGGCTCGCCGAAGATATCAAGGAATACGGCGTCATCGAGTCCAAGCCTCTGCAAGACGGGCGCAACATGGTCATGATGCTGGCGCCGGTGAAGTAGCGGGAGGGAGGTACGTATGCCGAAGACAAAGACCCACAGCGCGTCCAAGAAGCGCTTCCGTCTCACGGGCACGGGCAAGCTGGTCCGCCGCCACGGGATGAAGAGCCACCTCCTGGAGCACAAGAGTTCCAAGCGCAAGCGGGGCTTCCGCAAGGTGTACGACGTCAGTCAGGCTGATACCAAAGGGATCAAGCGCCTGCTCGGACTGCGCTAGGTCAACGCAAGCGATCCACCGCCCGGCCGACGCCCCAGGCAGCGGCCGGCGTAGTGCCAAGGAGTACGGACCATGTCTCGTATCAAACGGAGCGTCAACGCGCGCAAGAAGCGCCGCAAGGTGCTCGAGCAGGCGAAGGGCTACCGCGCCACCAAGAACTCCAGCTACAAACGGGCCAAGGAGCAGGTGCAGCGCAGCGGCCAGTACGCCTACCGCGACCGTCGCGTGCGCAAGCGCGCGTTCCGCCGTCTGTGGATCATCCGCATCAATGCCGGTGCCCGCGAGAACGGCCTGTCGTACAACCAGTTCATGCATGGGCTGCAGCTTGCCCAGATCGAGCTCGACCGCAAGATCCTTGCCGAGCTTGCCGTGAGCGACGCGCCTTACTTCGCCTCGCTGGTCGGCCAGGCGCGCGCGGCTCTCGAAGCGGCCTGAGGCGGGCGAGTCGCTTGGGGTTTTAGGCGAACCGCTCAGCAGCCCGCAGAACGCCCTCGTCAAGCGAGCGGCGTCGCTGCGCCGGCGCAAGTTCCGCGAGCGTGAAGGCGCCTTCCTGGTGGAAGGCGCCGACCTCGTCATGGCCGGCCTCGCCACCGGGCATCGCCCGCAAGTGGTCTTCGTGCGCGAGGAGCGGGCGGAGGAACTCGGCGCTCAACTGGGGT
>JGI24138J36424_10000618_pt1 | contig 11316 bp, 9 predicted proteins | sample BarGraNGADG00312_2_FD_36424 | JGI IMG/M metagenome (IMG submission 36424) | reverse complement strand
AACAAGTGGCTTCTCCGCCTCGGTCTTGGCGCCCTTGTTGCGGCAGTGACCCTCCTTATAACTCACGAATACATTCAGCAAGTGTGGCATATTCCGATAACGGTTCCCCTCGCTGCATTGATTCCAGCCTTTTTCCTCCTGATCCTTGGAGGACAAGAGACTGAGGGTACCCTCAAAAAGGTCGACTATGACGTGCTGCTGTTCTTCATCGGCCTCTTCATTATCGTCGGAGGGCTTGAAAAAACGGGCGTGATAGCAACGCTTGCTAGTGGAATGGTGAACGCCGCAGCTGGCAACAACGTAGTACTTATGTCCATGCTCCTTTGGGGATCGGGCTTTGCGAGCGGCTTGATCGATAACGTGCCATTTGCTTTAACCATGAGCTACGTCATTCGGGATATGTCGTTTGTCCCTTCAATTCTAGCTACGTCCTTGATGGTATGGGCGGTGTCATTAGGCACTGACATCGGGGGCAATCTTACGCCCATTGGCGCATCAGCTAATGTCGTAGCTTACAGCTCACTGGAGAAGCACGGAATGCGCATGGGGTGGATCCGATGGATAAAAATTGCAGCTCCGCCCACGTTAGTGGCTCTCGTGCTCTGCAATCTCCTCCTTTACATAAAGTATCTTGTGGGGTTTTACTGATGGAACTTAGTGTGGTGGTCACATGAAAGCCCTCATCTGCGTTGACGGATCGCCAGTCACGAATGAGGGATTTAAGTGCGCAGTGAATGCGCTTCGAACCGATATCGAATACACGCTCTTATACGTGCTTGAAGAGCACGGCATCTACGACAGCTACAAAAGAATCTTTAGAGAGGACCTAGAACGAATAGAAGAGCTTTTTGAAGACGTCGATTCAGAGAAAGAAGCGGCAAAAAAGATCTTTGTTCTCCCATTGTGCGAATATATGCGCGATCTTGGCCTTAGCGTGCATGCAGTTGTGAGGGAGGGTCCAGCTGGAGAAGAGATTCTGGACGAGTTGCGCGACGGAAAATACGATCTCGCGGTCCTTGGGGATAGGAAGAGCCTCTCTCCAGCAAGGCGTCTCTTGGGCGGGACGCTCACTGAAGTAATGAGTAATGCAGATACGTGCGTCATGGTCGTACGGCCTTCTCGACCCTAGCTCTACGCCTCAATAACACCACGCAAAAAGCAGGGAAAACGTCGTTTATGGACTACGCCAACGATGACTACACAGCTTTAGCTGGCATTAATCGCTTACGTACCTCTTCGAGTACAAAGATCGAAAGACACACGGCAAAGACGTACGCAAGCTCAGCAGGACCAACGGGGACCGTCCGAAAAGCAGACTGTAGCGCCGGCACATACACGACGGCGAGCTGAATGGCTAGAGCGACGATCACCGCGATAATTAGCCAGCGGTTGGTGAGGGCACTTCTGTGTAAAACAGAGCGCTCAGATTTGCAGTTAAACGCGTTCACAAGCTGAAAGATCGCAATCGTAAGGAAGGCCATGGTTACCGCCTGTTCGGGGTTAGTCGATAGTACGTTAACGTACATGAGTAAGGTCCCAACGCTGATGATAGTGGACATAAATGCGNTCCTCCTAATCATCAGCTTCGAGATGATGCCCTCTTTGGTCGCGCGTGGTCGCTGTTCCATAACGTCGCGCTCTGCTAGTTCCAGCCCAAGTGGAATGACGCACACCCCGTCAGTGACGAGGTTAATCCAAAGAATCTGAACCGGGTGAAGTGGAAGGGGCAGGCCAACTAATACAGCTGCGAAAATGAAGATTAATTCGGCGATATTGGTAGATAGAAGATATAGGATTACCTTTCTAATGTTTGCAAAGATTCGTCGGCCCTCACTTACCGCCTTAATGATCGTCGCATAGTTGTCGTCAGTGAGGATCATATCAGCCGCCTCCTTAGCAACGTCGGTTCCGCCCCGGCCCATAGCCACCCCTATGTCCGCGCTAACCAGAGCGGGCGCATCATTGACCCCGTCGCCCGTGACGGCCACAATATGTCCTTGCTTTTTGAACGCTTCGACCAGGCGGCGCTTCTCAAGAGGTCGTACGCGGGCAAATACCGAAACCTCGTTTATTGATTTGGCGAGCTCAGCGTCACTTAAAGCGTTGAGTTCGTCGCTTGTCAATACGGGATCCGTTTTGCCAATGATCCCTAGCTGGACGCCGATGGCCTTCGCCGTGTGAGGATTGTCCCCGGTAACCATGACCGTACGAATGCCCGCCCTTCTACTCACGTCGAGCGCGTCTTTTACCTCTGGTCGTGGTGGGTCTTTCATGCCAACGAGGCCAAGAAATGTAAGCCCCGTGAGGGAGTCATCGTCGATTATGGCCGTGCCGCTCGTGCTCCCATTCACGTGCCCGGCGGCAATGTCACGCGAGGCAGCCGCGAGTACCCGCAATCCATTTGCCGCCATCGTTCGGTTGGCCCTCAGGATCTCTTGCACGATCGTTTCGTCGATGGCCTCTTTCGATCCAATTATGAGGGTTTCACAGCGGGCTATTATGACCTCCGGAGCGCCCTTGACGTACACCCGGCCGCTGCTTGCGGCAGCCATATACAGCTTCTCAGGATCAAAGGGGATCTCATCAACCCGCGGATATGCGTCTTCGAGCGCCTGTTTTTCAATGCCTACCTCTACTGCTGCTGCGAGGAGCGCCAGCTCGGTAGGATCACCTACGGCGTTACCGTCTGCAAGATTGGCATCATTAGCGTACGTCATCGCTGTAAGCAACTCACACACACTCTTGTCTGCCTTCGCTGGAATACCAGCCTCACCTTTGAAGGTAGCTCCAGAGGTATCAGCAGAGAATGGGACGGCGCCTCCATTCGGCACCCAAAGCTCTTCAACACGCATCTTGTTGAGCGTCAACGTCCCGGTCTTATCAGTCAAAATGACGTCAGTTGATCCGAGCGTTTCAACGGCAGAAAGACGCCGAATNATGGCATTTTCTCCTGCCATCTTCCGGACCCCTACCGTCATAACCACAGTGATTGCGGCGGGTAGTCCTTCGGGTATCGCTGAAACTGCTTGGCTAACCGCTATAAGAAACATCTCAAAGAGCGAAAAACTCCGGAGCACGCCCACGACAAAGAGAATGCCAACAATCACAAGGACGAGGATACCGATCCATTTTCCCAGCACTCCTAGATCCTTCTGCAGCGGTGTTTCTTCGCGTTCTGCGCTTTGCACAAACTCCGCTATGCTCCCGAATTCAGTGGCACGTCCGGTAGCGACAACGACTGCCTCCCCTCGACCCTCAGTTATGACCGTTCCTGCGTAAACGATGTTAGGCGTGTGAGCGTGCGTCTGTTTAGCTACCGTCTCAGATTCTCCGGTGAGCATCGATTCGTCCACTTTCAGCGATTTAACGGTAAACAATCGCGCATCTGCTGGCACTCGATCGCCTGCCTGGAGCTGTATCACGTCACCGGGGACAATTTGTCTGGTGTCCATTACCTCGGAAACGCCGGCTCGGACCACTGTGCTCTTGGGAGCAGTTAGTTCCTTCAACGTTTCAAGGACGTTTTCCGCCTTGTTTTCCTGAACAAAGCCGATGATAGCATTTATCACCAAGATGAGGGCTATGACAAGCGCGTCAATAATAGAGCCAAAGAAGAGCGTTATAACGGCAGCGACAATCAAGATATAGATAAGTGGGCTTTTGAACTGCCTGAGGAAAACAAGGAGCTTATGCGGCTTTTTCGCTTGCGGAAGTTCGTTCGTGCCAACCGTCGAGAGGCGTTTAGCTGCTTCTGCTTGAGTCAGCCCTTGCTGGTTTGAACCTATCAGGTTAAACGTCTCTTCTGGACTCCGAGCGTGCCAGTCTTCAGAATTAGTGGCTAATTTTATTCCTCCTGTTTTACACAATGCACCTGCACTCTTTTCGTCGCCTCGTTTATGACCTTTTTGCAGTGAGCTATTTTAAAACCTCTTGCACGTTACCAAATCAATTCCCGTAAGCCAGTCTCCACAGCCTCACAAATAACCCTCACGTCCTTGCTGGGGCCATCTTTGTATCGGGCATAAAAGCCCGCTTTCGCGTATCAGCACATCAACTAGCACGTTCTGCTGTTGGTTATTATGCCGCAAACTGCTCAACGCTAAAGCCCCTAGATCGCGATGCGCGATGCCATGCAATCGTAAAAGACTATGAGGTGGGAGGGATAATCACTGAGTGGTAAGCCATGACGATCCGAGAGATCGGTTGTTGCGGTGCGTACTGCAGAACTTGCCTGAAACAGCAGAAGGAGAAGTATCCCGATGAAAGGTCTTGCCGAGGCTGCAAGTTAGGGTATGAACGTGGCGAGAGGGACTTGAGCAAGGCCAAATGCCAGATTAAGGTCTGCTGTTTTAGGGATAAGGTATTGGAGACCTGCGCCGATTGTCCTGATTGTCCCTGTGAGATCTCGAGTAAGTTTTACGGCAAAAGGGGATGGAAATATGGACAATACAAAAAGCAGCTTGAATTCATCAAGGACAACGGTTATGAGGAGTTCCTAAAGAGAGCAGATGGATGGAAAGGACCGCATGGAAAACTGGAGAGCAGATAGATCAGGATCGTTTCAGAAAGCGACTGCTAAAGTACACGAGAGAGATCCAAGCTGCTACATGGCTCACGCAAAAGCTAGCTCAACCTTAAGGCGATCACAAAGGAGGGTATTATGACCGCACTTAAAGTTCGAATAGAAGAGTTGAAACCAATGCGTGTCGCGAGTATCCGCGTTATAAGCGCAAATCCCGAATTCGACGCGTGGAGTAAACTCAAGCTGTGGGCAGAGTCGAAAGGGTTGCTGCGTGATCTAAATAGTCATCCGGTGTTCGGGTACACCTATAAACCCCCGCACAACGATAATGCCGAATATGGTTACGAATTCTGGATCGGCATAGACGCCGAAACTGAGGTTGCAGGGGATGTTACAGAACAAACGTTTGATGGTGGACTCTACGCAGCCATCACCCATCACGGCCCGCCGATTCCGGAGGTCTGGAAGAGCTTGTGGGACTGGGTCCAAGAGAGTCCCTACAAATGGCGCAAGACCCACGAACTAGAGAGGCCTAGGAATCCTCTTGCACCGGTGCAAGACTGGATTTTTGATATGTACCTCCCCATAGAGAGGGCATAAAACCCACCTACATTAACAGCAATACATCCATTAGATGAAGCATGCTCGATGCCCTTTCTGACGATACGGAACTAATCGCACCGTGCGGTATGAACTGTTCGGTGTGTAGTAGCTATCTTGCGCACAAATACGATTTACGAAGTAAAGGGGTGAGAATGCCGTATTGCACCGGATGTCGCCCCCGGGATAAGAAATGCGCATTTTTAAAGAAACGATGCGACCTCCTTCTGAAACACAAAGTCAGGTTTTGTTGCGAATGCAGCAATTTCCCGTGCCGCAACTTGGCGCGTATTGACGCACGTTACAAAGAGCATTACCGCACAAGTTTTATTGAAAATCTCAACTTCAAAAAGCAGCATTCGCTTACTGCTTTTATCGAGCGTGAAAATAGGAAGTGGCAGTGTACGCAGTGCGGAGCAGAGTTGTGCTGCCACAATGGAATTTGTTACAATTGCAGCGTTGATCACTTGCAAACAATGAAGAAATGGTACAGGTGGGAAGACGACCAATGACGTTGCCCCCCCACACCCATCAACAATCCGCCCTTATATCAGGCGAAGGCTACAGATGAAGCTTAATCCCTCGCCTTGTTCTTTTTTCCCAAAACCCTAGCCTTTTGCCTTACTATTTACTATCATGAGATAGAGTTGTAGAGAGAGGTGCCTAGGGGGTAGGGATCCTCTTCTTTTCAACAATAAAACTAGCAACCTTTCAAATAAATAGGAAAACAAAGTGGTAAAGGTGAAAGTGCTTCACTCTTTCACGATTGAACTTTATTTATACATTCACAACGCACTTAGTGGTGTTGCCTATGTCCGATGAAATAAGAACTGCAGATGTCAAAGGTAGTAAAGTCCAGTGGGACCCAGCACAGATGCGCAAGATTCAGGAACATCCCTGCTTTTCCGAAAAAGCGTGCCACTCATTCGGGCGGTGTCATGTTCCGGTAGCACCCAAATGCAATATTCAATGTAACTATTGTATTCGTGACTTTGACTGTGTGAATGAAAGCCGCCCCGGCGTCACAACAAAAGTACTCAATCCTGATGAGTCTATGGAATTGGTTAAAGAAGCACTTGACAAATATGAATACATTAAGGTCATAGGGATCGCCGGGCCGGGTGAACCGCTCGCAAACGAAGAGACCTTTGAAACGCTTCGCCGCCTTCACGAGCAGTATCCTAACGTTATCAAGTGCATCAGTACAAATGGACTATTGCTCGCCGAAAAGATCGACCTGCTCGAGANATATGATGTGGGCAATATCACCGTCACTCTTAACGCCATTGACCCGGAGATCGGCGCAAAGATCTACCAGTTTATTACTTACAAGGGCAAAACCTATACGGGGATCGAAGCTGCAAAAATTCTCCTCACCCAGCAGTTAAAAGGCATTGAAGAGGCGGTAAAGCGGCATATGATCGTGAAAATCAATACGGTCTATATCCCGGGCATCAACGACGAACATATTCCAGAGATTGCAAAAAAGGTAAGCGAAATGGGAGTGTACACGTTCAACGTTATCCCCCTTATTGCACAATACAAGTTTGCCGATATTACGCCGCCCACACCAGAGATGAAGCGTAAAATGCAGGACGAATGTTCAAAATACTTAAAACAAATGCGCCATTGCAAGAGATGCCGGGCAGATGCGATCGGAAAACTTGGAGAAGATGTTCAGTCCTGTCTATACGAAATTAAATGATACTTTTTTAGCAAAAATTGCAGCACAGGTATCCCGTTTTTAGAAAAAGAATACGTTTCCTGAACGTCAGCAAGCGTCTGATCGCGATAGAAAGTCGTTTCTCTCGAACTGCAGTGAGCAATTGTGATTCGAAATACTGTATCTAACGTAATGTACGCAGCAAAGAACGCTGCACTCTTCTTTTTTTACGGCATTACGCGGTAAAATCCCGCTATCAGTTTTACGAGATTCGCCGGTTAGGCAGAGCGGATCACAAGGTGAGAGCTAAGCCAACGGCGTCTTGTCAAGTGTCGTCTGGATAGTGAGGAGCACGTGCAAGATGTTATGCATTTCGCACCTTCTCCAGTCGCATTATTGCAGGAGGCTCANCCTGCGCGGTCAGTGCTCAAGCAAAGAACAGAAGGGTTAGGACAATCCGATAATCTTTCTAATGCGTTTCTGACTCTGCTCCGGTTCGTCCGTCGTATTTACGATGTAAACTGAGACTCTTTGAAGAAGCGCGCGAAAAAACGTCTTTCGAAGCCTTCGCTTAAAGGGGGTATTTACGAGAAAATGTGGATTGAAATAGTTGTTCCGTTCAAGCATTGTCAGTGCTTGGGCCGCTGTGAGGCCTCGAACAAACTCCAAATCAGTTGTGTCGCGTTTTAGGATAATTAGTTTGGTAAGCGTTGTTAGTGGCAGAATGCGCCCCTTTCCAATTGCTAGTCGTAGATCGACGACGGCGCGACCTTCGCTGTCAAACTCCGCATGTTCAACTAGCCAACTAAACTCACTCCAGATCTTAGCGAGATCTGCGCGGATGTAGAAGTTCTTTTCTGAGTTGTAGGCTAGTATGTCCCGTCCATAACTCCGCAGGAAGGACCAGTCATCTGAAACGACGCGCACCTCAGGGTGTCTCAACAAACCATAGGTGTGAGTCGTCTTTCCAGCTCCTGATTCCCCGAGAACGCANACCCCTTGCCCTTTATAGTCAAGACATGCGCCGTGTAAAGAGAAGATGTCGTGTTCGTCTTCAAGAACGTCTCCTGCGACGCTCAACGCCAGCGACTTGACCCAACCGTAGTAGTTGAAGTTTAGAAGGAATGCAGTCTTTGACTGAGGGTCATAGTACACCGTATTCTTCTCTTCCTCCGGATCNTTAACGACATAAAGGCGTCCGTGCGACCGAATGTTTTGTGAAATAAAATAGAAGCTCTGGCCCCAGCGCGTTGCGACCGATTGCGTGTCGGTTAGGAGCTTAATGCAGCACCCATAAACGTCCGATTTAACCTCGTAAGGAGTCTGGGAACCAAATCGTTCTACCATCTTCTCCTTGCCTTGGATCGGAATGAGCTTAATTGTGTACACGTTAATGACCTTTTACCAAAGACACGGGACAAGAATCTTGAAAAACCGGATATTCTACAGTATTAATCAGTTAGATGTACTCTTTCCAATCCACAAAAATCTGACTATGAAAATCGACATCGCTGCGTTTAACTGAACGTAAAAGTCTTAAGTTTAAGATACTCCTTTGAGTTTGAACTGCAAACGATACAAAGATTCAACGCGCTCGAGCGTTTCAACATCTTCAGGGCCCTTATCCTCTCGTATCCTGATGATACGAGGAAATCGCAGAGCGTAACCTGAAGCGTAGTTCTGGCTCTTCTGGATCTCATTAAATTTGACTTCGAGCACGACCTTCGGTTCAAGGTCGACGATACGCCCGCGCTCACTTATGATCAGGGGCTTAATCTCTTCAGTCAGCTCTTTAAGTTGTTCATCTGAGGCACCGCTCGAGACGCGCCCCACCGGCATCCACTGCCCGTTGTCCTCGTCTCGCGCTGCAAGCTCGAACGACGTAATCCATCCTGCCTTCCTCCCATGGCCATACTCAGCGGCGACGACGATGAGGTCAAGGCTCTCAAGGGTTTCCTTGAGCTTCACCATTTTCCGCCCACGTATCCCTGGGCTATAATCAGCGCTAAGCTCTTTCGCCATAAGCCCCTCGTGTCCTTCATCGATCGATTGTCTGAAAAATTCAGCTACAACCTTGGAATCGTCAAGAATCTTGAATTCAGAGGGCTTACATCGATCATCGAGGGGTATCACCGTTTTTTCAAGGAGCACACGTCGCTCTGCAAAGGGTTGATCAACAAGGCTGACGCCGTTTAAGTAGAGGATATCAAATGGGCGAAGTTGCATAGGGATCTGATGGCTCAGCTCTCTAACCTTATGCTTACGCCGGATCCTGTTTAACACGTTTTGAAACGGTATCACCTCGCCGGTATGTTTGTCGACGGCGATAGCCTCGCAGTCAAGAATAACCGAATCAGCGTGAACGCTTTCTTTAACCGCCACGCGAATATCAGGAAGTGCCTCGGTGAGGTCCTCCATTTTGCGCGAGAAAAGCTTAATGTCTGGCCCTATCTTATGGACCTGAATCCGCGCCCCGTCATATTTCGTCTCAAACGCTGCTTGCCCCCCCATCACTTCTAACGCTTCACTCGCGTCGACGACATTTTGGGAGAGCATAGGCCTGACAGGACGCATCGGTTCGATATCGAGTGCTTGCAAACCAGACAGCCCTTTTGTTTTAGCAATTCTCGCTACGAGACCGATGTCGTTAGTAAGCATCCACGCGCGACGTACAGCGTCAGACGGCACGCCGAAGCTCTGGGCAACGGCATCTTCGGTCACGCCCTCTTTTGAGCCTATCAAGAGGTTGCGCATCGCAAGACTTACCACATAATAGGCCTCCCGCGGCGTGGCCCTGCTTAAGAGGCTGACGAGCATTCGATGTTTCTTCTGCGCAGAGCCTTTCCCTGTCGTTGCGGCCATTTCCTCAAACTGATGGTATAACTCAACGACGGTGAGATCCTCCTCAAACGCCGCAAGGCTCATTGCGACCTTCTTTCCAAGAAGCTGTTCCGCTGTAATGCCGAGATGTCCTGTGTCGCGATAGCTCTCCACGACCTCATCGTTGCTTTTGCCGCTAATGTCAGCAATAACCTTAACCACCGTTTTTCCGGCCACGCCGGTATCACGCGTGTCCCAAGCAGGAAATATTCGACCGGTCAAAAAGGTACAGATGATCTCAATAACATCCTCAGAAGCTCGCGCTAAAAAACCAGCGATGATGTCAGTCTTTTTGAGTCTCGAAGAATACGCGCTCAGCTCATCGAAAAGGGAAGCAAGCTCAGCGAAATACATTACTGATCAATACGGCCTTACGGGCTTAACAATACCGTTGTGAAGTCGAGCAGGTTTAGCTTTAATGCTTCAAGTGGCCCTCTGGCCCATCGTTGTGGCGCAGTATTCAAAGTTTCTTCAGGATCCCGTCTCTCTTCTGCTGGTATTCCTGCTGGGAGATAAGGCCCTCCGCGCTCAGCTCGTTCAACTGCTTGAGCCTCTCATCAGCGTCATTTACGGCCTCAGAGCGGACTACCCCGACCCCCCTCTGGATCGACTCGAAGGAGTGGATGACTTCGTTCACTTTTTTGACCACACCGAACGGGTTCCCAACGTCCCCCCAGGTGACTTCCCCTCCGCTCATAAGCTTGATACCAGGGCGCTGATAGTCGATCCCGCCCTCTTCGCCGGCGGTGGCGTAGAATACGTCCCCGTAGCCGAGAAAGCGCTCGTACCATGGCTGGATCACGGTGACGTTTTGGATACGATCTAAATTCAGCTCCGCGTACCTCAGGCTGAAGATGCCATAGCGGGTGATGATGCGCTGGTCGGTTATGACAAAAAGCACTCGAGTCATGTAGATGGCGTGCACTAGCAGGTAGATCAACGAGTAAATCAGAGGAATAAGCAGCACCAAAGCCATCGCGCCACTCGTGCCGAATAGATAGACCACAGGTATGATGATGATACCTATTACCCCGACGATCAGGCCATGCCGTCTGTCCACGATCATCATCAAAGCACAGGCGATGAACGCCACGACAATGGATGCCGCGTCCTTTGGTCCAAGCCAGAGCGAGATGGTGTAGATGAGCGCGAGGATGACTAGAAGAGCGCCTCTGCCGATGATGACTACGGTCGCGGGCTTTCCCCGCCAATGGATGGTCTCGCCATCCACTAAGTACTTAGAGGCGTCCGCCCCTGTGTTGGAGAATTTGTTTGGACCTTTCTGACCCTCGGCCATTCCCCACCCCGCGCTTGTGTGTCAAAGCAGGAATAACGCGACCATACCTCAAGCTTATAACGCTCCCCTCCCCTGAGAAGGTCGAAGGGAACCTCAGAGCTTGCCTTTGGCCTCACGTAAGATCAACTTAAAAGCTATTTACCTTTTGTTTTTTTTCGCTCAGATCTGGCCGATGATTCCATAGCAAACGTCGCCTTGCTCACGAAGATGCTGCAAGGAACGCATGGAGTAACGATTACGGTATACCCCCGCGCGCTTGTATCCAAGCCACGCAGACCGCTCTATCTGCTCCGGACTATCAACACTGGAACTTTAGCCCCTCGTATAACCTTATCTGCGACGCTTCCGATAAGC
>JGI24138J36424_10000617_pt1 | contig 11319 bp, 10 predicted proteins | sample BarGraNGADG00312_2_FD_36424 | JGI IMG/M metagenome (IMG submission 36424) | reverse complement strand
TCCGCCTCTTTGAGGTCCATCAGGAACTCGAGTCTTACATTCTCCTGGCTTTCCACTTCCCGTCGCTCGTCGCGCCTGAACACCAGCTTCTTGCTGACCGGCGAGGAGAAGACCTCCGCCATCTTAACGCCGTAGTAGTCGAGCAGCTTGATGAGGTCCTTTATGGTGATACTGGTCTTGCCGTTCTCCAGCCTGCTGACGGACGAAGTTGAAAAACCGGTGTCCTCAGAGACTTTCTTGATTGACAGACCCCTTTCGGTTCTGAGCTTCTTTAGGGTCGAGCCAACCTCTTCGTCTTCTACCTTGAACGGGACGCCGAGGAACCATCTCTCCACCGCATCTTGTTTGTACATCAAGATCCCCCCATTTCAATCCACGTTTTGAATGTCACTGTATGGTGTACCGGCATGCCTCATGTGCCTCCTCCAACGTCGTCATGTTACCATCATCAGGGTTGTTGTCGCTAAGGTGACCAGCCCTCTTCATTCTCGTAGTGCGTTCTATTCATATAGCCGGAAACCTCATTTCTAGTTGTCGTCAGCCCCAAAGTAATTAGACACGATAAAAACAAGGCTTTTCTTGACCGATAGGCCTAAGGGGTGTCTGGGTACCCATCCGGCGAGTTCGTCGCTGGAAACCTTATTAAGCTATATATTCAAGACGAATGCGGCGATGATAGCGTCTGCCTCACCACTCTGGCCACAAATGCATTGAAGAAACAACTATTCCGTTAGCTCGGGAAGCCACTTCGAAGTACTTGTCGTAGACAGGGGCCAGGGCAGGACGGGAGGAGCCCTCGAACTCTTCCAGGCAAAGCGTCAAGACCTCTTTTGAGGTTCTCTTGGAGTGCGTCGAGAGAACAGCCCTGGGTGCGTGCGCCGAGGCGCTCGCCTTCCTTCGCAGGGAGGGCTCTTAACAGACCGCCGAACATGCTGAATATCAGTGAAAAAATGGACTTTCAGTATTACCTTATAATCAGGAAGACAATCCGGGTCGGCGGGACACGGGAGTCCTAACCAGGAAACATGACTTTAATTGAAGGTGTGTGATGTACGGAGACATAGGGTTCCAGCAGAAGGTGGGGAGCCCGGGCATCCTCGACGAGATTCCCGTCGGAATAGCTCTCTTTGATCGCGAGTTGACCCTGCGCGCTTTCAACAGGAGGTTCGCCGAGTTCATCCAAACGTATACGGAGCGTACGGCCNACATGGTGCTCGGGGCGACGTTCAGAGAGNTCTTTCCGGTAAGCGGCTTGCGGGNGATCGAGGTTGTCTCGAGAATAATGGACACGGGAGAGCCAGGGAGACTGGAAGAGTACGAGATCCGGTCGAGGGTCGATGGAAAGGAAATCTTTTCCTATTGGGACACCACGGTCGTTCCACTCTTTGACTCGTGTGATGAGATTGAAGGCATATCGATAATCGCCCAGGACGTTACGCAGCGAAAGAGGTCGTCGGACACGCTCAAGGCCTCCGAGGACCTGTACAGGGCCGTGTTCGAGGCGACAGGCGCCGCTTCGATGATAATCGAGGAAGATACCACGATCTCCAAGATTAATTCCGAGGGAGAAGAGATCTGGGGGTTTTCCAAGGAAGAGGTCGAGGGCCACAAGAGCTGGAAGGACTTCGTGGCCAGGCGGGACGATCTCGAGAGGATGGAGCAGTACCACGTGTTACGGAGGATCGACCCGAGCCTGGCGCCTACCAAGTACGAGTTCAAGTTCCTGGACCGTTACGGCAACGAGAAGAGCGTCTTCTGCAGGATAAACGTGGTCCCTGGGACCAAGAAACACGTTGCTTCCCTATTGGACATAACCCACCGCGAGCAGGCCGAGGAAGAGCTGAGACGGTCGTCCGATCAACTGCACGCGCTCGCGGCTCGCCTCCAGTCGATCAGGGAGGAGCAGTCGACGGCCCTCTCGCGCGAGATCCACGACGGGCTGGGACAGGCGCTGACCGCGATCACAATAGACGTGGCCTGGCTCGGGCGCCATGTCCCGGCCGGCGATGAGGCGCTGCAGAGCAAGGTAAGTTCATATCCAGCCAGGTCCGTGATACGATCGAGTTGGTCCGCAAGATCTCCAGGGAGCTCAGGCCGAGGATTCTCGACGAGCTCGGGCTCGTGGCCGCGCTGGAATGGCAGGCGCAAGAATTCCAGGATCACACGGGGATAATGTGCGACCTGTCCGTGGACGCCGTTCTGAAGCTCGACGACGACCGCTCTACGGCCATATTCAGGATTGTGCTGGAGGGGCTAACGAACGTCGCCAGGCACGCGGCGGCGACCCGGGTCGCGCTCTCCCTCGAAAAGGAGGAAGGGTGCGTCGTGCTCAAAATAATGGATAACGGGGTGGGCATAAGGGAGGACGCCGTATACAGCCGCGAGTCCCTGGGATTGCTGGGAATGAGAGAGAGAGCGCTCGTTTTCGGAGGCGAGGTCTCTTTTGAGGGCGCCGGGGGCGAGGGGACAACGGTGACCGTTACGATGCCGCTCGTCAAGAACGAGGCGTCGTCCGAGGAGGTAGGGCAATAGACGAGGGAACGCCAGGGATAAACGTACTCATAGTTGACGACCACCCGATAGTACGTCGGGGACTGGTGGATATACTCAAGGAGGAGCCGGACATCGCGACGTGTGGTGAAGCCTCGGACGCCGCCAGCCTCATCGAGCAACTGCCGAAGGCCGATTGGAGCGTGGTCGTCCTAGACATAAGCCTTCCCGACAGGAGCGGTCTCGACGTGCTGCTCGAGCTGAAGGAGAAGCGACCCGATCTGCCCGTGCTGATCCTCAGCATGCTTCCCGAGGACCAGTTCGCCATCAGGGCGCTGCAGGCGGGCGCTGCGGGGTATATCTCCAAGCAGAACGCGCCCGACGAGCTGGTGAGGGCGATAAGGCGGGTCCTGAGCGGCAGGAAATACGTTAGCGACGCCATGAACGAAAAGATGCTGAACAACCTTGGCACCACGGGCTCGCAACCCCTGCACGCCAGTCTGTCGAACCGCGAGTTCCAGGTCATGTGCCTGCTCGCATCGGGAAAGACCGTCAAGGAGATAGCCGACGAGCTCTACCTGAGCCCGAAGACCATCGGCACCTACAGGGCGAGGATACTCGAGAAGATGAACATGCAGAACAATACCGAGCTCATCAGGTACGTGGTCGAAAACCACCTCATCGGTTAAGCCTTCCCCCTCTCACATGCACCGCCCGCCAGGCGCTCTCTGGCGCGAATGCGCCTCGCTTTGTAAGTCCATGACCTACAGGCCTGCCCTACAAGGCCGCACTGGATACCTTACATGAAAATCAGCATCGGCCTGATACCCTGTCGAGCCCGTTGTGTCTAATCTTGATTGACAGCGGTGAGCGAACGTATCGAGATAGGGGGAACGCGATGAAGGTCCAGACGGTACATCTACTTGTTGCAAACGCCGCGTTTATCGGTTTCTTTGCTTTTACCTTGAGCGCCATTGTCTCGGGGTTGATGTTCGCGGGCATCCTCGGGGAGTCGGACGAGAAGCTGGGGCTCTCGGTAACCGCCATCCAAAAATACGCGGGGATAGCCCTCCTGGTATCGGCTTTTCTCGTTATGCTCGGCAGCTCGGCCGATACCCCTGGCAACACGGGCATATCGATCATGTTCGGAAGTATCCTCGCTTTCTTTGGCGTCCTCTGGCTCGTGACGTCCGAATGCCTGAGGAAAGGCGGCGACCTGAAGCCCGTAGCCGTGATGTACTTGTTCTCAGGGGCCCTGCTCGTGGCGTACGCCGTCACTACCGCCAAGGTCATCCACAAGCTGGGCATTCCGTTTTTCGGCAGCGCGACCGCAGGCTACGGCTCGGGGATGTTCGGGGATTCCTTTGTCCTTTGGGTGATAGCGGCCATCGCGCTGTTTGTGGCTTTTATCGCCATCTCCTTCTGGCCCAGGATACTGAAAGTCGTCGGGTACATGTTCGTAGGCGTAGGGCTGTGGGCCGCTTACATGTGCTTCAGATACATCTTCGAGCTTACCGTCGGAAACGTGCTTCACTGAAGTTCCATGACGGCCCTGTCCTTCGGGGCGGGTCCCGCCATACCCTCGCGCACCAGTCCCAGATCCAGCATCTGGGACTATGCGTTATCCGAGCGGAGCCCCCGTCATCAGCGCTGCGGCTTACAAGCGGGCGCCCGATTCCTTACAAGAGATTCAGCATTATCCCGATACCGACAAGAAATCGCATGCGCCTATCCTTGAATTGTGCCCCATAAACGCGAGCAGATAGCCACGGCAGGGCGGTCGTATCGAGACTAGCGCATGGCGATGTCGCCAGGAGATGAGTGCTTATGACAACAGCAAATACGGGAACGACAACAGTGGATACCAAGAAAGAACTCGACAAGCGGATGAGCCTGAAAGACGCGATCGGCAGGTTCGTGCGCGACGGCAGCTCGATTGCTTTCGGGGGAATGGGAGGCGATCAGGTAGTTGCGCCTACCTACGAGATCATCCGCCAGGGGCAGAAGGGCCTGACGCTGATGGGCGACAGCCCCTGTGAGCCCGGGGACTTTCTCCTGGGCACCGGGCAGATCAAGCGGATCGAGGTGGCATGGCTGGCCTACGCATCGCCGGCGTCAGCCCCAACTACCGCCGCGCGGTCGAACAGGGCGTTCCGCACGAGATAGAGGTCTTCGAGTTCTCGAACTACACCATGGGGCTTCGGTTCCTCGCAGGGGCGCTCAACGTTCCTTTCATGGTGACACGGTCGCTCCTCGGCTCCTCGATACCGCAGTACAACGACATGATAAAGGTCATCGATGACCCCTACACCAGCAAGCCGATCGCCCTCGTGCCCGCCGCGACGCCTGATGTTGCGATAGTCCACGTAAACCGAGCGGACATCCTCGGGAACGCACAGTTTCTCGGGTTCTCCGCGAACAGCGAGAACATAGCCAGGGCGGCCGAGCGGACGATCATAACCTGCGAGGAGATCGTATCCACCGACGAGATCAGGAAGAGCTCGTGCCTTACGGTAATCCCGCAGTACGCAGTAGACGCCGTTGTGGAGGTCCCGTTCGGCAGCCACCCCTGGAACATGCCCTACGCCTACGCCTACGACCTCCCGTTCCACATGGAGATGATGGACAGGATCAGTTCGGAAGAGGGCTTCAAGTCGTGGCTCGAGGAGTGGGCGTTCGGCTGCGAGGACCACGAAGCGTACTGCGAGAAGGTGGGGATCGACAGGTTGCGCCGGCTTACAGACATCGAGACGAAGTTCTGCTGCAGTATCGTCGATTGAGCCCCCGGGGGGCGCGGCAACAAGGAGAGCAAGATGGACCAGGACTTTTCGGAGGATTACACGCTCCAGGAACTGCTGGTGGCGGCGGCTTCAAGGGAGATAAATGACAACGAGGTCGTGTTCGTGGGAGTTGGGATACCGTGCCTCGGGGCGTTGGTCGCGAAGTTTATTCATGCACCCAATGTCACGCTGGCGATGGAGTCGGGCTCGATAGGCCCCATGTCCTACCGGTTGATCCTGGGCATCGGGGACAATGCCTGCGTGGAGAACGCGATTTCCGTCTGCTCCCTCTGGAGGGCGTTCTCAGACCAGCAGCGCGGCTACTTCGACCTGGGGATGCTCGGCGGCGCGCAGGTCGACAAGTACGGAAACCTTAACAGCACCGCTATTTTCGGTGATGGTGACTATGCCAATCCCAAGACCAGGCTCCCGGGAAGCGGTGGGGCCAACGACATCGCCTGCTCGGCGAACAGAACCTTGATCATGATGAACCAGCAGAAGAGGCGCTTCCTGGAGAAAGTCGACTACGTCACCTCTCCCGGTTACCTCGACGGGCCTGGCTCAAGGGAAAAGTACGGGTACGCGGGCGGCGGCCCCACCGTCATCATCTCGAACATGGCGATATTCAGGTTCGACGACGAGACCAAGGAGGCGTACCTCGACTCGGTCCATCCGGGCGTGACCGTGGACGACGTCAGGAACGAGGTCTCCTGGGACCTGAAGGTCAGCCCCGACGTCAAGTCGACGCCGCCGCCTACAAAACGGGAAGTGGAGATAATCCGCCTCCTGGACGAGAACAAGATCTACACGGGGTCCGGCCTCAAGGGCCTCACGTTCGAAGCATACATTTCGATGCTCGAGAACTCACACGACAAGCTCAAGGAGATGCTCGGGTGAGTATCGAGGGAGCTCAACGACCAATAGGAGGGTTAACGATATGAGCGGGGACCTAATCGAACGGCTATTCTCGCTGAAGGGCGAGACCGCCCTGATCACGGGCGGGTACAAGGGGATCGGGCTGATGTTCTCCGAGACCTACGCGGAGGCGGGCGCCGACGTGGCGATAGTCGCCAGGACGCTCGACAAGTGCGAGCAGGCCGCGAGAGATATCGAGAAGAAATTCGGCGTTCGCGCCATCGGGCTGTCGATGGACGTCCACGACACGGAATCGGTGGACCGCGTGGTCCAGCAGGTCATCGACGAGTTCGGAAAGATAGACATACTGGTCAACTGCGCTGGAATCTCAGGCAGCGAGAAGCCAGTGCTCAAGATGACCGACAAGGACCTGGACGACGTCATGAACGTCGACTTCCGCGGCACTTTTCTGGCCTGCAGGGCGGTCGCGGCCGAGATGGCCAAGCAGAAGCGCGGCAAGATCATCAACGTCGCCTCGCTTCTCGGCAAGATCTCGGCGCGGAACATGGCGGGATACTGCGCCAGCAAGGCGGCGGTGATCCAGTTGACACGGGTGCTCGCGCTTGAGCTGATGAGAGACAACATACAGGTCAACGTCCTGTGCCCAGGTTACATCCTCACCGAGTTCAACCGCAGCTTCTTCGAGTCGGATGCAGGAAAGGGTCTCATCAAGAAGATGATCCCGCTGAACAGGGTAGGCGATCTCGAGGAGTTGAGGTCATCGGCACTGTTTCTCGCGACCTGTCCGCCTTTCCTGACAGGAACAGAGCTGTACGTCGACGGGGGCCATGGCATCATTTGACGTAACGCTGAACGCCGGGTCCCAGGATGCGTCGGAGGCGCGAGAAGGGTAGCTCCGGGGGAGGCATGGGCCGGGACGACCGGCTTCATTCAACGAAAGGAAGTAACGAGATGTTACGGACCAAGGAACAGTACCACGAAGACATGTTCGCCATGAAGCCGAACATCTTCATCGGGGGAGAGAGGGTAGGCAGGGACGACCATCGGTTGAGGCCAGGGATAAACGTCCTGGACGTTACCTTTGACCTCGCCCAGGACCCCGAGTGGAAAGGCCTGGCGACAGCGATCTCCCCGATCACGGGGGAGGAGATAAGCCGCTGGGCTCACCTGCCCCAGAGCCCTTACGACCTGATGCAGAAGCAGAAGCTCATACGGCTCTCCGCCCGCAGGGTCGGCGGGTGCATTCAGCGCTGTATGGGTCACGACGCGATCAACGCTCTCGCCATCTGCACGAAGGAGATGGACGAGAAGCTGGGGACGGACTACCACAAGAGGTTCATCGACTGGCTGCGCATGTACCACGACAAGGACCTCGACGGCTGCTGCGCCCAGACCGACAGCAAGGGCGACAGGACCAAGCGGCCCAGCGAGCAGGAGAACCCGAACGCGTACGTCCACATAGTCGAGAAGAGGGAAGACGGGATAGTGGTCAGCGGGGTCAAGATGTCGATCACGCAGGTGGCTTACGCGGACGAGATAATCGTCCTGCCGACCCGCGCCCTCGGTGAAGAGGACAAGGACTACGCAGTTGCCTTCGCCATCCCCGCGGACGCCGACGGCATAAGCCTGGTGACGCGTCCCGTCTGGCTCAGGGANAAGGACGACGAGGAGGCATCACCCTTCTGCAAGTACGGCGTCTCCGATTCAGTGATCATCTTCGACAACGTCTTCATCCCGTTGGAAAGGGTGTTTATGGCGGGCGAGTTCCAGTNCGGGCGCAGGGTCGCGCTACTGTTCGCGGACTCCCACAGGCACAGCTACTCGGGATGCAANCCAGGTGTCTCGGACATATTGTGCGGGACCACCGCGCTGGCCGCGGAGGCCAACAATATCCAGAAGATCGCGCACGTGAAGGAGAAGCTGTCCGAGTTCGCGGGCGCCGCTGAGCTGGCGTTCGCCGCGGGCATCGCCGCCGCGGTCTTCGGCGAGAAGACGTCGAGCGGGGTCTTCTTCCCCAACACGATCTACGCCAACGTCGGTCGGAGGATGACGGGAGAGCTCATATATCACGAGTACAACATCCTCACCGAGATAGCGGGCGGGATAGCGGTAACGCTACCCTTCGAGGGCGATTTCCACGCGGAGGAGACCAGGAAGGCGCTTGAGGAGTTCATCGTGCGCAACCCGAAGCTGTCTCCCGAGATATCCCTGAAGATCTGGAAGTTCGTCGAGAGCATCGGGGCTTCCCCGATGTCAGCATGGTACGAGATCGCGGGAGTCCACGGCGGAGGGTCTCCCATCATGGAGACGATCTCGCTGAACGCGGGGTACGACTTCGAATCCAAGAAGAACGTGGCCAGGTATCTCGCAGGCATCGACGACGTGCTAGACGATTCGAAGGACCGGGGAGTCAAACCGACTTTCGGTGACAGCCTGGTCGAGGACCACTCGACAGACGAATAGGTCCTGCCCGTGAAGGTAAAGGTGACAATAAAAGGAGTGAGAGATGAAGGGTGAAATGAAGGCGGCAAGGTTCTACGAGGTCAACGAACCACTGAAGATCGAGACGATACCGATACCCGAGATCGGGCCCGACGAAGTCCTGGTCGATGTCAAGGCCTGTGGGATCTGCGGCTCTGACATCCACATAGTCTTCGAGGGTGTNACGCCCACTGGCTTCCTGCCGATCACGCTAGGCCACGAGCCGGCCGGCGTCATCGCGGAGCTGGGGGAGAACGTGGACGACTGGAAGGTGGGTGACAGGGTCGCGGTCAGCTCCATAGTCACCTGCGGCAAATGCTACAACTGCCTGCGCGGACGGGAATCCGTCTGCACTAACAGGAAGCTCCTGGGAATCCACCTCAACGGCGGGCTCGCAGAGTACATGGCCACCCCCCGGGCGAACCTTGTCAAGCTTGACGACAACGTCCCGTTCGACCAGGGCGCCGCCGTGACGGACGCCGTCGCGACGCCGTTCCACGCGGTTGCGATACGCGGGAAGCTCTGCGTGGGCGAGACCGTCGCGGTCGTCGGCTGCGGCGGGCTCGGCATCCACGCCGTGCAGCTCGCGAGCATAGGCGGGGCGTCCAAGGTCATAGCGATCGACGTGGACGACGAGATCCTCGAGAGGACGAAGAAGGTCGGCGCCACCGATACCGTGAACATCCGCGGGGGCGACGCGGTCGCGCGTGTGAAAGAGATAGCGGGCGGCATCGGCGTGGACCTCGCGATGGAGTTCGTGGGGCGCCAGGACACGATAGCACTGGGCGTGGAGTCCTTGAAGATAGGGGGCCGCTGTGTTGTCTGCGGCCTGGGACCCGACAACATCAGCGTCCTGCCCCCGACCATCTTCGTCAGGACCGAGCTCTCGGTGATCGGCTCCTACGGCTGGGACCGAATTGACATCGGCAGCGCCCTCGGCCTGATCGCGGCTGGAAAGCTGGACATCTCGGGCTCAATCACCGAGAGGTTCGCCCTGGACGACGTCAACACGGCTCTGGACCACCTGCTCAATAAGGTGGGCAAGCCGATACGCATTGTCCTCACGCAGGACTGAGGCGCTGTCGTACGACACGCCCCTGAACAGGAGGTGGTTCAAAAGCTGATGGACCGTGAAATGGGCAGCGATGCAACGACAGGTAACGCCGATTTGACGCAAGGAGGACAAGCAAATGGCAAAGACGGTTAACACGGTGACTGGCCCGATCTCCACGAAAGAGCTCGGAGTCACCCTCATGCACGAGCACATACAGTACGACTATGCAGGTTGGTACGCGAACACGTGCCAGAAATACGACAAAGAGAAGGCGCGCAAGATCGCCCTCAAGGCCCTGAACGATGTCAAGGCCGAGGGGGTCAAGACTTACGTAGACGCGACGCCTAACGATTCGGGCAGGGACCCCGAGTTCCTGAAGGAGCTGTCCGAGGCTTCGGGAGTCAAGATCGTATGCACTACGGGGCTCTACACCGAAGGCCAGGGCGGCGCCCCGTACTTCAAGTTCCGCGGCGGGCTCGAGGACGTGGTCGACATGATGCAGAATATCTTCGTGACCGAGCTCACCAAGGGCATATGTGACACGGGGATAAAGGCGGGCATCATCAAGGTCGCGACCGGCCAGGATGTCATAACCGATTTCGAGAAGAGCATACTGCAGGCCGCGGGCCGCGCCCAGAAGGACACAGGGATCCCGGTCATCACCCACACCGAGGCGGGAACGATGGGTCCCGAGCAGGTCGATATCCTGGTCGAGGCGGGCGCCAGCCCGAAGCAGCTCTCCATAGGGCACGCAGGGGGATCCGCGGACCTCAAATACCACTGCGAGATACTTGACAAGGGAGTCTTCCTCGCGTTCGACAGGCTCGGCCTGGACGCCGACCTCTGGAAGGCCGGCCCCGACAAGTTCCGCATCGGTTCCATCGTGGGCCTCATCGCGATGGGTTATGCCGACCAGTTGATATTCTCCCATGACGTGGTGCTCAACTGGCCCGGCGGGGACGTCGTGCTTCCCGAGGAGTTCGTGGGCAACTGGTACCCGACCCACGTCTTCCAGCACATCATCCCGAAGCTGAAGGAGTCGGGTGTGACCGACGACCAGATCGAGACGATCATGGTCAAGAACCCCAGGCGGCTCTTCGAGGGCTAAATAGCCCGGCCGCGACGAAGCTGGCCCCGAGCCGGATCAGAGATACTGAGACTGGTCCGGCTCCCGGACCTCAGCGATTACTTCACCAGGAGGTGTCGACATGACGGACAAGGACAAGGACTGGACGATCGACAGATGGATGTACCGGCCACAGGACATGTTCAGCGTCGAGGACAAGGTGACTCTCGTGACGGGAGCCGCCTCGGGGCTTGGCAGGGCCATCGCGCTCGGGTTCGACTCCCTCGGCGCCAAGGTAATACTGGCGGACGTGGATGAAGAGGGGATGGAGACGACGGCTGGAGAGTGTATCGGTGGAGACGTCTTGAAGGTGAGGCTCGATGTGACGGACCTGGACAGCGTGCAGGGCGCGGTCAGGCAGGTCATGGACAGGCATGGGAGGATAGACGTCTCGTTCAACATCCCCGGGATCAACATCAGGAAACCTGCCCTCGAGCTGTCCTACGAGGAGTTCGACAGGATAATCGGCATAAACCTCTTCGGCGTCTACAGGTGCGCCAGGGAGGTCGGAA
>JGI24138J36424_10000609_pt1 | contig 11389 bp, 10 predicted proteins | sample BarGraNGADG00312_2_FD_36424 | JGI IMG/M metagenome (IMG submission 36424) | reverse complement strand
TTGACATAATACTGATATATGAATAATAATCAAAGTTTTCTATCAGGAGTGTACAAAACAACAATACTCTTTTTACTAATTTTAACTCCGATCGTTTTAAACGGTCAGCAGAAAATAGTTTTCGGATTACATGCAGATCCGGTTATCAGCTGGTTCTCCTCCGATATCAGGCAGGTTAAAAATGTTGGTGCGCGACCCGGCTTCAACTTTGGCTTAACTTATAATAAATATTTCACTTCGAACTATTCCTTCTCGACCGGTATAAGTCTCCTGACTGCCGGAGGAAGACTGGTACGTAGCGACACAGTTGTGATGGACTTTTCAAATTTCAAATCAACTGTATTACCAGGCAATNCTNTAGTNTATAAAATAAAATACCTTGTATTTCCTGTCGGATTAAAGCTTCAGACAAACCAGATAGGATACCTTACATTCTTTTCAGATCTGGGTCTGGATCCAAAANTTGTAATCAGCAGAAAAATAGATATTCCTTCTCTCAGTCTCACGGGAGAAAATGCTTCAAACGAAATAAGGATGTTCAACCTTTCNTACCATATTACTGCCGGTATTGAGTATTCCATGGGAGGTACCACTGCTTTTGTACTTGGTTTGAATTTTGATAATAATTTTCTTGACATAACCAAGGACAATGGAAATCAGCCAGTTGACAAAGTGTCGCAAAGGATACTGAGTTTTAGATTGGGTGTAAATTTTTAACATCGTAGTGATGAAAATTTCTGTTGCACAGTTGAATTATCATATTGGCAATTTTGCCAGAAATAAGGATTTAATCTGCAATGCAATAAAAAAAGCAAAAGCAAAGGGATCTGATCTTATTATTTTTTCTGAACTCTGCATACCCGGATACCCTCCCCTTGATCTCCTCGATCGTCTTGATTTTATAGAAAAATGCGAGAGAACGGTCTCAGAAATAGCTAAGGAATGTAAAGGAATTGCAGCAATCGTCGGCTCTCCTACACTGAACAAAAAGCCGGAAGGGAAAAAACTTTTTAATTCAGCTTTGTTACTTTCGGAGGGGAAAATTATTTTTTCAGCAAATAAAGCTTTGCTGCCAACTTATGACATTTTCGACGAGTACAGGTATTTTGAACCTGAAACACGGTTCTCGCTGTATACTTTTAACGGATTGAGGATTGCACTCACTATTTGCGAAGATCTCTGGGACGAGCAGCCATTCGATAACGAATTCGAAAAAACCAGACTTTATAGGATCTCACCAATGGAAGAGCTTGCAAAACAGGTCCTGATATAATAATCAATATCGCAGCTTCACCATTTTCATATACCAAAATTGAAGCAAAAGAGAACATTTTCATTTCTAAAGCTGTTAAATATAAAATACCTGTTATCTCTGTTAACCAAACGGGTGCGAATACAGAACTTATATTTGATGGTGCCTCACTATTAGTCAACGAAAAGGGTAAAATATTTGATCAACTCCCGTTTTTTGAAGAAGCTGTTAATACCTACTCATTTGATGAAATTAAATCAGGCATAATTTCCCGGAAATATCCCAAGACTGACTCTGTTAATCTTATTTACAAGGCACTGGTTACCGGTTTGTATGATTATTTTACGAAAACCGGCTTAAAAAGCAGTATTATAGGGCTTTCAGGAGGAATTGATTCTGCTCTATGCCTATGTCTGGCAGTTGATGCTCTTGGAAATAAAAACGTGAGAGCTTTACTTATGCCTTCCCGCTATTCATCGGATCATTCTGTCAGAGATGCCATAGCACTTGCCACTACTCTTCAAGTGCATTATGATATCATAAATATTGAGAAGCCTTTCCGTGCTTTCGAGGAAGATCTTGCACCCCTGTTCAAAGGGATGAACCAGGATGTTACCGAAGAAAATATTCAGGCCCGTATCCGAGCCATTATCCTTATGGCNGTTTCAAATAAATCAGGATGTATATTATTGAATACATCAAATAAGAGTGAAGCCGCAGTTGGTTATGGCACTTTGTATGGAGATATGGCCGGGGGTTTATCCGTCATAGGCGATGTATATAAAACTGATGTATACCGACTTGCAGCTTTCATAAACAGGAAAAGTGAAATCATTCCTGAAAACATACTCAGGAAACTGCCTTCAGCAGAATTAAGACCTGACCAGTTTGATACTGATTCACTTCCCGATTACAGCATACTCGATGCAATTCTATACCAATATATTGAATTACAGAAGCCTGCCAGCCGGATCATTAAAGAAGGAGCCAACAGTGACACCGTTTTAAAAGTTATAAATATGATCGACTCCAATGAATACAAGAGATATCAGGCCCCTCCTGTGCTGAGAATCTCATCAAAAGCATTTGGTGCGGGTAGAAGAATGCCCCTTGTTGCAAGATTTTAATCAATCAGGACTCAGCCTCAATAATTTGTAAATCGACTCTTAATAGTCCTCGTCCTGATAAAAATCATATTGTGTTTCAAATTGCTATGTTATACAACATATAGCAAAAAACTGCTAATGTGATCTTTACAACTATCTGTAATTGAATATGTTAAAAAATGTTAATTCAATTATTATCAATTACTTTTACTACCTTTGACATGTTATTAAACATAATCAATTCATGCAATATATAAATCCATATATAGAATTGTGTCTTGAAGGCAGTTTATCAATTTTTAAGGGATTAAATCAGAAAGATAAAGAGATGCTCGCGCAGCATCATACCCTGGTAATCCTTAAAAAAGGTCAGTCTTTTTTCAAAACAGTAGAAAAGCCTCGAGGATTAATCTGTCTTGCCTCAGGAAAAGTAAAAGTTTTTAAAGAGGGTGTTGGAGGAAGAGAACAAATACTTAAAATGATGCGCCAACAGGGATTAATTGGTTACAGAGCTCTGTTTTATGATAACGCCTGGTCGCTGTCAGCCACGGCAATTGAAGTCTCCGCTATCTGCATATTTGAAAAACATACATTTGTCAAAATCCTGAAAAAGAATCCTGATCTTGCTTTGAAATTTATCAAGCTATTAGCTGACGAACTTGAGTATTCAAACAACAGAACTATTTCACTCACTCAGAAGCATATAAGAGGACGGCTGGCAGAATCGCTGTTGATATTACGCGACACATACGGCTATGAAGCTGATGGCAAGACAATCCGCATATCCCTTTCAAGAGAGGATGTTGCACATCTTTCTAACATGACTACATCGAACGCCATCAGAACACTGTCCAACCTGGCTTCCGAAGGAATTATTGAAATTACCGGAAGAAGGATTAGCATCCTCGATAGCACTAGTCTGGAACACATCAGTGAGCTGGGTTAACTTAATGCCGGCCCGGATTGATTTTGACTATTCCCTGAAGAAGACTCTCTTCACCCTTTTTGGAATTGAAGTAAGTATCTCATAAGGTATTGTCTGACAAATTGCAGCAATTTCATCAATTGAAATTTTTTCACCGAAAATTTCGGCTTCATCACCTGTTTCAGCATTAAGACCGGTNACATCCGCCATGCACATGTCCATGCAAATATTTCCTATTATCAATACCTTTTTTCCTTTTATAAACAGGCTGCCGTTCCTGTTACCCAGTTTCCGGTTTAAACCATCAGCATAGCCTACGGGTAATATCGCAATAATTCTTTCATTTTCCGACACATCTGCACATCCGTAACCTACAGGTTCGCCCGCCCTGATTCTCTTGATCTGTGAAATCCTCGTTTTGAATCGTCCGGCTGTTTTGAGAGCCAGACCTTCAAAGTGTCCAACTCCGTACATCCCTATACCTGGTCGTACCATTTCAAACTGATACTCAGGGAATCGTGCGATGCCGGAGGAATTAAGAATATGACGAAGAAAAGGGTATCCCACAGCATCGTGGATCTGTTGAACTGCTTTTAGAAAAATTTCCACCTGGTGATGACTGAAATTATCCAGGGAAGGATCCTCACTTGCTGACAAATGTGAGAAAACCGAAACAACCCTGACACACTCCCGGCTTTTAATTCTTTTCGCCAGTGCGTCTACATCTTCTGGCATGAATCCAAGCCTGTGCATTCCTGTATCAATTTTAATATGAACAGGATAGTTAATCAGTCCGTGTCTGGAAGCAACAGCTGTAAACTGCTCAAAAGACAAAAGACTATATATTTCAGGTTCAAGAGAATATTTTATAAGCAATTCCGAAGCAGATGGATCCGGATTCATAACCATAACTGGCAAGGTTACTCCTGAGTTTCTCAATTCCACTCCTTCATCCGGATATGCCACTGCAAGATAACTCACCCTATGGTACTCTAGCAGTGCTGATATCTCTGCCGGCCCTGCTCCATAAGCAAATGCTTTCACCATTGCCATAATCCTGGTACCCGGATTCAAAAGTCTTCGGAATTCATTAAGATTATGAGATATTGCATCGAGGTTAACCTCCAGAACGGTCTGATGAATCTGCTGCTCCAGCAGCTTACCTATTTTCTCAAACTCAAAGATCCTTGCTCCTTTAATGAGTATTATCTCATTCCTGAAATCAATACTATTTAAACTATTAATAAGCTCATCGGTAGTATAGAAAAACATGGATCCCTTCTCAAACAGACTGCAATTCCTTACAAGTGCACTTCCGATTCCGATAAACTTTTTTATTCCCGTTTTCCTTACGAGCCTGGCTACTTCGCCGTAAAGATCCTCTTCATCTCTGCCACTCTGAACAAAATCAGAAAGTATTAATGCAGTTTCCCTGCCTTTTTGTGACTTAAGATACTCAAGAGCCATTCCAAGTGACCCCGGATCTGAGTTATAATAATCTTCTATGAGCTGGCAATTATTGATACCACTCTTCATCTCCATCCTCATCGCTACTGAGACAAGTCCGGTAATCCCTTTGGAAATTATATCCGGTTTTGTTCCCAGAGCCAGACATACAACTGCAACGGTAATTGCGTTTTCAACTGATGCCCTGTCGCTGAATGGTATTTCAAAGGTGTTTGCATTGCCGTTAAAGCTTACATGTATAACGGTATGTCCTCCGGGGACAGAACTTTTCTTTACAAAAACCTTTGCGCTGTCATTCTCGCATGACCAGTCCACAAGTTTCTTTGAATTGAAAACTTTATTCTTTAATATTGACTGGTGAATAATGTCATAATCGCGGCAATAAACTATTATGGAAGAATTTATAAAAAGTTTTAATTTCTCCTCTGCTTTGGTTTTATCATCGTGAAAATTCTCACGATGAGCATCCCCTATATTTGTTATTACACCAATATCCGGATCAATGACTTGCTGAAGCTTATCCATCTCCCCAGGCAGGGAGATCCCAGCTTCAAATATTCCCAATTTATATTTATCATCCAGTTTCCAGACCGAAAGAGGAACTCCAATCTGGGAATTATAACTTTTCGGACTTCTGATTACGGAAGTTGTAAGACCAAGAATATCTGCCAGCCATTCCTTAACAACGGTTTTACCGGTACTTCCGGTAACCCCTATTACAGGTGATTTAAAGGCTTTCCTTTTATACGAAGCCAATAATTGCAGCGCTTCAACTGTGCTGCCTGTCACTATAAAGGCTGCCCCGTTATAACTATTATGATTATCAGGCAGCTTTTCAACCACGAATATCCGGATTCCTTTTTTGTACAGATTGTCAATGAAATTATGACCATCGTGGTTTTTTCCTCTTAACGCAAAAAAAAGAAGACCTTCAGCGAAACTTAACTGGCGTGTATCTGTCACTATGTCGTTAACCACAAGTTCCGGGGGACCTGTCAGTTTACCTTTTACGATAGTGGCGATATCTGATGAGCTGAGTTTCAAATGTTATTTTTTTAAAGCCGTATTATAGCAATTCCGGCACAAAGGCTCGTAAAGATTTTTTTCACCGAGGAGTACAACCTGTGCATCTTCTGATTTTCTGAAGGAATATTGTGCAAGATTACCACACCGCATACATATTGCATGAACTTTTGTAACATACTCCGCAACAGCAAGAAGTGCAGGCATAGGACCGAAAGGTTTTCCCATAAAATCCATATCAAGGCCCGCAATCACTATCCGGATACCATTATCAGCCATCGTATTACAAACCTCAACAATGGAGTTGTCAAAAAACTGCGCTTCATCTATTCCGACAACATCAACATCGTCAGCCAGCATCAGAATTGCCGAGGCATTGTCCACCGGAGTTGAAATGATCGATTTGTCATCGTGCGAAACAACTCTTGTCTCAGAGTATCTTTTATCGAGTGAAGGTTTAAAGATTTCTACTCTTAAACCTGCAAACTGGGCTCTTCGTAAGCGTCTTATCAACTCTTCAGTTTTACCTGAAAACATAGAACCTGTAATTACCTCAATTGATCCTTTTTTCCCGGTCACCCTTACTGAATTTTCAAGAAAGTCCATCTGTAATGAATGTCTTTGATAACTTAAATTGTAGTTTTATTCATCGATGACTTGCTGAATAATCGTTACTTTTGCAAAATAAGGAAAATGGTTTGTTATATTAACATCAAAATGTATGGATTTCAATGCAACCATCGATTTAATTATTAAAGATCTCAACGAAGCCTCCGAAATCATTGATGATCTTAAAAAATACCCGGGTGTCCCTGCATTGCAGGTAGAACTCGCGAAATCTAAATGCAGAAGTGCAGGTGATGTAATAGCTCTTCTCAAAAGTCTTGGTGACACAATTTCTTCTGAAAAGGTCCCCGTTAAAGATATACCGGATAAGGCGGAATCTAAAAGGTCGCAGAAAAAAACTGCCGACACTCCCATTCTTGCAGACAAATTCACTCCTCCCACAGATCTGTACGATGAGCAATCAGCAAGCATTAAAGCTGAAAAAGATTTATCAGATCAGCTGAAGGCCAAACCAATAACAAGCTTATACGAGGCAATAGGCATTAGTGACAAGTTCCTGTTTATGGGTGAAATATTCAATGGAAATAAAGATGCATACAACCAGGCAATTTCCAGTCTTGACAAAGCTGAAAGTCTGCAGGATGCAAGGGCAATAATCATGAGTTATGTTGGTGAAAACTCTGAAAATGAGGCTGCCTTCCAACTCCTCGAACTGGTAAAGCTCAAACTCCCATATAATGAGTAAGCTTTATCTGGTACCTACTCCTATCGGCAATCTTAAGGATATTACTTTCAGGGCTCTTGAAGTTCTTGGAAGTGTCGATCTTATACTGGCCGAAGATACCCGTCAGACTAAAAAATTGCTTAATCATTTTAATATCAATACACCTCTCCAGTCGCATCATATGTTCAATGAACACAAAAGTGTAGAATCTGTCTGCTCAAAGATTTTAGGTGGTCAGACTATTGCACTTGTCTCAGATGCAGGGACACCCGGCATCTCAGATCCCGGTTTTCTAATCGTGAGAAAATGTGTTGAAAAAGAGATTCCCGTTGAAACTCTCCCGGGGCCGACAGCTCTGATACCAGCATTGGTAAACTCCGGACTACCTTGCGACCGGTTTTGTTTTGAAGGATTTCTTCCTCCTAAAAAAGGAAGAAATAAAAGAATGACAGGTTTAATTGAAGAGACAAGGACCATGGTCTTTTATGAATCCCCCTATCGTCTTGTAAAAACCCTTGATGAACTGGCGATCCATTTTGGCCCCGATCGTGATGCCTGTGTCTCAAGGGAGCTAAGCAAGATGTTTGAGGAAAATATCAGGGGTACATTATCGTTTCTTTCAGCACATTATACAAATAAACCGCCAAAAGGAGAGATAGTTATTGTAGTTGCAGGGAAAAAAAATTGAATGTAGCAGTGAACGGTCGCGACCGTTCACTACTAAAATTGATATTGCGAATATTTTATGAAACACTTCCTTCTTACATCTCTGATAATACTACTAATATCATATGTTTTACCTGCACAAATTCTTAAGGGAAAGATTACTAATCAGTCAGGAAATCCGGTTCAATATTCCACCGTATATATTCAGGAACTCAGACAGGGAACAACCTCAAACACAAAAGGTGATTATGAGATCAAGCTACCTGCAGGCAAATATACCGTTGTATATCAGAGCCTTGGCTTTCAGCCTGTAAATGTTAATATCACGCTGTCTGACAAAACAATAACAAAAGATGTAATCCTCCCTCTTCAGTATTATGAGATCCCTGAGGTCAGAATTTCAGCATCAGGTGAGGACCCGGCTTATATTATCATGCGCAAGGTTATTGGCATGGCTCCTTATTACCTGAACAATGTAAGTCATTATAAGGCAGATGTTTATCTAAAAGGAAATCTGGTTATAAACAAAATTCCAAAACTTTTACAGAAATCCATGAAAGTAGGTTCAGATAATCATGGGACTTCAGTTTCTGCCGGATCAAAACCTAAAAGTGAAGAAAAATTATTAAAAGCAGGCGACTCATTTCTGATGGAATCATATAATGAAATCGAGTTTACAGCACCAGATAAGTATTTTCAGAAAATGATATCATACAATAGTACATTCCCTGCCGAGGGCAATGAGATATCACCAATGAGTTTTATACAAGCTAGTTTTTACCAGCCTGTTCTCGCAAAAATGGCAATATCACCCCTTGCTCCGAATGCCTTTTCACACTATAGCTTCAAATACCTGGGTGCTTCACAACAGGGAGAATATACAATCAATAAGATTCAGGTAATACCAAAAAGGAAGAGCCAGCAGCTCTTTGATGGCACAATTTACATTATTGAAGATCTCTGGTGCCTTCAAAGTGTTGATCTGACAAATGAGAACCTGATTGGTAAAGTAAGGATCCAGCAATTATATATTCCTGTTCAGGACGAGATATGGTTGCCGGTAAGTCATAAATTTGAAATTAATATCTCAATAATAGGATTTAAGGCTGATGTCGGTTATGGAAGCTCCGTTAAATACGTTGAAGTAAGACCAAACATTTCACTTGAGAAACCTAAAAGTATATCTACTGATTATTCCGGCAGAGCAGTTATCGGTAAAAATGCTTCTGACACTGTTGTTTCCAAATCCAAACAGCAGATCAACAAAATTCTTGAAAAAGATCAGTTATCGAATCGCGATATGATTAAGTTAGCCAGGCTGATGGAAAAAGAATCAGAGAAAAGTGTAAATGACAGCAGCAGAAAATCACTGGAAATAAAAGATTATACAACTCATACAGTTGAAAAAGATGCTAATAAAAAAGACAGTACTTATTGGGCTAAAATACGTCCCATACCATTGTCGGATATTGAGATCCGGAGCTTAAGAATAAGCGATAGTATTAAATCAGCATCCTCTCTTAAAGAACTAAAAACCGATACAACGGCATCAGTAAAAAAGAAGGAAAAGAATAAATTCCTGAAAACCATCAGGGAGGTGGGATTCGGACATACGTGGTCAGATACAACCGGATTCAGATTTACTTATGGTGGATTAATTGAACTCAATAAAATTAGTTTTAATTCGGTTGATGGCTTTAACTACGGACAAAATTTCAGCATTACAAAATCGTGGAAAAACAGGAACTCACTCTCAATAGTTCCTGATATCCGGTGGGCCTTCAGCAGAAAACAATTAATGTGGGGAATATATACCAATTATTGGTTTAACAAGATGAAACTCAGGCAGATTTTGGTCAGGGCAGGTATAACAAGCAAAGACATTAATAACGGAGGGGGGATCAATCCCTTCGTCAACCTGGATTATTCCCTTCTTTTAAAGAAAAACTATCTCAAGTTATATGAATCAAGGTATCTTACAATAGGTTACTCCACAGAGATAGTTAATGGTTTAACTATGAATCTGAGCGGCAATTTTGAGGATCGGAGAGTACTTCAAAATACAACAAATTTCTCTCTGTTCAATTCTTCAAAAGCATATTCTGAAAATACTCCTGTTAATACTTACCTGTCATCCGGATCTAATCCTATCAATGAATTGCGTAACCAGAGACACTTTGATATTGTAACAAAATTCTCATATACACCATATCAGAAATACAGAATATTCAGCGGCACCAAGGTACCGCGCGGCTCTGAATGGCCAACTTTCGATCTGACCTGGCAACATGGCATAAATGAATTCAATGAATTTTCATCCGGATTAAGACGNTCAGATATGTTAAGGATAGAAGTATCCAAGAGACAGAGCATTGGAGCATTCAGTGATTTCAGATGGAGAATAAGAGCTGCAGGCTATCTCGACAACAGAAATTTAACGTTTTACGACTTCTTTCATATCAACTCTCAGCCGTTACCCCTGCTCCTGAATAATTATGAGGATGCCTTCATGATACCATCTTTTTATTCTATGAGTACGCCCGAGTTTTATGTTGAGGCTCATCTGAAATATACAACCCCCTATTTACTGTTAAAACTGCTTCCCGGACTAAGCAATACGCTAATGCGTGAGAACGTCAGTTTTTCTTATTTTGGCTCACGGTTCCATAGGAATTATACAGAAATAGGTTACAGTGTAAGCGAGATTCTATTCCTCGGAGAGTTAGGAGTATATGTCGGATTTGATAATATTAAATACAGGAGTGTGGGAGCCAACCTGGTCTTTAAGTTTCATTAAGCAAATGGTGGTTCGTCGTGAATATCAGATTCATTATCGAATCCCCCGCCTAGTTTTCTCAGGTTATCATGATTCATCTTTGATCCCAGGGTGATGCTCTGTGATGTGCTGAAATCAGTATCACCATCAATGTCAAAATCATCAATATCAACAAACTGAGCCTTCTCTTCACGGAATCTGAGTCTCACATCGTCAACAGGTCCGTTCCTGTTCTTTGCCAGAATAATCTCAGCAATACCTTTGGTGGAAGAACCATCCTCAAAGGTCGGGATCCCGAACTTATCCTGCCGATGTATGAATACTACCATATCGGCATCCTGCTCATTGCTCCCGATTCCCTGAGATCCGACAGAAGTGGTCTTTTTGTACCTCCTCTCATTTCGACTGAACGGTTAAGCTGAGAAAGAGCGAGGATAGGAACATTGAGTTCTTTTGCAATACTCTTCAGTGAACGGGATATATTACTAACCTCCTGCTCGCGGCTTCCTGCATTTTCAGGTCCCGACATAAGTTGAAGATAGTCAACAATTACTATATCGAGTTTGTGCTGTGCCATCAGACGCCGGCACTTGGCCCTGAGCTCAAAAATTGAAATTGCCGGAGTATCGTCAATAAATATGGGAGCCTGTACCAGTTTTTTAATCCTCGTATCAAGCTGTTTCCACTCTTCTTCAGATAACCGGCCGTTCTTAATCTTATCTCCGGGGATATCGGTTTCAGCTATTATCAACCTGTTAACCAGCTGGATAGACGACATTTCGCATGAGAATATAGCTACCTTTTTCCCATGGTCAATAGCCATATTCCTTGCCATTGAAAGGGCAAATGCAGTTTTTCCCATTGAGGGCCTTGCAGCAATTAT
>JGI24138J36424_10000607_pt1 | contig 11409 bp, 13 predicted proteins | sample BarGraNGADG00312_2_FD_36424 | JGI IMG/M metagenome (IMG submission 36424) | reverse complement strand
GATTCGGGGCCGCGGGTGCTGGAGTGTTTCGGCTGCGGTCTGTGCGCCGCGGGTTGCCGAGGTGAGGCAACTTATATGGAGATCCGCAACACCTGATGGGGACGGGGGCAGGGTAAGCCTTTTGCTTGCTGTCCTCAACGTCTGTGAGATCAGCAGACACTCTATAGTCCCGGAGACGCTTGCGGAGGCTGCGCAAAACGCTCACCCTGCCCCCGTCTGACATCCCCCTATATAAAAGATAATCAAAGATGACTGCTGACCAGTAGGAACTATTCCTGGCGTGTAATCGAATATGCGCAATGCAAGTTTTAGGGTCAGACCCCTTAACTTGCGTTTCGCAACGAATCCTTGGCGTGAAGACATCAATATTCAAGTCGGGCGAGGGGTGTCCTCTTCCGAGTGACTCGGTAGTCCGCGGAACGGAGGAGAGGAGACCCCGAGCATCATCGACGGAGAGGTTACCCCGAGCAACCCGGGAAATCGACCTCCGCCAGTATCGCCTCGAGCATGCGGCCGGGAAAACCGGAAGTCATGTGTGACGGCGAGTTGCCGCCCCAGGTGACGCCCCCAGTGCAGAAGAAGCTGATGTTGCCGGCGTCCTCGACGTAGGGCAGGATCGTCGAGTTCCTGCAGACTGACATGTCCGCCACCACGTTCTTGGCTATTCTTTCGAAGGCACCGGTGACCTTGGGGTTCCTGAACGCTATCTTGGTGGCGGCGTCGAAGTGCTTCCAGCGCTTGAGAACGCCGAGTGCCCTGTTGGTGGTGTGCGACAGTATCACCCGCCCGCTGAGGCCCTTGTCACCGACCCCCAGAGCGGTCCAGCCGATCCGGCCGCTGTACTTGGTGGAGAGCGCGTCCGGGCCGAGCCTTCGCGCCAGCTCTTTCAGCTGGGCGGGCCGCCCTCGCACGATTACGGCGTCGGGCTTCTTCTTGCCGAAGCGCGCGATCGGCGCCAGGTAGATCCCGGCGACGGCGCGGTCCAGCTTGGGCTGGAGGCTCTTCTCGAAAGCGTTCTCCGGCTCCTTCAGCCCCAGGATGACCGGCGACCACTTGCATATCTCGATGGAGCCCGGCTTCACCAGCAGTTCCTGGCCGAAGGTGGCGAGCCTGACCGCGTCGCAGTAGGAGACGCCCTGGTAGGCGTCGGCCTTCACGTCCTCGACTCCCTCTTCAATGATTCTGACTCCGAGCACGGGCAGCTCGAGCACTATAGTGTCCATATTCCCCTCTCTACCGATCCCGGACCGTGGCAGCGGCCAGACGGCAGTTCTCCGTGCTCGCGCCTCGCGCGACCGCTATTCCATCTTCTTGAACTTCGACTTCGGCCTGCCGCAGATCGGGCACTGGTCGGGAGCTTCGTTCTCCACCGTGTTGCCGCAGTGCTGGCAGACGTAGTAAGTCACATCTTCGTTCTTGCCGAGGTCATCGAGAGCTTTCTGGTAGAGGCTCGCGTGTATCTTCTCGACAGCATTCGCGTTCCAGAAGGTCTCCACCGCCGGCCTGTTGCCGTCCTCCTTGGCCTCCTCGACCATGGGTGGGTACATCTCCAAGAACTCGTGGGTCTCGCCGCCGATGGCCTCTTTCAGGTTCTCCTCGGTGGACTGGACCCCGCCGAGCACCCCCAGGTGCGCGAGAGCGTGGACGGTCTCGGCGTCCGCGGCCGCGCGGAACAGCTTCGCGACCTGCGCGAACCCGTCCTCGTCGGCCTTCCTTGCGAAGGCCAGGTACTTCCGGTTCGCCTGGGATTCTCCGGCGAAGGCTTCCTTGAGGTTGTCCTCTGTCGACATCTCCTCCTCCTTCCCGCCGGGCTCCCTCAGCAGGACCCGACAACGATGTTCGTGCAAGATAAGTGCACACAATTATATCAGGGGTTGGGGAACGTTAAAGAAAGTCCATCGCCACAGGCCGCGAGCCGTCGCGCCTAGCTGAACTCCACGAACTCGCCGGTCACCATGTAGTGCACGTTCTCGCCGATGTCTACGGCGTGGTCGGCAATCCTCTCGATAAAGCGGGCGATCATGACGACTCGTATGATGAGCTCGAGCTCGTCTTCGCTCTCCTTGTTGTACGAGGTGAGGAACGTGCGGTTGATGCGGTCCACCGTGTCGTCCATCTTGGAGAGCTCCTCGGCCTTGGCCACGTCGCGCTCCCTGAAGGCCTCCACCGCCCGCACGGTCATCTTGATCGAGCGCTGGAACATCTCGTCCATGTTCTCCTGTATCCAGGGCGATACCGTGTAGCCGTCGAGNTTCGCGATGGCTTTGCTGATGTTCACGCAGAGGTCGCCGACCCGCTCCAGGTGCTGGGCGACCCGCATGATAACAATGATCGTGCGCAGGTCGATGGCGACGGGGGCCTGCCTCGCAAGCAGCTCTATCCCGGTCTCCTCGATCTTCATCACGAACTCGTCGATGACGTCATCGTCGTCGATGATGCTGCTCGCCTGGGAGGCGTCCATGGAGGCGAATGCCGCTCTGGTCCGCTCGATCGTCTCGACGGACGTGTTGGCCATCTTGAGCAGGTCGCGGTACAGCTCGTCGAGCTGCTCGTGAAACGTCTTCCTGACTTCCATGCCTCAATCGCCTTTCGCTGCTCGAGCGGCCTAGCCGAACCGTCCAGTGATGTACCGCTCGGTCCTCTCGTCTTCCGGGTTAGTGAANATAGTGTTCGTTTCGCCGTATTCTATCAACCTTCCGGGCTCGCCCTGCTCCTGCACCAGCAGGAAAGCGGTGTAGTCGCTCACGCGCGCGGCCTGCTGCATGTTGTGGGTCACGATCACCATGGTGTAGTTCTTCTTGAGCTCCGCCATCAGGTCCTCGATAAGCTGGGTCGCCACGGGGTCGATGGCCGAACAGGGCTCGTCGAACAGTATCACCTCGGGCTCGACCGCGATGACGCGCGCGATGCATAGCCTCTGCTGCTGCCCGCCCGAGAGCCGCTGCCCCGATTCCTGCAGGTTCTGCTTGACCTCCGACCAGAGGGCGGCTTTCTTGAGGCTGTCCTCCACTATCGCGTCCAGCTCGTCTTTCTTTTTGATGCCNCCGAGCTTCGGCCCGTAGGCGACGTTCTCGTAGATGCTCTTGGGAAACGGGTTGGGCCTCTGGAACACCATTCCCACCCGCCTGCGCAGGGCTATCGTGTCATATCCCGGGGAGTACATGTTCTCGCCGTCGAGGATCACTTCCCCCTCGACGCGCACACCGTTTATCAGGTCGTTCATCCGGTTGAGGCAGCGCACCAGCGTGCTCTTGCCGCACCCGGACGGCCCGATGAGCGCCGTTATNCGCTGCGCGGGTATGTCCAGGCTGATATCCTCGATGGCTTTGAAGTCGCCGTAGAACATCGAGAGGTTCTTGATATCCATCTTGTTGTCGTTCGCGCTCATCATCCTCCTAGAAGGCGTTTCTCCTGGTACTTCCGTCCCAGGTATCTTGCCAGAAAATAGATCACCAGCACCATGATCAGCAGCAGCGCGGCCCCGCCGTTCACCACCCGCAGGTAGTCGCCCTGGCCCTCGGTCTGGGCGTACCACACGTAGCCGGCGAGCGGAGCGGCGGTGTCGAACGGGTTGACCGGGATGTTCCTGATGAAGAGGCCGGTCGTGTATATGATGGCGGCGGACTCGCCGACTATCCTGCCGATAGGAAGTATCGTCGCGGTGATGATCCCCGGCATCGCGCTCGGCACCACTACTTGCCGGATCGTGGTCCACTTGCTGGCTCCAAGGCTCATGGAGGCCTCGCGGTAAGTGTCCGGCACCAGGTTCATCGCCTGCTCGGTCCCGCGCAGCAGTATCGGCAGGTTCAGTATCGCCAGCGTAAAGGCGCCCGCCATCAGGCAATAGCTCCACTGGAAATAGACGACGAAGAGCGCCAGGCCGAAAAGGCCGAAGACGATCGACGGCAGCGTGGCCAGCGTGTCCAGGCAGAACCGGATAAAGCCGGTCACCCTGCCTTTCTTGGCGTACTCGGAGAGGTAGATCGCCGCGCCGATCGATATCGGCAGCGAGATGATCAGGCTCAGGGCGACCAGGTACAGCGTGGACACGATCATGGGGAAGACTCCCCCGCCGCCCTTGATCGCCTCGGGCTTGCCGAAGATGAACTTGGGGTTGAGCGCGGTCAAGAGTCCGCGCGCGAAGATCTCGATGATGATGAACCCCAGGATCACCACCACAGTGATCCCCAGTATCCAGAAGACTGTGCTGGCCGCCTTATCCGCCCGCCTGCCTGTCATGCGTGCTTCCTTTCGCGGGAGATGAGCCTGATAGAGATGATCAGGAAGACCGACAGCAGCAGCAGCATCAGTGCCTGAGCGAACAGTGCCGAGCGGAAGACGCCGGAGGCCTCACCCATGTCCTGCACTATCCTGGTGGTCAGGGTGCTGCCGGGCTGCAGCAAGGATGCGGTCGCCTGGCTGGCGTTGCCTATCACCATCTGCACCGCCATGGTCTCCCCGATGGCACGGCCCATCCCGAGTATGACGGCTATGATGAGGCCCTCCCGCGCCGACGGTATCATTATCTTGTAGATCGACTGCCAGCGCGTCGCCCCCATCGCGGCCGATGCCTCCTTGAGCTCGACCGGTACGGCCCGCAGCGACTCCGCGCTCAACGTGGTGATGGTCGGCAGCGACATGACGACGAGCACCAGTGACGCGGCGAGCATGCCGAACCCCGAGGAGCCGGTAACGCTCCTGATGAACGGCACCAGCAGGATAAGGGCGAACCAGCCTATGACCACCGAGGGGATGCCGGCCAGCAACTCGATGACCCTGCGCACTCCTTTGCCGACCTTCTCTGGGGCTATCTGGTCGATGAAGACAGCCGCGCCGATGCCCAGCGGCGCCGCGATTACCATCGCCACCACGGTGGTGAACACGGTCCCGAACGTGAAGGCGAGCATCCCGTAGTGCCCGCTCTTGGGGCGCCAGTCGGTCGAGAGGAACAGCTTGGGTATCCCGACCTTGGTTATCGCGGGAAGGCTTTCCCGGAAGATGAAGAGGAAGATCAACAGCACGCCCACGAACGAGACCGACGCGCAGCAGAACATCACCAGCTTCACCCAGCGGTCGCGGTCGCCGGTCACTATCGCGCGCATCGTCGACGCGGGTGATATCCGCGGACCTTCACTCATTTTATGTTGACGTCCTTGATCTTCACGTATTCCCTTGCCACGATATCGTTCTGGAACTTGTCCGAGAGCATGAAGTCGATGTATCCCTTCACGACGCCCTTGGCCTCCCCCTTGGTGTAGAGGCGCAGGAACCGCGCGATGGGATAGAGGCCGGTGGCCGCGGTCTTGACCTCGGGCGCGACTCCCTTGAACGAGATCGCCTTGAGGTTCTGATTCACGTATCCGAAAGAGATGTAGCCGATGGCGTTGGGGGTGCTCCCGACTATCTCGCGCATCACACCATTGCTGGAGCACTGGATCGCCGATCCGGTGCTCTCGACGACCTTCGTGTCCGTCGCGCCCAGCGCCTTCTTGTCGAAGATATCGCGAGTCCCGGAGGCCTGGTCGCGTATCACGACCACTATCGGCTTGTCAGGGCCACCGACCGCTTTCCAGTTCTTCACCTTGCCCAGGAAGATAGCCTTGACCTGGGCGTCGGAGAGGTTGGTGATCGGCATGCTGGGGTTGACGACTATCGCGATCACATCGAAGGCGATGTCGTGGTTGATCAGGCCTTTGCCAACCTCATCGGGGTTGAGGTTCCGGGAGCTCATCCCGATGTCGACGATGCCTTGGATGAGCTGCGTTACGCCNACGCTGGAGCCTCCCCCCTGGACGTCGACGCGGACGCCGGGGTTGGCGTCCGAGTACTCCGCCGCCGCCTCCTGCGCGATCGGAAGGACGGTGGTAGAGCCGGAGACCTTAACTCTGCCCCTGGCTGCCTGCTTCTGCGTCTGCCCTCCGCACCCGCNGGCCAGCGTGACCACCGCGACCGCGAGTGCGATGCAAATGGCGGCAATAAGCCTTTTCTTCCCGGGCCTGGAGTCCATGGCCAGAATCTAACACGGCGCCGTTTCAGATAGGGTTAAGGATAGTTTAAGAATTGGTTAAGGAATGGAGAGCCTCTCAGAACAGGCTGGGGGTCGAGGGCAGGACCAGCCTGAAGGTCGAACCCTCGCCGGGCCTGCTCTCCAGCAGGACCGTCCCGCCGTGGAACTCCGCCGCGTGCTTGACGATCGACAGGCCCAGCCCGGTGCCGCCGGTCTCCCTGGACCTGGCCTTGTCGACCCGGTAGAAACGCTCGAACACCTTCCCCTGCTCCGCGACCGAGATCCCTATGCCGGTGTCGCGCACAACCACCGCGACCTCGTCGGGTGCCGCCTCGATGGACAACTCGACCCGACCGCCGGGCCGGTTGTATTTGATGGCGTTATCGACCAGGTTGGAGCAGGCGGTCTTGACCAGCTTGCGGTTTCCCCTGATCACGGCGTCAGCGCGCGCGCCGTCGACCTTGATGCCGACGTCGTTCCTCGCGGCGAGCTCCGCCTTCTCCTCGGCGATCTCGACGAGCACCTGCCGTATGTCGAAGGGCTCCTCCGCCTCTTCTCGTTTCTCCGATTCGAGCCTGGACAGGGTCAGCAGGTCCTCGATGATGTCGGCGAGCCTGATGGACTCACGGTCCAGGTCGCGGACGAAGCGGTCGGCGACATCCGGGTCATGCGCGGCGCCGGCGACGAGCGCCTCGACGACCGCCCTCATGTTCGCCACCGGCGTACGGAGCTCATGGGAGACGTTGGCCACGAAGTCGCTCCTCACGCGCTCCAGCTCGCGCTTGGACGTAACGTCCTCGAGGATGCAGATCACGCCGCCGACCTTGCCGGCCCTGGTGGTGATCGGGCTGACCTGGACCTTGAGGGACCGCCGGCGCGGCAGCGTTATCGTGACTTCCTTCTCGATGACCTCCCCGCGCCTGGCTTTCTCTATGGCCCTGTCGATAGTCGGCGTGTGGTGGATCTCGGTGAACGTCCTGCCCACCGCGTAATCGCTGGTGGTCCCCAGCAGCTTCTCGGCGACCGGGTTTATCATCCGCGTCCGCAGGTCGCGGCCCAGCACGATTATCCCGACGTTGATGTTCTCGAGGACCGCCTCGAACCTGTTGCGCTCCTGCGTCAGGAGCCTGTAGTTTTCGCGCACCTTGTCGGCCACCGCGTCGAGGTCCTGCGCCAGGTCGTTCAGCTCAGCCAGCCTCGGTTGCGGCATCCGGTCGAGGTCGTTCTCCACCAGGATCTTTTCGGTCGCCCTGCCTATCTCTTTCAGGTCCGCCGCCAGGGTGCGCTGCGTCCAGATGGTGATCGCGCCCAGCAGTCCGGCAAGCACCGCGATGCCGACCAGGAATACCACCGTCTCCGCCACCTGGGCGTTGATGCCGAACACCAGGATGAGCACGACCATCAGCACGACGAGGCCCAGGACCGCGGCGTACCTGACCAGCAGCGTCCTGCGCAGGCTACGCAACCGGCCCACCGCCTTCGGGTGCGGCAAGTTTGTAGCCCGCCCCGCGGACGGTCAGGAGGCGCTCCGGTCTTGCCGGGTCCTCCTCGATCTTCTCCCTCAGGTGCCGAACGTGCACGTCCAGCGTCTTGCCGGACCCGTAGTAGTCCCCCCAGACGCCATCGAGTATCTGATGGCGGGATACGACCTTGCCCGGCCTCTTCATCAGCAGCTCCAGCAGGTTGTACTCGGTCGGCGTCAGCTGTACCGGCCCGCCGCGCACGGTGACCTCGTGGCGGCCATTGTCCATCACGATGTCCCCGCAGGAGAGCGATTCGCTGACGTGCGCCTCGGGCTTCTCCTGGCGGCGAAGAACGGCTTTGACCCTGGTGATCAGCGTCCTCATGTTGAAGGGCTTGGTCACGTAGTCGTCCGCGCCTATCTCGAGGCCGACGATCTCGTCCATCTCAGAGTCCTTGGCGGTGACCATGATTATCGGCACCGATGAGGCCGCCCGGACGCGCCTGCAGATCTCCAGCCCGTCCAGCGAGGGCAGCATCAGGTCGAGGATCAGCAGGTCGGCGCCGTCGCGCCGGAACATCTCCAGCCCCGCCGCGCCGTCGTGGGCGACGTCGACGCCGTAGCCTTCCTTGCCCAGCGTGTACTTCAGGGCCTCGGCGAGGGGCACCTCGTCCTCGATGATGAGTATCTTTTTCATGGCTCTATGATAGCGGAAGTGGCCCCTTCCGGGGGGCCTGGCGCCGGGCCGCTGAAGGCAAGCCGAGCCAGCCCCCATTTACACGGATGCGCGCCGGTTATAGAATCTACTGGCTTTGACGGCTAACAGTATAGCCTTGGTGGTCAAAGTGTTAAGCACTGGGAGTCCAACGGTGGAGGTGAGGCAATGTCGGCGCAGCAGGAAAGGATTGTCGCCAACGCGGTCGTCCCGCTCGATTTCACGTACAACTACCGCGTAGGTCAGTACGTCGAGCGGTACATCAAAGGCCTGGGGCAGAAGAAGATCATGGGGGTCAAGTGCCCCGGCGACGCGAGCGTGGTCGTTCCGCCCAGGAAGTACTGCGGCAGGTGCAACGAGATCATGAACGAGTGGGTCGAGGTCGGACCCGAGGGAACCATCGAGAACTTCACGGTCTCACACGTCAACCTCAACAAGGGCGTGGTGGAGAAGGCCGACACGGAGTTTGTCGTCGCGCTGGTGAAGCTCGACGGGGCTACCTCGTTGCTGCCGGCCATGGTCCAGGGCATCAGCCCGGTAGACGTCGAGGTCGGCATGCGGGTCAAGGCGGTCTTCAAGGACCCGGCCGAGGACAGCCTCGAGGACCTGAGCCATTTCGAGCCGGCCGGTTAGGGGGGTGACGACATGCAGAGAGATATAGCGATAGTTGCACAGGCCCAGGTGATGACCGACTCGATCGACATCCCGCGCGAGAGGATGCTGTTCGACCTGGTGAAGGGCCTTTTTGACAAGGTGGGGATCACCAGGCACGACATCGACGGGTTCGTGCTCAACTCCAACGATTTCGAGGTCGGGCACACGATTGCGAACGTGTTCGAGGACACGCCCTGCGGCGCCTACATGAAGGACGAGACGCACGTGGAAGCGGACGGCATGTGGGCCGCGCAGTACACGACGATGCGGCTGCTCTCGGGCAACTACGACACGCCCTGGTGGTGGGCAACAGCGCCGGCTCCTCGACGTTCCGCCCCTACCTGGTGATGGACTACCAGCTGAACCCGACTTACGACAGGCAGCTGGGGATCCTCAACGAACTGTCGACCGCGGCGCTTCAGGCGAAAGCCTACATGGCCAAGTACGGCGTCGAGGAGGACCAATTCAACGAGATAGCCGCGAGGCTCCTGCGCAACGCGGCCCTGAACCCGTACGCCGTCAGGTCCAAGGCGGACGCGACCGCCGGCGACGTGCTGGCCAGCGACTACCTCTACGAGCCGCTCCACGAGCTCTCCTGCTACCCNTTCACGGACGGCGCCTGCGCGATGATCCTGGCCTCGGGCGACCGGGCCAAAGAGCTCACGGACAAGCCCGTCTGGATCAAGGGCATGGGCAACTCGGTGGACACCTACTACGTAGGGGAGCGCGACCTGGCGACATCGAAGTCCGCAAGGATGGCCGGTGAGAGGGCCTACAAGCTGGCCGGGATCTCCGATCCCGCCAAGCAGATCGACGTGGCCGAGGTGAGCGCGAAGTTCGCCCACCAGGAGCCGATCATCAGCGAGGCGCTGGGGCTGTTCGAAGAAGGCAGCGCCGGCAAGGTGGCAGGCGAAGGCCTGGCCGACCTGGGCGGCTCGATGCCTGTCTGTCCATCGGGCGGCGGGCTCGGCGCCTACGTGTTCACCGCCAACGGGCTGGTGAGGGTGGCCGAGTGCGTGCGCCAGTTGAAGGGCGAAGCGGGCGAGGCGCAAGTGTCCGGCGCAAAGACGGCTCTGGCCCACGGCCAGGACGGTTTCTGCGCGCAGCACAACGCCGTCATGGTCCTGAGCACCGAGGAGGGATGATAATGAGAAACGTTGGAATAATCGGTGTCGGGTACACGCCGGTCTTCGTCAGCAAGCGCAAGGACGTGAACATACCCGAGATGATAAGCGAGGCGGTCGACGCCGCCTTCCGCAACACCAAGCTGACCCCGGATGACATCGACGCCATAACCTTCGGGAACATGCAGACCTTCGAAGGTGTCAACATGCCGCACCTCTGGGCGGCGGACCACATGCGCGCGCTGGACAAGCCGTACATGCGCATCGCGACCGGAGGGACGACAGGCATGTCGACTCTCCACTCGGCCTACTACCACGTGGCCAGCGGTCTTCACGACGTGGTGATGGCCATCACCTGGGAGAAGCAGTCCGAAGGCGACTCACAGGTCGGGCTCTCAGGCATAGTGATGCCCGAGGCCATGGTCATGGTGCAGCACGGCATGGACCTGTTCGGCGGCAAGGGCATGGGCGCGATGGGCGGCGGTTCGACCGGCGCGGCCGCGTACCAGGCCATGAGCTACCTGCACCACTCCGGTGCGGACCCCGAGCACATCGACAAGATGGCCGCGCTGGAGCGCTCGAACGCGGCGCTCAACCCCTATGCGCACCTGCGCAAGAAGACCAGTGTGGCGGACATCCAGGCGACGCCGTTCATCTCCTGGCCGCTGCGGTTCGGGCACACTTGCCCCACCAGTGACGGAGCGACGGTGGCAATAGTGGCCTCCGAGGAAATGGTCGAGAAGCTCGCCGACTCTGTCGCCTGGATCAACGGCGTCGGATGCGCGACCTCCGACCCTGCGACCGGAAACTTCATCGAGGGGCAGATCACCGACCCGGCCGAGCAGGAGCCGGCGAAGATGGCATCGGCGAAGGCCTACGCCATGGCGGGGATCAAGGACCCCTCCAAGGAGATCGACATGGCCGAGCTGTACAACGGCTTCGCGCACCAGTCCCTGATGTGGCTGGAGAAGCTGGGGCTGTGCAAGCAAGGCGAGGCGCACAAGATGCTCGACGCGGGAGCGCTCAACATCGATGGCGAGCTCCCCACCAACGCGAGCGGCGGCGTCTTCTCTACCAACGCGATCGGGGCGTCCGCGATGAACAGGCCGGCCGAAGCCGCGCTGCAGATCATGCGCAAGATCGAGGGCGGCCACCAGATACCCAAGAAGATCAAGAACGCCGTCTCCCACGGTTGGGGCGGCATGTTCCAGTACGTGACAGTTACTGTGCTCGGCGACGAGCCGCGCCACGGCTAGGGCCAGGAGGTGGACAGGATGACATTCGAGATGGGTGAGGAGACCCGAGAGGTACAGGGAACGTGGGACATCTCCACGTACAACTACCTCGTCAACGGCGCCGGGATGAAGCTGCTCGTGGACAGCATGAAGGAGAAGAAGATCCGCGGCATCAAGTGCCCGCAGTGCGAGACGGTCTACGTCCCCGGCCC
>JGI24138J36424_10000606_pt1 | contig 11410 bp, 13 predicted proteins | sample BarGraNGADG00312_2_FD_36424 | JGI IMG/M metagenome (IMG submission 36424) | reverse complement strand
CAAGATAAAGAGCGTGACCGTGAACGGGTCGGAGGAGCGAACCGCGGACCTCTACGTCTCGGCTATCAGCCCCTATGCCCTTCGCAAGGTCATCCCCGACGAGTCGTTCAGGCTGGACTACTTCAAGAACCTGTGGCACTTCCAGTACGCGCCTTCGCTCTCGCTGCAGGTGTGGTTTGACCGCAAGCTCACGGACGTCGACGTGACGTTCTTCTCGAGCGACTGCATCTTCAACACGTATGCCGACCTCTCCAACGTGCTGCCCGAGATCTTCAAAGGGGGGACGATGTTCGAGATGGTCCTCTCGCCGGCCGACCATATCGAGGGCCTGCCCGATGAGATCATCTTCGAAACAGCGATCGAGCAGATCAAATCGCTGTTCCCGATCGCGCGCGAGGCCGAGGTCCGCAAGTGGAAGGTGGTGCGGGAACGCCAGGGTGTCTACCGCGCATTCCCGGGGATGGAGAAGCGCAGGCCTTTCCAGCGCTCCCCGTACGACAACTTCTACCTGACCGGGGACTACACCAGGACGCACGTGTCCTCGGGCGGGATGGAAGCGGCGATCTGGAACGCGAACAGGGTCTCCGAGCTCGTAGCCGAGGACAAGCTCGGCAAGTCGATTTCGCTCAACGAGGACTTCAACCCCGACAGGGGTCTTATGCCCTACATCAAGCCGGTCATGCGCTATGGGCCGCCGTTGTTCGGCGCCTACGCGGCCCTCAAGATCTTCAAGAAGCTCTTGCGCAAGTAAGGCAAACCGCGTGTAGGGCCACCTGCGGCGCAGGCAGCAATGTCTGCGCCGTTCCTTTTTCGAACCAGTTAGTTCACCTTTCAGGTTTGACCCCAAAGGTGAATCTTGACAATTCCTTGCTTCAGGCATTATGTTCGTTATGCATTGTTTGCGAATGGCAAGTAAATGAGGGCTGATGAGCAAGGCTGGCGCAAAGAAGGAAGACCTGGCCGAGTACCAGACGCAGGTCATCCTGACAATCCTTCACATCATGGGCAACCTACGTCACAGCGGCATGTCCGTCCTGTCCGAGGTAGAGCTCTCCTACCCGCAGATCCTGGTGCTCTACGCGCTTCTCGAGACGGGAGGCAGCACCATAGGAGGGCTTTCTCAGCACCTGAAAATCTCGCAGGGCGTGATCTCCCGCACCGTGGACAGGCTTGCCGACAAGGGCATGGTAGAGCGGGAGCGCGACGAAGACGACAGGCGAGTCGTGCAAGTCGGCCTCTCCCCCGAGGGCAATGAATTCGCCACGAAAATGATCACTTATCACGTGGACAAGTTCGGCGACCAGTTCAACAAGATCGACAGAGATGACCGGGACACTTTCCTCAAGCTCCTCAAGGAGATAGACAGCCGCCTGGAAAAGCAGGCGCTGGAAGAGTAGGCGGCAGCATGGCCACTTCGACCAACATCATCTCGGTGAAGGACATGGTCAAGACATACCACCTTGGCGAGGTGGAGGTCCCCGCCCTGCGCGGCGTCTCGCTCGAGATCCGGGACTGCGACTTCCTGGTGATCACGGGAAGGAACGGTTCGGGCAAGTCCACCCTCCTCCACCAGCTCGGCCTCCTCGACCGGCCTGACTCGGGTGAGATACTCCTGGCGGGCGAGGACATCACCAAAGTNCCCGAAAAGAGGCGCACGGCGCTGAGGCTCCGCTACCTCGGCTACATCTTCCAGGAGTTCGCCCTCGCCGATGAGCTCACAGCCCTCGAAAACGTCATGCTCCCCTCGATGATGATACACAGTATCAGCATCTCGAGGACCCGGGCCCTGGAGCTGCTCGAGCTCGTGGGGCTGAAAGGCCTCGAGAAGCACCAGCCCAATCAGCTCTCGGGCGGCGAGCAGCAGAAGGTCGCGATCGCCCGCTCGATGGTGAACGATCCTGTCGTTCTGTTCGCAGACGAGCCCACCGCGAACCTCGACTCGGTCGCGGCCGCCGAGATCATGGACGTCTTCAAGCGCCTTAACAAAGAGCACGGCCGCACGGTTGTCATGATCACGCACGAGGAGGAGGAAGCCAACCTCGGAAACCGCATGATCAAACTCGCAGACGGAGAGATTGTAGATGAACGATGAGATGAGCGGGCTCGAAGAAGAGCCGAAGATATCAATTATCGAGCGGAAGATACCTTTCTTCCTGATCTCGCGCCACATAATCCGCGGCAACAAGTGGACCCTCGCGCTGGTTATCTTTCTCATGTCTATTGCGTTCATCAACCTGGTGTTCATCAACTCCCTCTTCAACGGCATCGTCGTGAGCGCGGACGACCAGGTCATCGCCACGACCTCCGGGAACGTCACCATGCAGGCTGCGACCGGTAGTGAGTTCATCAGCGATGTCCCGGCGGTAGTGGACAAGATCAAGGCGACGACCGGAGTCACCGGCGCGAGCGCGCGCACCGTGGTGCCGGCGAGCCTCCTCTACAGGGGTATCCAGGGGAACTACCAGGTCTACGCCGTGCAGCCGTCTCTCGAGCGGTCTACCACCAACATCAGCAGGAAGATGCTCGAGGGTTCTTACCTGTCGGACTCGGACACCGACTCGATCGTCATCGGGCGGCAGATCGCGGGAGGCAAGGGCGTCGAGATGAACGCGACCTCTTTCAAGGGTGCGAAAGCGGGCCAGAAGGTTCAGGTCGTGCTCGGTGGCCAGGCGCGCGAGTTCACCATCAAGGGCGTGTTCTACACGAAGTACTTCGAAGCGGACCGCCAGGCCTTCATCACACAAAAAGCCTTCGACCGGATGGTGCCCTCGGCTGCGGGAAAGACCTCGACCATAATAATCAGGACAAAGAAAAAGGGCGACGAGAATGCCGTCATCACGCGGCTGAAGCGCACTGTGCCCGGGGCGCAGTTCCTGACGTGGAAAGACGCCTCAGGCCTCATGAAATCGGTCACGAACAGCTTCCTCACCATCGACGCCCTTCTCACAACGGTCGGGTTTGTCATCGCGGCGGTGGTCATCTTCATCATCGTGTACGTCGACATCAACTCGAAGCGCCGCCAGATAGGGATCTTCCGGGCCATCGGCATCAAGTCGTATCTCGTCGGCTCGACTTACATCCTGCAGTCGACGATCTACTCGATGGTCGGCGTCCTGCTGGGCTCGCTCATCTTCTTCTTCGTGCTCATCCCCTACTTCAAGGTCTACCCTTTCAAGATACCGCTGGGTGACGTGACCCTCCACGTGAACTACATCGGATACATCTGGCGCGCGGTCGCGGTCATCGTGGTATCCATCATCTCGGGCATGATCCCGGCTATCCTCACATCGAGGAAACCCATCCTGGACGAGATCGCGGGCAGGTAGGCGACGGGCGTCCGGTGTCGGCGGCCCGCGGCATCCCGAAATCGCGGGCGCGTAACCGATGCGATATCCTTCCCACATGCACTTCAAGACGTTCGAACAACACATTAAGCAAAGGACGCTGAACAACCTTGCTGCCCTGGAGCACACCGCGGACACTGTCTACTCCAAGCTCGTCACCGAGAGGAGATGGTTCGTCGTCCTCTCGGCGGCGGTCTCAGAATTCTTCGCGAAGAAGATGTACTACTACACCGGATACTTCACATACAATGCCTTCCTCGCGGTCGTCGCCCTCCTCGTCGCCATGTCCGCGACGGTAGGGCTGATATTGCGCGCGTACACCCAGCCTGCAGGGCAAGTTCAGTGAGTCTCTGAGAGGTATCGCCCCTGTCCTTGGCGGGTCATCGGGGCAGGCGCTGAAGTCTATGGTCAACTACCGAAATGTCATAGGCTTCATCGGCTTAATCGGCCTGCTGTGGACCGCCACCAGGATCTTCGGTGCACTCGAGTGGGGATTCTGCCGCATCTGGGAAAGCAAACGGAGAAGCTTTGCCCGCGGAAAACTCCTGGGCCTGGTCATGGGCATGTGCGTCGGGCTCATCTTCTTCCTTTCGGTGCTCACACTTTTCGCATTCACCGCGCTCTGGGGGTGGATGGTAGGGAAGACCGGAACGGCTTTCACCGTCGGATCGACTCTGTTGAGGCCTGTCATCGGCCTCGGGATCAATTTTCTGTTGTTTCTGTTCATCTACCAGTTCGTTCCAACGACAAAACAAAGGCTGCGGCGCTCGGCGGTCGGGGCGATCATCACTGGCGCCATCTTCCTCGCGGTGCAGTATCTCCTCGCCTTCTATTTCACGCACATCTCGAAAATGCCCACCATCTATGGCGGGATTGCGACCGCCGTGGTCCTGCTGGTCTTCCTGCACATCACCGGCATGATCACTTTCCTCGGAGCGGAGATAATACATGCGATCTACGATGAGGACCTGGTCGCAAAACATAAAGAAAGCGCCAGCGTGCCAAGATATTTCAGGGCGGCAGTCGAGATGCGCGAACAGGCCCGGGAATCCGCAGATCCTTCGCCCGATGCGGACGCCGAAGAGACGGGTGTGGTTCCCAGGTGATGTTGGGAATTCCCGCCGCCTCCGTATAAAATACTGCACCAGGTTAGGTAAGTTACTGAAAGGGGTTGGAGATGGACGCGGCTGCAACGATAGACAAATGGTGGACGTTCCTGGTCAGGGGGCTTCTGGCTATCCTGTTCGGTGTGGTCGTCCTTGTGTGGCCCACCGCTACAGTATTCGTGCTCATTATCCTGTTTGGCTGCTATGCGCTGGTCGAGGGCCTGTTCGGCATCGGGTACTCGATCGCCAAAGCTTCAAAAGGTGAGAAATTCTTTGCACTTCTTCTTCTCGGACTACTGGGCGTGCTCGTCGGCATCATCGTCCTGGCGCGGCCGGGCGTGACGAGCCTCGCGGTCATCTGGGTCATCGCTTTCTGGCTCGTGCTGCGCGGCTTCCTGATGATCATATCGGCGTTCGAGATGACGGGGACCGCCGGCGTCAGGTGGCTCGTGGGCATCACCGGCGCGATCGCCGTCGTGCTCGGCATCCTGATGTTCATCTTCCCGGTGTCGGGGATCTTCGGAATCATCCTCGTGGTCGGCCTGTACTGCCTGGTTACGGGCATCTTCCTCACAGTCGTGAGTTTCGCAGTCCGCAAGGTGCAGAAGACTGTGGATGGGACTCTGACGGCCGCCTGAGAATTGCCTTCCGGGGCTTAGGAGCTATATGTCTGGTTCGCATCAGCGCGTGCTGGCGGCGCTCGAACACAGGGTTCCCGACCGGGTACCGACGATGGACATGATGGTCGAGTACTCAAACGTCATGGAGATCCTGGGCAAGCGGCCGATGCCGATTCAACGACTCTTCGAAAACGCGTTCATATCAAAGGTCATCGATTTTCTGGGCAATCACGCCTTCACAACGCTGCCGGTCGACAAGGCGATGGACATGTTCAGCTACGACCGCACGGCCGCGGCTGTGAAGATGGGCTACGACTCGGCGTGGGTGCAGCACGCTCCCGCGTGGAAGTCCGGGGACTCGAAGGACATGGTCGACATCTTCGGGCGCGAGTGGGAGCTGACGTTCGACAAGAGGGGCAACCTCGGTACGCCCATGTACAGAGGCGGCCGCATCTCGAGCCTTGAGGACTGGAAGGCCTGGGACAAAGGCGACCTGATGCGGCTGCCGGCCAAGAACAACAAGGCGTACAGCAAGATCCAGAGGGCCTTCGGGCGCGACATATTCGTCTTCGGTTCTTTCAGTGGGGGGCTCTACGAGGTCACCTGGCAGAGCATCGGGTTCGAACGATTCGTGGTGGCTACCCGCAAGGACAAGGATTTCCTCGGGTGTATGGTCCGTTTCTACACCGACCTTTACTGCGTCATCCTCGAGGCCATGGCCGACTCGGGGTTGCCGGGCGTCGTGTACAGCGATGACCTCGCATACCGCTCCGGGCCTATGCTGAACCCGAAGGTCCTCGAGCGGCTCTTCGGCGATAGTTACAGGCGCATCACGCATAGCGCCCACGATCTCGGCATGAAGATCGTCATCCACTCGTGTGGCAACGTATACGAGCTTCTCGACTGGTTCGCGGACTGCGGCTTCGACGGGGTGCACGCCCTGGAGCCGACCGCCGGCGTCGAGCTGGCCAGGGCCAAGGAGATCGCCGGTGACCGCCTCTGCCTCCTCGGGAACATCGACGTGACGCACATCCTGGTGGACGCTACAAAGGAAGAGGTCTTCGAAGCCGTCAGGAAAGCGATCGCGGACGCCGGAGAGGGCGGCGGCTACATCGTCGCCCCTACGAACAGCCATCCGGATATGTCGGTCCAGCGGCTTCGCTGGATGATAGAAGCCGTCAAAGAATACGGCACCTACAATTCACCTTCGGGGTTAGTGTAGGGCTCGCCGCCCAGGCGTAGCTCGACCTTCTTGATCTTGCCCGTGAATGTGAAAGGCGAATCGTATTCGGGCCAGACCGGCGTGGTGCTGTCGGAGCCTATCTCCAGGCCTTCGGCCACCGCGTAGACGACCGGGTTCGTACTTTCGACCTCGACCTCCCCCACTCTTTCGTCATTGATGAAGAGGCTCACGTTCCCCGCGAAATCGACCGTTTTCTCGAACTCCACCCTTAGGTTCACAGCACCTGCCGGCACCGGGATACTCGACGTAGCGACGTAGTGCGAGCGGTTGAGGAAGTTGGAGACGTAGTGCGACTTGCCGTCTTTGATACATAGCGTGTACCCGCCGTCAGATCCTCCGTCCGAGATGATGACCCCCTCCGCTCCGCCCGCGGGGATCTCCACGTCCGCGACGATCACGTGGGACACGTTCTTAATTGAAGGCGTCGCCGAGCGAACCATCCGCACCGGCCAGTGGTAGGTGTAGACGTCCCTTTGTTCGACCACGCGCGGCTTAGGCGCGAGCAGCTTCCCCACCAGGTTGTCGTCGAGCGGAAGGACCTGGTTCTCCTCAGCCTCCTCCCACCAGATGTCCTGCAACTCCTTCAGCTTTTCCGGCTTCTCCGCGGCCAGGTCATGCACCTCCGAGAAGTCCTCATCTTTGTTGTAAAGCTCCCATGTGTCATCGTCGAAGAAGCCGTCGTGAGCCTCGTGGCCTGCTATCCCCATCGACATCATGAAGATGCCCGGAGCTCAGTCGCCCTGATCTTTCTTCATTCTGTCCATCTCTTTCTGGACCATGTCTTCACGCCGGCCCTCAAACCTGGCTCCGCCATACACAGCCCACGCGTGGAACGCGATGCCGATGCCCCACCCGACGAGCGGGAACAGGAACCAGGGAAACCATACATGCGGATTCGTAGTGAGCGCAACGATAAGCCAGATGACGAAGATCATCAGGTTTATTATCAGGTAGGAGAACACATTGGCCCTGAAACCCGCCTTGGCTTCGACAATCTTCTCGGCTTTATCTCGCAACTCCGCGTCTTCAATTTCCTCTGGCATCGAATCCCTCCTCTTCAAGTCAGGCAGGCTTTATTCGCTCTTCATCCAGGCGGCCCGCGACCCAGGCTCCACAAAACTCTACAAGAGGGGCGCACCTCTCCTCGAAATAGCCCTGCTCGCGAGCCAGCTTGCGCTCGGAGGGGTCGCAGAGCTCAACGCCTATGAGCTTCTTGCACGTGGTCGTGCCGAACTTGTCGACGAAATCCGTGAGCAGCTCGGCTCCGACCTCGTAAAGTCGCTCTGTCTTGACGCTTGCATCGTCCCTGCCGAGGACCCACCCCAGCGCCATAATCGAGCCGGTGACCGCGCCGCACTCCCGTCCCGAAAGACAGATGCCGCTGCCGAAACCGGAGGCGACCCGCGGGAACCAGTCGCCTTTCGCTCCCAGGTGCTCCATGCTTGCCACGAGCACGGACTCGGCGCAGTTCAGCCCCGAGAGAAACAGCTCCCTGGCTTTCTTTCCAGCTTCCGCGTCTGCTGTCATGCGAACCTTCTTTCAAAAACTATCGCGAACCCGGGCCTTGCCTCAGTGCCAGAACAGTGAGGCCACCCTTCTGGAGAGAGATCTGAACGGTTTGAAGATGACCTTCCACACGCGCCGCTTCTCCCTGCCGATTTCCCACGGGACCGAGAGCAGGTCCCCGGCCTCAATCATNCCAAGCTCCCTTCCGGCAAAGACTCCCTCAGGCATGTCGCCTTTGAGGAACTCCGACGCCCTTCCNATGAGGTCCTGATCCATCACGGCCCGCCAGTGCAACAGCGGACGGCGCTGCATGAGGTTGTAACCGTTTGGGAGATACGAGCTGAAGCAGGGAACGATCACGCCGTCCCAGCGCACGAATATCGACAGGCACTTGCCGGCGATGTGCTCGAGCACCGGCGACTCGTTCAACTGCTCTATGAGCGGCGAGCCCGGTCTGACCTGCCTTCCCGCCGGTGAGAAGAACCCGAGGTAGCCGAAGTACGTTCCCGCGTTTGGAGAAGAGATGAACGCTCCTCTTCCGAGCTTGGGGTATCCGTCGAGCTCCTGGAGGTAGTACCTCGCGATGATCCCCCCGAGACTGTACCCGAAGAGGTTGACCTTGTCNTGGCCGAGTGTCTCCTGCAAGCGCCGCGCCTGTTCGGCGACTATCCTGGCGGACCGCGTCATGTCCCCCATCGCCATCCACGGAAGCTTGATCTTCACAGTGTCAAGACCGCTCGACTGCAGGTAGCGCCCCACGAGGTTTGTCTGGAACTCAGGCGCGCCGTATCCCGGGATGACCAGGACTGGATACCTGCCAGTATCTTCGGCCTGCATCGTGCTCTCCAACTGTTCTCCCCTCAGGCGATCCATATATCCTCGCTCAACCCAGCCAGCTGGTGATGTCGGCGAGAGCCGGGCGTTCGGTCGGCGGCGGGACGGACTTGGGATAGCCGATAGCGCACCCATCAAGACCGTAGACCCCGGGCGGGAAACATATGAGCGCGCAGAACTCCTCGTTGTCGGTCATCTGCGTCGTGAGCGAGACCAGCCTGTAGCCGAGCCCCAAGGCCGTCGCCTTCAACCACATGTTCTGCTGGACGTGCGCGAGCGAGCGCAGCTCGACCGGCGGAAAACCGCTCTTCTCGCCTATGACGACAAAGTATGCCGCGCTCTCGAAACCTATCTCTCCACCATCGGCCACCATCTTGAGGCGCCGGGCAAACCCCTCCGCCATGCCTTTGAGATAAGCGTTGTGGCCCATCTCGGCCTGGAGCGCCTCGTACATCCCGGTGACCTGATCCCTCATTATCTGCGCCGCCCTGTCTATCAACTGGCTGCCTCTGGGTATCACGGCGAAGCGCCGGAACTCCTCGCTCTCGAGTCCCAGCTCCGCGTAAGGCGCGAGCAAGCCCGCGTTGAGTATCTCCTCAACCTGCTCCCTGGGTGGGACAATCTCTGTGAAAGTCCTAACCGAGCGCCGGTCTTTGACTATCTCGTCGAAGATATTGTTGGCCTGCTGGTCCATCAAACATTTCCTCCTTTGGCACGTCAACCGTGCAACATAGGGTCAAACCTTTNTTCTTGCGCCGAGGTCACGCGAGGCGATGACGTCCACCCCGGTTCCCAGGATGTCGGCCAGGATGACCTGGCCGTTCCTCACAGGCGCGTCGACCACGACCCCGGCAAGCGCGTCGGCCGCATCGAGGATGAGTCGCTTGGGTATCGACGCCGCGCTTCTTACCGGCAACAGAGGCAGCGTGCCGCCCCGGACCGGGACCGTCGTGGTCACGACGCGACGCGGATCCGTGAACTCTTCGGCGGCGTAGCGCCTTCCCACCTTGCAGTCGTTGCCGGTAACCTCGAGGACCTCTCCGTCTTTCTCGGTCAGCTCAAGCGAACAGCTCAGCGGACAGTTGATGCACGTGTACTCGTGTTTACTCGTCACCGGGCACCACTTCCACCGTGATCTCTTCGATCGGGCCGGCGGCGGAGAGCTCCGCCCCCTTGGCACTCGACTGCAGCATCTCGGGCGGCCGCACCATCTTGTGTTTCTTGTGGAATACCTCGGACTCGCCCGCGATGACTCGCGCCCTAACGGACCTCTCCGGGTGCTCGACCCTGAAATAGAAATCGACGTCGCGCGAGGGGTCGCTCACGAACTGCGGCACGACGTACTTGACGTTTTTGCCAGCTACGACGCGCACCGGATTCTCGCGTTTTCTTCCCTGAAGGACGTACTCGGCCGCGCCCTGACCGGCGGCCTCGGCACTCTTTGTGACGTAGTCCACGAGGTCGAAGACATTGACGACATTGCCGCATGCGAAGACCCCGTCGACTGATGTCTCCATCCGCTCGTCGACGACAGGCCCCGCCGTGACGCTGTCCAGAGCGACGCCGGCGTGCTTGGACAGCTCATTCTCGGGGATGAGCCCGACAGAGAGACACAGCGTGTCGCAGGGAACAAAACGCTCGGAGTCCTTGATGGCCTTCAGATTCTCATCCACCGCCGCGACCGTCACGCCCTCGACACGCCGGCGTCCGTGGACGAAGCTGACCGTGTGTGACAGGTGAAGGGGTATGTCGAAGTCATCCAGGCACTGCACGACGTTCCTCGTCAGTCCGCCGGGGTGGTCCATGATCTCGTACACGCCTTCGACCTGGGCGCCTTCCAGCGTGAAGCGTCTCGCCATTATCAAGCCGATATCTCCGCTCCCGAGGATCACGAGCTTCCTGCCTGGCATGATCCCTTCGATGTTGATGTCACGCTGCGCGGCGCCGGCGGTAATCACACCCGCGGGGCGGTATCCCGGGATCAGGATCTGGTGGCGGCTGCGCTCCCTGCAGCCCATGGCCAGCACTATCGACCTGGGTTCGATCTCCACGACGCCGTCAGTGGAGTTCACGGCCGTTATACGCCTGCCGGGCCCCATCTCGATGACCATCGTGTTCAGCAGGACGTCGATGTTCGCCTTCTCCACATCGTCGATGAACCGCTGCGCGTACTGGGGCCCGGTGAGCACTTCCTTGAACACGATCGAGCCGAAGCCGTCGTGTATGCACTGCTGCAGGATGCCTCCGAGCTCCATGTCGCGGTCGACGAGGATTATGTCTTTCAGGCCTGCTCGCGAGGCCGCGAGGGCGGCCCCAAGACCGGCGGGCCCGGCTCCGATGACTGCCAGGTCAGGTTTCCTCGTCGTCTTCATCGCTCCGCCTTCTCAGTCAGGAACTGCTTGGTCTCTCCGGCGAATATCCACGACTCACCGCCGTCTTTCGTGACCTCGGTTATCGGGATCCCCAGCTCGCGCGCCAGTATCTGGGCCGCCCTGAAGCCGCAGAACCCGCCCTGACACCGGCCCATGCCGACCCTGGTCCGGCGCTTGACCGCGTCCATGTTCGTCGCGGGGATGATTGCGTGTATCGCGTCCACGACCTCGCCCTCAGTTATATGCTCGCACCTGCAGATGACCCTGCCGTAGCGCGGGTCCTTCTCGATGAGCGCGTCGCGCTGTTCGTTGGACATCTCAGAGAACTTGGGCGGCACCTTCCTTACAGGGTCGTAATCGGCCCGGTGCTCTCGCGGGACCCCGA
>JGI24138J36424_10000603_pt1 | contig 11428 bp, 9 predicted proteins | sample BarGraNGADG00312_2_FD_36424 | JGI IMG/M metagenome (IMG submission 36424) | reverse complement strand
GGCAGGTCGGCCGGAGGTACACCTGGTGTCACTTCCTCTTCTACGCGGGCCACAGGCCGATCAGGGAGGTCGCGTACCAGGTAGCGCTAACGAAGATCTACACCAGCCCGAGGCTGCTCGGCTACTACCGGGCCGTGAACAAGAACGCCGCCCGGTGATCGACCGACTGGTACCCACGCCAAGAAGTATTCGATTCCAGGTTGTTCGGTACTGCATGGCTTCCAACCCGTACTGCCCTCAGATGGCGTCTTGAGCGCACCATAGAGCGGGACGACCTATAATGTTAATTGTAAAAGTCGCGTAGGGGTGGTAATACAAATGGCCAGATTCGAGTCTAAGAATTATCGGGGAGATTGCAGGATAGATCTCTCCAACACCAACAACTCTCATACAAAAGAGATCGAGTTTATTGGCAGGAATAAACGAGTGCTTGAGTTTGGATGTTACGAGGGTATGGTCGCTGGTGTGCTGGCCGAGCGCGGTTGTACTGTGACAGGAATAGAGATGGATCCGCATGCTGCCGAGACCGCTCGCACCTTCTGCGATACGGTCGTTGTCGCTGACATCGAGAAAATAGACCTCCTTGAAGAGTTCGAGGAACAGCGGTTCGACGTCGGACTGTTTGGGGATGTGCTAGAGCACCTTCGAGACCCGGGCAAGGTTCTAGTGCAGATGAGGCAGCTCCTGACTCAAGGGGGCTTTATTGTCATTTCCGTACCCAACATAGCGCATGCGAGCATGCGGTTGATGCTGCTGAAGGGAGACTTCGAATACTCAGAGTTTGGGATCCTTGACGATACGCACGTACAGTGTTTTACCTACAACAGCATCCGGACATTGCTGTATTCGTGCGGGTTCTTGATGGAGTTTGCCGACCCCGTGGTAATCGCTGTCCCCCCAGCTCAGTTGATGCGAGAGCTCGATCCACTGGGCCTGGGCGACCTGGATCGGGTTACCGAGGCTCTCTCAGATTGGCAATCCACGGCATTTCAGTACGTGATTAAGGCTTTTCCCGCTGATGATCACAAACAGGTGTTAGATCTGAGCGACTCGAAGGTCGATCTGGAGAGGCGTCTCCGGATGCTCCAAGAGAATGTTGCCAGGTACAAGGCGGATGCCGACCAGCTGCTCGAAGCGCATGAATACATAGAGAAACTTGAGCATGCACTCAAGTCAAAGAACGAGGAGAGCGGCGCTGTCGCGGCATATGTTAGGCAGGTGGAAAAAGCGCTTGCTGAACGCGACGAGCAGTTGCGTGCTGCAAACCTGCGAGTAACAGAGCTAGAGGGGAGCCCTGGCGAGGCGGTTTGAATCACGGTTAAAAACTCATCTTTCGCACCCATGGCAGCGCAATAAATAAGATTGGGACACCGGCTGAATCTTGCGCTTGAGCCGCAACTGAATTCTCCCGACGTCGCCTGCCCGTTTATGGTGCAGAAGCAAAGGAGCTAAGAATTGCATATTGTTTTGTCGCAGATTCTAAACAGGGACGAACCCGATCAGAAGATGTTCCCTGCTCTGGGGCTGGGTTATCTGGCGGCGTTCGCCTCCGAGCGAATGGATGGCCTGGAATTCAAGTACGCAGAGACTGCCGATGAAATCCTGGCTGCTCAGCCGGACGTCGTAGGTATTTCCTCCGTCTCCGAGAACTTCGATGGCGCCCGTCTGCTGGTGTCACAGATACGTGAGGTGTTTGATGGCCCATTGATTCTGGGTGGCATACACATATCTACATCCCCGGGTAGCCTGCCTCNTGAGTGCGACGTAGGCGTCATCGGCGAAGGTGAGCTGACATTCCTCGAGCTCATTCGCGCGATCGCCGCGGATCGGCGTCGCTGGAAAGACTCACTGGGTTCGATTCCAGGGCTCTGCTACTGGTCAAATGACAAGCTTCGTTTGACCCCTGAAAGAGAACAGGTGGGTGATCTCGACACGTTGCCATACCCTGATGAAAGTGTGCTCGGAAAAGGGTGGGCCACACTTGAGGGCGGCACGCAGTACGTAGTCACTTCGCGCGGCTGCCCTTACGACTGCAGCTTCTGCTCATCGGCTCATTTCTGGCATCGTGTAAGGTATTTTAGTGCCGAGTACGTGCTTGGCCAACTGTCCCGTATCATCGAGAAGTCTTCACCTAGAGCGATTATTTTCGGTGACGATCTTTTAATCGCGAACAAGGAGAGGCTTTCAGCCATTGCCAGCGGCATCGAATCTTCGGGCATCGCCGACGATGTCTCATTCCTGTGCAATGTAAGGAGCAACCATGTTGATAAGGAGCTCTGTTCGACGCTCAAGAGAATGAACGTTTCCGGTGTCGCATTAGGCCTGGAATCAGGCTCTGACAGAGTACTTGGCCTCATGAACAAGAGAACTTCGGTCGCACAGCACGAGAACGCATTGCGTGAGCTCCACGAGGCAGGCATGAATGTTTACACCTCTTTCATACTGGGCACACCTGGCGAGACAATTGAAGATATCAAGCTGACGGTTGATTTCATCGAGAGGAACCAGCGGGTGCACTTCGATTTCGATATCTATCCCCTCATACCTTATCCTGGGACAAGATTCTGGGACTATGCAGTTGGTAAGGGTCTGATAGATGAAAGCGTATCTTCTGAGGTTTTTCAGGTGGGCGCGCTAACCTTCACACCAGACAAATACCTCTATCTAAATGAGAAGGTGCCTCGGGAGACTTTTTTGCATTATTTCTTCTACCTCAAGTATTTGGCGTATCGGAATATGGCACATAGACGGGGCGAGGAGATTGGCGCCTACCAATCGGCGGAGAAGTCATACAAGGAGATCATCCGAATCCGCGATATCGAGAAAGAGCATCTCGAACTTCTTGTCGCTTCATTGAAGTCTCAAGACAATAATCGCAGGCTTGGCTCTTAGGGAGTAAGAACGCCTCAAGTTCTAATGCACGGTTCTACAGATCTTGTTGACCAGGTAGCGAGCGGTTCTCCTGCCCGTCGCCAGGATTCCTTCGTTCCGGATAGAAGACCAGAATCTTGCAAATACCGAAGGCGCGCTCTTCCCTATGCCGCCAACGGTCTCGCTACTTTCCGAAATTATCTTACGGAGCTTTTCGGTCTCTTCGCGCCACTTCTCTATTTCAGAAACTGCGTTTTGACCTGCCTGCTCCACATGCCTGGTGTAAACCTCAAGATCTCTATACGCTTCTTCTATGTGTTTTGCGAAAGCCACACTATCCTCGCGAGCCTTCTCCAAATCCTCCGACTGCTTGTTCAGCTCAGTTATTCTGTGATACGCGTTGAATTCGTCCTGAAACCCGCGAGTGATTGGCAGCATATGTTGCCACTTTATCCGAAACTTCTCTTTCACTTCCTCATAATAGACTTTGTCGTCGCCCCCGATTCTGTCGAGATAGGTATCCATACTACGGGTTGAGCGATCCTCATCTGCTGCTAGATGGACTATTTCAATCGCCGCCATGTATACACGGTACCCCGCCTCTATGTACTGGAGCGAAATGTCCAGATCGTAGAAGTGCATCAGGCCATAACTCTCTTCCAGTCGAAAACCTGTGTTCCGCATCACCCAACCGAGACCATCGATCGCTGCAACCTCAGTAACCCGCCATGTTGGTTTGTGACTGAGCGGGTAGTCCCTTATGTCAACGACAGTCGTGTCTAAGTCAAGACTCCCATCTTCCTCTATTGTGTGCCTGCCCGCTAATCCAACTATACCTACGTCTGGCCTGCGCTCCATGAATTCGATTATGTGGTCGAGCCAGCCGTCGTCGAAAATCAGCAGGTCGTTGTGTAAAACACAGACATACTTGCCCTGCGCAACGTCCAACCCCTGGTTTACTGGGCGAATAGCCCCTGTGTTTTCATCATTCTCTATGTGATATATCGGCTTAAGCCCGTTGAGGAAATCCGGGTCATCGAAGCCATTGTCAACGATAATCAGGTCGTAATCATCGGTGACCCTGCTCAGCTGTTTGAACATGAGCCGGGTGTCTTCTTCCCGGTGAAATACCGGCACCACGATTTCAACCCGCTCACGTGCCCGAGCGCCCTTCTTCCCGCGCCTCTTCTGCTCAATCGTCTTGGTCAAGGAAAGTCGGTCCATCTCAGGAAAGGTCGAAGCTCGCTCGATACGATCCAACTGCTTTGCTCTGTTATGTATTTCTTTCCTCGCTACGGCGAACGAGATGTGCGGATATGGCATTGAGACGATATTTTCCTCCGGAATATCCCAAGTAACGTCCCATTCGAGTTCTTCTCCACTGTCAGAGGACTGGATCTCAGCGAATCCCGCCGCTCTCAGCAGAACCTCAATTCCTTTTGCCGTCATGCGCCAGTAGTCTTCCGGGAAACTGTGTATAGGTATCCTGAAGGGTACCGAGACCAGGAACAAACCACCGGGTTTGAGGATCCTGAAGACTTCCTGAACAGCCAGCCAGGGGTGCTTGACGTGCTCTAGCGTTTCAAGACAAATGACTGTGCCAACTTCGTCAGGTCCGAAGGGGGCTCTTTCGATATCGCAAACCAGGTCTACACCTGGACCTTCTTCTAAATCGCAGCCAATATACTTCAGGCCGTAGAAAAACCGCCTTGCATCAGCATAACCAGTCTGCCCAGGGGTCTGCATGGAACCAAATTCCACGACCGGTTCCTGGAACTCGATTTCATCTGTAACCTTTGAAAGCCATTCGATGACCCTTGCGTTCATTCCGCAATAGTAACACTGACATTCGCCGCATACCACATGTCTCCTGACGTGGAAGTCAACTGTCAGAACCTCGCACATCGTGTCAGGCAAATCGAGCACGATGCTCACACAGCACCTTTTCCGACTGCGTTTGTCCAGCTTCATCCGTTCTCACAGGCGCCTTGCATCATTGCTTCATTCGGAAGTGCGCACCTGCTCTTCTGGCCGTCGCCACAAAGCCTTCGCGCCCCAAGTAGTAAAGCAACCTGCGGAGCTTGCCCGGGGGAGGGGCGTCATCCCTGCGAGCCCTCTCGAGTCCGGCCTCAAGGCTCGCGATCGATGCCTGGCGCGCTTCGAGCTCCCGTCCAACCTCGTCGAGGCGCCGGTCCGCATCCAATATCGCCGCCTGGTCCTCCGCGAGCGCTTCCTCGACTCGTCGCGTGTAGGCCGCTACCTCTTCCAGTTCCCTGCCCCTGGCGTTGTCGCTATCCTCCAGCTTGTGCACGTATTCCTCGAGCTCCTGGTACTGCTTTCTGAGCTCTTTGATCCTGTTGAGAGTGTACGCTTCATCGCGATAGCCGCGGCTGAGGGGAAGCATGTGACTCCACTTGGACTTGAACCTCTCGCGGGCACGCTCGAAGTACGCCATATCGTCTCCGCCTACGGCATCAAGGTAGCTTCCCGTATCTCGTGTTGAGCGCCCGGTGTCCTCCGCTATGTGATCGAGCTCGACTTTGGCAGTGTAGACGAGGTAACCCGCATCCACGTACTGCATCGAAAGATCAATGTCGTAGTAATGCATGAGGCCATAGCCCTCGTCGAGGCGGAATCCGACATCTCTCATGACCCATCCGAGTCCATCGATGGTTGCCACTTCGGTGAACCGCCAGGTAGGCCTGAAGCTCTCGTTATACCTTTCCATATCCACGACTGTGGTCTCATAGTCGAGGGTGCCGTCCTCGTTTATGGCATGGCGTCCCGCGAGGCCCACAAGACCAACGTCCTGCCTGCGCTCAAGGAACCTGACGATGTGGTCGAGCCAACCATCCTCGTATATGAGAACATCGTTGTGGAGCACACAGATATATTCTCCGTCCGCTGCGTCCAGGCCCTGGTTGATAGCCCGTATCGCCCCGACGTTGTCTTCGTTTCCTATGTACACTGAGTCGGGGAGGTCACGCAACGAGGCGGGGTCGTCGTATCCATTGTCTACCACAACAAGCTCATAGCCGTCGGTTACTCGCGCGAGCTGCTCGAACATGCGGCGCGTGTCCCTCTCCCGGTGATACACGGCTACCACTATCGGGACAACCCGTCTCTTATTTCCCCCACCCATCGAACCACTCATGGCCCATCCTCCTGATCGCATGCCAAACATATAGGACAGTCCGCGGCCAGGCAATACCGCATCCTCATCGGGGTTCACTGGACGTCCCGCCCCACCTGACAACGGAACATCAGCCTTGCAGATTTCTGAGAATCCCAGCAGTTGCCTGACACTTCAACCCGGCGTTCGCTTGCCATGACAGCTCCAGCTCGACGGTGTGGGCATTCGACGGCTGGAAGCGGGTCAGAGGGTCAATGACAGGCCAGAACGAATAAGCTTCAACCCAGGCAAGTGGACGAGAATTGTGCGCTCGGTGCTCAAATCCCGGCAGGCGGAAGGAACTGCAGGATGTGCTCGACGAGCTTCTTCATGTCTATGGGCTTGGTCAGATAGAGGTCAGCGCCCACTGCCATCATCTGTTTCTTTCTGTCCTCGCTGTGGTATCCGGTCAAGGCTATGATCGGCAGGTTCCGCCCACCCATCTTCGCGCGAACGGTTCTGCACACTTCGACGCCGTCCATCTTGGGCATGTTGACGTCGAGTATCATCGCGTCCGGCCGCCTTCCATCGATCGCCTTGATAGCCTTCTTGCCACTCGGCACTGAGACGAGCTCGAGGCCCGACCGCTCGAAGTACAGCTTCGCGACTTTCGCGAAGTCCGTTCTTTGCGGTGGATAGCGAGGTCATCTCGACGACGGCCTCGTCACCGGCCAGGATGATGTGGGTGACCTTCAGGCTGACGCCACCCACCAGCAGTTCATTAAGGCGGCCAAAGGTGTGCTGGATGAAATCCTCCTTCGACAGATAGACACCTGCCAGGGGATGGGTCCCCATCACCGTCCAGCGCACATCATCAGCGACGTGCTTGAAAAACTTCTCGGAATCGTCCGTCTCGAGGTGTCCGAACAACTCCTCTACTTCGACAACCGTCAGCGACATGATTTCACCCCACATCATTTGGCTTGTTGCCTGATTCTAACCGAGATTATAGCTATCAAAACAAGGCGAAGAGTGCAACCTGTATGCGGTGCTTCGGCTTCGCTGGGGGCCCAGCTGGACTCGAACCGCCCCACACCTCGCGACAACTCCAGGATTATTCATGCCTGCATGTACATCATGCAGAGCACGCAATACTGGATCGCTCATGGTTTGAGGTCGAAATGAAATGGATCGTCGTGGCTCGCGAGGCGCGGTGACCCTTCGCAGGTTCTCGCCCAGCAGGGCCCACATGACCTGTTTGCTGATTCGAAGGGGTTGGTGGGCCCAGCTGGACTCGAACCAGCGACACGCGGATTATGAGTCCGCTGCTCTGCCAACTGAGCTATGGGCCCGTTCAGGACTAGATGCCTGAATATTGTAAACGTTTGGGGCTGTTTGCTGAAGGGCAGCTTCAGTGCTTATTCACGCGGTATCTCGAAGCGGAACGTCGAGCCTTCGCCTTCTTTGCTCTCGACCGTTATTCGGCCGCCGTGAGCTTCCACGAGGCCCTTGCTGATCGCGAGGCCCATGCCGACGCCGCGCTTGCGCGAGTCGGTGCTCAGGTGAAGCTGTGAGAACTTGTTGAAGGCTTGCTCCATGAAGCGGTCGGGTATCCCGGGGCCGGTGTCGGCGACGGTGAAGACGATCGGATCGCCGCCGCTGTCGACCTTCACGTCGATGTGCCCCTCATCCGTGTACTTGATGGCGTTCGAGACGAGGTTCTCGAGCACGCGCTTCACGGCTTGAGGATCGACGTTCGCCTCCGTGGGCTCCCCCACCACTTCGGTGTTCAGCTCGAGTCCCTTCTCGCGGGCAAGGGCCGCGAACACACTGACCGTATCCTCGGCCATCGCCTTCAGGTCGACTTCCTTGCGCTCGATCGTCATGCCGCCGGCCTCGATCCGCGTGACGTCGAGCAGGTCGTTCACCAGCTCTATCAGCCGCTTGCTGCCTGTCTTGGCGATCGCCAGGAGCTCCCTCCCCTGCTTCGTGATGTCTTCCTTCATGTGCTGGTCCATCACCTGGATGGCGGTGTTCACAGCGGTGACGGGGCCGCGGAACTCGTGCGAAGCCGACTCGATGAACTCCGTCTTCATCCGGTCCGCCTCCAGCAACTGCTCGTTCACGCGCACCATCGATTGCTCCATCTCGAGGCGCTGGGCCTCGCGCCGGTCCTTGTTGTAGCGCCAGATTATCCACTGCATGAGGATGAGCCCGAGGAGAATGGCCGCGAGCGTCGCATATAGTATGCCGATGTTCTTGATCTGGTTGAACGAGGCCATCGCCCGGTCGACGTTTACGTCCGTGCCCAGGAGCGCGACGGGCTTGCCGGTGTGGTCGACGAGGTAGGCGGTCGCGCTGACCCAGGTGCCCCACCTGTCCCGCACGGGTCCGTCCACCGTCGGCTGCGTGCTCGCCTTGCCGGTGAAAGGCAGGAAATCCTTGGCCTTCGCCTCGAAATATACCTGGCCCGATTGGTTGAAGATATGGGCTTCGAAACCGGACCAGACGGCCGGCCCGCTGCTACTTCTCCCCGTCCGCCTCGGCGCCCTTCTGGTANCTGGGGACCTCGAAGTAGAACGTCGCGCCCTTGCCCTCCTCGCTGTCGAACCAGATCCGCCCGCCCTGNGCCTCGACCATGCTCTTGCAGAGCGCGAGGCCCATGCCGGCGCCGGTGGTCCNGAAATCGGAGGGCCTGTCAATCCTGGAGAATTTCTTGAAGAGCTCTTCCTTGAACGAGTCGGGGATGCCCGGCCCCGTGTCCCGGACCTGGAAGAGCAGCTTGGTGCCGGTCGCGCGAAGCTCCACTACGACCCCGCCGAAGTCCGTGAACTTGATCGCGTTCGCTATCAGGTTCTCGAGCACTCTCAGTATCGTGTGTGAGTCTACGACACAGTCGACCGGCCCCTCGGGCAACCGGGTTGTCAGGCCGACCCCTTTGTTCTTCGCGAGCGGCTCGAGCATCTGCGCGGTCTTCTTGACCAGCTCGGCGGCGTCGGCCTCTCTCGGACGCAGGACGAAGTCGCCCGCCTCGATCCTGGTGATATCCAGGAGGTTGTCCACGAGATCGACCAGGCGCGTGCTGCCGTTTCGCGCGACCTCGACGAGCGTCATCTCATCGGGGGAGAGCTTGGCGCCCGCCGTCTTGTCCAGGGTCTGCATAGCGATGTTCACAGCGTTGACGGGGCTGCGCAGCTCGTGCGAGGCAAGCTGGATGAAGTCGGACTTCACGCGGTCGGCCTTGAGGAGCTCCTCGTTGAGGCGGACTGCCGATTGCTCCATGTCGCGCTGCAACGCCAGCCGGCTGTCTTTGCCGTACTTCCACACAATCCACTGCAGGGCCACAAGGACCATCAAGGCCGCCGCCAGCGAATCGAACATGATGCCGAGGCGCCGCGTCTGGCTGAAGGAGTCCAGCGCGCTGGCCACGTCGACGTCCGTGCCGAGCAGCGCCACCGGCTTGCCTGCGCTGTCCGTGATGTATGCCGTCGCGCTCAGCCAGGTGCCCCATCGGTCTCGGACAGGGTCCTCTATCTCGGGGCGCGGGGGCCTCTTCCCCTCAAACACATAGAAGTCGGCCGGCTTTGCTTCGGTGTATGCCTGACCCGGGGGCGAGAAGTCCGGCGAAGAGGGGTCCTCGGCGTCGACCAGGAACACCATCTTGCCGTTGGTAGGGCGCATCAGGTAGACGAACCTGACTTTGGAGTCCGACCCCTTGATCCTCACGAGCGAGGCGCGCAGCCTCTGGTAAGCGGGTGAGTCCAGGTCCGCCGGACCGCCCTTCAGCGCGTTGAGGTCGTTGTAGTCCATCGAGGCGGCCGCCGTCGCCGCCTGTATCTTACGCTGCCTGAAATAGTCCTGTTTCTGGCCGTTGGCGATGCTGAAAGTTATNAGCAAGCCGGCAGTGAAGACTATCGCGATCAGNATGAAGGCGATGGCGCCGCGTATAACTGCCGCTCTCTTGATGGACATGTCGAGCTCCCTGCCGCACTTGAAATCATTATCGGCCAATTTCGGCGGCTGTATGAATTGCGCAGGCCGTTTGATTACATAGACGAGAAATGTCTTCAATCTGTTACACCGTTTCGGTGGGTAATTCTTGCGCAAAAACCACCGACGCGTGAAGACGAGTGGGATAGAATCCTCGCATGACCAGAATCGCGATCATAGAGAACGGCCCGAGCCTGTGCTCGTTCTTCGGCAGGGCGCTGGACAGGGCCGGGGTCGAGCACTTCACGTTCCGCGCGTGGCGTGGCGCGAGCTTTCCCGAGGAGTTCGACGCCTGCATACTGACCGGCGACTTCCACAACATCACGGACGGCCTCAAGGACTACCACCGCCGCGAGATCGAGTTCCTCGAGAGGCTTGACGGGCGCAAGGCCTTTGCCTCGTGCTTCGCGCACCAGCTGGTGGCCGTCGCGCACGGCGGGACTATTGTGCACCGCGAGACGCGACTGCTGGGGTGGGAGCGGGTCCATCCGGAGGGTGAGAATCTGCTGGACTTCGCGCCTGATTACGACGCCGTCTGCCTGAACATCGAGGCGGTGGAGCAGCCACCGACGGACGCCAGAGTCCTGGCTTCAAGCCAGGGGTGCCATTACCAGCTGCTCTCGTATGGCGACAACATACTCACGAGCCAGGGGCACCCGGAAATGGCGGTCCGCAACGGGCAGTGGCGCGTGAGCGCCCTTGCGCTGACGATCGCGGGAGGCCCGACGGCTGAGTGGAGGGGTTTTCGCGGCTCGCGCCCGAAGCGTTTACCCACGGAGAGCCCGTTTATGGGCGCGGTCGTCTCCTGGCTGTGCGCCTAGGTCAATCCCCCGCGACGGTCGTGCAGTCCTCGCAGAACCTCCAGAGCAGGATGGCCGCCACGAGCGCCAGCGCCCCGCCGAAGTAGAAGGCGATGGCCGGCCCGTTCACCTTGGAGCTCGCCCAGATAACCCCGAAGATGACGCTCGCAAGCAGTTTGAAGACGCCGTCGGTCATGTGGTACAGGCCGAAGGCGGTGCCTTTCATATCCGGGGGCGCGAGGTCGGCGATGTACGCGCTCAGGCAGCCCTGCGTGAGCCCGTAGAAAACGCCGTACACTGCGAACAGCAGCCACATGTAGGCCTGGCTGTGCGCGAGTCCGAAACCGACGTAGACGACCGCGTACAGCAGGAAGCCCATCAACAGCGTCTTCTTGCGGCCGATGCGGTCCGACAGCATGCCCCCCGGCGTGGACGTGGCGCTGTAGACTATGTTGAACACCATCCACACCAGGGGTATGAGATAAGCCTTCATCCCGAGGTTCTGCGCCCGCAGGAGCAGGAAGGCGTCGCTCGAGTTGCCGAGTGTAAAAACGGCTACGACGACCAGCAGCATCTTGTAGTGCCGGTTGAAGCCGGAGAGGCTCAGCCCCGGGAACCTGGCCTTGCCCTCGAACGGCAACTCCTTGAGTCCGAA
>JGI24138J36424_10000601_pt1 | contig 11442 bp, 11 predicted proteins | sample BarGraNGADG00312_2_FD_36424 | JGI IMG/M metagenome (IMG submission 36424) | reverse complement strand
AAGCGTGTGCAGGACGTCCGTCGCAGGGGTGATGGGGTAGGCGCCCAGAACCAGCGGCAAGCCGAGGCAATGAGCTGCAGCCACCAGGCCGTAGGCGACGGCGGTGCTGCCGGTGATGTTGCGGTAGGTGCCGGCCCGCATCTCGGCCGGGGCGATCTCGTAGGTGACCGCGAAGTCCTGCGTGATCTCGCCGTAGTTGAAGCCTGCGTGCAGGGCCGCGAGGTTGGCCTCGAGAATGTCGGGCTTGGGCCCGAACTTGCTCGTCAGGAACTTCTCGGTTCCCGTGGTCGGGCGGGTGTACAGCCACGACAGCAGGCCGAGAGCGAACATGTTCTTGGCCCGCTCCTTGTCCTTGCGGGACAGGGGGAAGTCGGCGAGCGCGTCGACGGTGAGCGAGGTCAGGCTGAGCGGGTGCACGTGGTAGGCGTCGAGACTGCCATCCTCAATCGGAGACACCTTGTAGTCGACCTTGGCAAGGTTGCGCTTGGTGAACTCATCGGTGTTGACGATGATCGTGCCCCCGCGCGGCACATCGCCCAAGTTGGCCTTGAGAGCGGCTGGGTTCATCGCCACCAGGACGTCAGGTGCGTCGCCGGGGGTCAGGACGTCGTGGTCCGCGAAACGTAGCTGGAAGCTCGAGACGCCCAGCAGCGTGCCCTGAGGCGCCCGGATCTCCGCCGGGTAGTTGGGCAGGGTGGAGAGGTCATTGCCAAGCGCCGCGGTCTCTGAGGTGAAACGGTCTCCGGTGAGCTGCATGCCATCACCCGAGTCCCCCGCGAAACGAATGACGACACCGTCAAGACGCTCAACTCGCTTGATACTCATGCGTGCGTTCCCACCAGGTTTCTTGGATGTCCCAATACGTCCCTTTGACGTCAGACCTCCATTTATGCTACCTCCCGCTCAGATCGTGGACCTGCTGAGTCTGCGATGTGGACGCCTCGCGTGGCGGTCGCTCAGGCAGCCTTGGGACCTCCCGAGAAAACACCTGCCGCCAATGGCTAGGCTGTGCCGCGTGTCCCCATACCTCACCGTCGCCGGAGCTGTCCTGGCCGGCGGATTCCTGTTTCTTGCAGCCATGGTGGCCGGCCGGCTGTTCGCGCCGGCTGCGCCGACAACCGCCAAGCTCACCACGTATGAGTGCGGCGTGGACCCCGTTGGCCAGGGTTGGGCGCACACCAATGTGCGCTACTTCCTNTACGCGTTTCTNTATGTGATCTTTGCCGTCGACGCGGTCTACCTGTTTCCGTGGGCCACCGTGATCCGCAGCGCCGACCTCGGCATGGCCTCCTTGGCCGAGATGGCCATCTTCATCGGCGTGCTCCTGGTTGGCCTGGCCCACGCCGCCCGCCGCGGGCTGCTCAGGTGGGTCTGATGACGTTGGGTCTGATGACGTTGCATGCCGTGGTGACGCGGTGAAGGTCGAACTGCCCATGCCTCGTGTCGGGCCGATCACCGGCGATGCGCCGCGCCCGATCAAGGTCGTCCTGAACTGGGGCCGGCGCTACAGCCTGTGGGTGTTCAACTTCGGACTGGCCTGCTGCGCCATCGAGTTCATCGCGGCGTCCATGGCGCGGCACGACTTCATCCGTCTCGGGGTCATCCCCTTCGCGCCGAGCCCTCGTCAGGCAGACCTGATGATCGTCTCGGGCACGGTCACGGACAAGATGGCCCCGGCGATCCGAAGGCTGTACGACCAGATGCCCGAGCCCAAGTACGTCATCTCTTTCGGCTCCTGCGCCAACAGCGGCGGCCCCTACTGGGACTCATACTGCGTGACCAAGGGCGTAGACCAGCTGTTCCCGGTCGATGTCTATGTGCCGGGCTGCCCGCCGCGACCCGAGGCTCTGCTGCAGGGCATCGTCCATCTGCAGGAGAAGATCGCCTCAGAGACATTGTCCGACAAGGCCATTCGTGCCAAGTACGCCGGGTCGCGCCGCGCCGCAGCCGGGGAGGTCACCCGGCCTTTGCTCACCAAGCCAGAGATTGCCGAGAGTCACACCAGCGGGGAGGAGTCGTGATCGAGACGCCCTGCCGCGATGTGCCCTTGCAGGAGTGGACGGCCGCGCTGACAGCGGCTCGTCAGGAGGGTTTCGACTTCTTTGACTGGCTGACCGCAGTCGATGAGACGGACGCGCCGGAGACCCCCGGCTTCGACCTCGTCTGCCACCTCATGAACAGCTCAACCGGAAGGGGTGCTCTGGATCGCGTTCTCGTGCGCACCCGGGTGCCAAACGGCCAGCCCGCTGCCAGTGCGACGGGCCTGTGGGCCGGTGCGGCCTGGCATGAACGTGAGACCCATGAGATGTTCGGCATCGACTTCGAGGGATTCGACGACGGGACCGGACTCGGTCTGCGACCACTTCTGTTGCCCAACGGCTTTGACGGAACACCGTTGCGCAAGTCCTTTGTCCTGGCAGCACGCGCCAGCAAGGCATGGCCCGGCGCAAAGGAGCCGGGCGAGGGCGGGCCATCGCACGCGGGTCCGCACGCCGAGAAGCCAGGCCGTCGCAAGATCACGGCACCGGGCGTGCCCGACATCACCTGGGGACCGCGATGAACCCTGTGCTCGACGTGGTGCTGCGTCTGGTGGTCCTGCTTCTTGCGTTCGTCGTGATGTCGTTGGTTGTCGGCCAGACCGAGCACAAGGTGATGGCGCACATGCAGGGCCGACTGGGCCCGATGTATGCCGGCGGATACCACGGCTGGGCTCAGCTGGTCGCCGACGCGGTCAAGTTCGTCCAGAAGGAGGACGTCTGCCCGCGTGACTCCGACCGGTGGGTGTTCAAGCTGGCACCTGCAGTCGCGTTGTCGCCCTATCTCGTTGCACTTGCTGCCATTCCGTTCTCCGCGACATTGGTCGTGGCAGACGTCGGCGCCGGTGCGCTGTTCGTGCTGGCGGCCATCGCCGTCGGCATCCTCGGGGTCTTGATGGCGGGTTGGTCGAGCGCCAACAAGTACTCCCTNCTCGGTGGCATGCGTGCCGCTGCNCAGCTGCTCAGCTACGAGCTGCCCATGGTCCTGTCGGTGGCGTCGGTCGCTCTGGCGGCAGGGACGCTGTCCCTGACCGGCATCGCCAACGCGTGGCACCCGCTGTGGTTGCTGTGGCAGCTCCCGGGCGCGTTCGTCTTCCTGACCGCGGCGGTCGCCGAGCTCAAGCGANNGCCCTTCGACATGCCGGTGGCCGANCCCGAGATCGTCATGGGACCGCTGACCGAGTATTCCGGGCTGAGATTCGCGTTCTTCATGCTCTCCGAGTACGCGGGCATCGTCGTGATGTCGTTGTTGTTCACCGTCCTCTTCCTGGGCGGGTGGCACGGTCCGTTCTCAGACGCGCTGGGGCTGGGGCTGGTGTGGACGCTGCTCAAGAGCGCTGTCATCTCCGTGTTGATCATCTGGTTGCGCGTGTCCTGGCCGCGCTTGCGTGAGGATCAGCTTCAGCGCTTGGCCTGGCTGGTTCTCGTCCCCCTCGCGCTGGCTCAGCTGGCCCTGACCGCAGGATGGGTGGTCTTGAGCTCACAATGACCGAACACCAGCATCCCCAAGAAAGCCCGAGCAAGGCGTCCAGGTTCAGCGGTATGGTGCCCGGCCTGATCAAGGGGCTGGCCACCACCGCCAGGACACTGGCGAGGCCGAGCCACACGGTCGAGTACCCCGACGTGAAGCCTTACCTGCCACCGCGCACCCGAGGGGTCATCGCCCTGCTCGAGGAGAACTGCACNANCTGCATGTTGTGCGCGCGTGAGTGCCCGGACTGGTGCATCTACATCGACTCCCACAAGGAGACGCTCCCGGCGACCACCGAAGGCGGACGTGAGCGTCAGCGCAACGTGCTCGACCGGTTCGCCATCGACTTCTCGTTGTGCATGTACTGCGGCATCTGCATCGAGGTCTGCCCGTTCGACGCCCTGCACTGGAGTCCCGAGTTCGAGTACGCCGAGTTCGACATGCGGGACCTGCTGCACGAGAAGTCCAAGCTCGGGCAGTGGATGCCCACCGTGCCACCACCGCCGGCACTCGACCCGAGCTCGGCTGAGCCGCAGGAGATCACAGCGGCGAACAAGCCTGCTCGAACGGCCCCGAGGGGACGCTCATGACGTCGCTGGACATTCTCTTCGGTGCTGTGGGCCTGATTGCGGCGGCGAGCGCGGTTCTTGCGGTCACCACCCAGCAGCTGGTGCACGCCGCGCTCTGGCTCGTCGTCACCCTCGGCACCTTGGCCGGCTGCTATCTGGTTCTTGGCGCCGAGCTGGTGGCCCTGGTGCAGCTGCTCGTCTATGTCGGCGCAGTCGTTGTGCTCGTGCTCTTCGCGCTCATGCTGACCCGCGCGCCCTTGGGTCGCAGCCCAGAGCACAGTTCCGGTCCCATCCAACGGATCGCGGGAGCGCTGATCGGCGCAGGTACCACGGCACTGTTGGCGGCGGTCCTGTTGCCGGCCCTTGGCGGAAAGCTCCTGTCGATCAGAGCGGGAGACACTCGAGGGATTGCAGCCCAGCTGTTCGGGTCGTGGGTGTGGCCCTTCGAGCTTCTCTCGCTGCTGCTGCTTGTGGCCCTGGTCGCTGCGTTGGCCGTCTCCCGGATGCCGGCCTCCTCGGATGAGGGGGAGTCCGCATGATTCATCTGTGGCTTCCGCTCATGCTTGTCTGCGTCCTCGTCGGGGCGGGGGCCTACGGCGTGATCGCCCGGCGCAACGCCGTGCTGGTCCTGATCGGGGTCGAGCTGATCCTCAACGCTGCCAACCTTCTCTTTGTCACGATGGGCTCGGTGCTCGACGAAAAGCTGCACACCGGCCAAGTCTTGCCGTTGTTTCTCATNACCATCGCCGCTGCCGAGATGGGGGTCGCGCTGGCCGTGATCCTGGCGCTGTTCCGCGACCGTGGCCACATCGACCTGAGCGAGNCCGGTTNATGACAGATCCCGTTTCCCTGGCCGTCCGGCTGGTCGTCCTCGTCCCCTTTGTCGCCTCGATCCTGGGTCTGTTGGTCGCTCGNCGCCGGCGGGCCAGTGCGTTCATCGCATCGGCCGGTGCCGTGGTGAGCCTGCTCGCCGGCTCATACGTCCTGTATGCCATCCACCACGACCCGTTCACGTCCGAGGTCTCCACCGTTGGAGCGCTCCCGCTGGGGCAGCTACAGGTGCCGTTGCACCTCNTGGTGGACGACCTCAGCGCGATCGTCGTGGTCGCCGTGGCCATCGTGGGACTGGCGGTCCAGCTCTTCTCNAACTGGTACCTGCATGAGGACGACCGCTTTGGGGTCTTCGTCGCGTCGGTCTCCNTGTTCCTGGCAGCCATGCTCTTGGTGGTTCTCTCCGGTGACCTCGTGCTCACCCTCATCGGCTGGGAGGTCATGGGCTGGTGCTCCTACCTGCTCATCGGCCACAACAGCCGACGTGAGTCCGCGAGTCGGGCAGCCACCAAGGCGTTTCTGGTCACCCGCGTCGCCGATCTGGCTTTCGTCATCGGCCTGATCATCCTGGCGTCCGGCGTCGGAACCACGTCCATCGCCGTCGTGATCGACAAATGGCCCGGTTTGTCGGGATCGACCCTGACGGCCGCGCTCCTGTGTCTGCTCGTCGGCATCGCCGGCAAGTCGGCGCAGTTCCCCTTCCACGACTGGCTCCCGGATGCGATGGAGGGCCCGACCCCAGCCTCGGCGCTCATCCACGCCGCGACGATGGTCGCCGCCGGTACGTTTGTCCTGGCCCGCCTCTTCGACATCTTCGTCCTGTCGGACCCGGCTCGCCTGGTCCTCGCGGTGAGCACCGCCGTGACGATGATCGGCGCAGCGGTCATCGCCTTTGGTCAGTCGGACCTCAAACGCATGCTGGCCTACTCCACCCTGAGCCAGATCGCGATCATGTTGTCGGCTCTGGCCGTCGCGCCGGCTGCCGTCGGAAGTGGCCCCGCGGTGCTGCACCTGTTGTCGCACGCGATGTTCAAGGCATTGCTGTTCCTCGCGATCGGGTGGCTCAGCGTCCTGGTCGCCGGCACGGCGGCGACGAAGATGACGGGTGGAGTGCGCTATCACCCGCAGCTGAGATGGCCCATTGCCATTGGCCTGCTGTCGCTTGCCGGAGTCCCGCCGCTGGTCGGGTTCGTCTCCAAGGAGTACGTCCTTGGCGCGGCTTTCGACAACGTCACCGAGCTGGGTTCGGCCGCAGGATGGATCGTCCTCGTCTCGTTCGGGGTGACGGTGGTGCTCACCGCGGCCTACTGCACCCGTGCCTGGCTGGTCCTCACCCACCTGACGNCCGAGGAGGAGGCCATCCGCCAGGCCACGATCGNGGCGTCGCGAAAGGTCGAGGACGTCAGCATCGTCGAGATCTTCACCCAGCCGGCACCTCGCACCGCAGCCGGCTCGTCGCCGCAGACAGGGCCGCCTGTCGTCGAGCCCGATCATNGCCATGCCGACATATTCCGTGGTGCCCGNCTGGCGATCGGCGTCCTCGCTTTCCTGTCCGTGGTCGGAGGGCTGATCATCTTCACCCCACTTGTGGGGGTCGAAGCACACCTTGTCTGGTACCTGGCAGCATCCTCGTTGCTCCTGATCCTGGGGGCCTGGCTCGTGGTGCGGCGGATGGCGTCGATGACCGACAGTGGTGATGCGGCCGACCTCCTGGGCGCCCGCCGAATGGCTTTGTTTGACAAGGGTTTTGGAGCAGACGGTGTCTATGTCGCAGTGGTGTCCCCGGTGGTCAAGCTGGCCCGGGTCGTGGTGACAGCAGACCGCGAGGTCATTGACGCCTACGTCCGCGGCACCGTCGTGGCGACGCGCTGGGCCGGCCTTGCCGGCGAGCGGGCGCACACCCGCAAGCCGTCCTCGTACCTGGTGTGGTTGTTGTTCGGACTGCTGGCGGTCGGCGTGTCGGGCGTGACGTTGTGGTGATCCTCCTGCTTGCCCTGGTGATCCCGGCCGTGACCGGCACCGCCCTGATCCTGTATGGGCGAGTCNTCAGGCCCTCAGCCGAAGGCAACGCCAATACGCTCAGCCTCGTCGCCAGTGTGGCTACGGCCGGCTTCGTGACTGCTGCGGTGNTCACTCGCCCTGTGCTGGACCAGCCGTGGCTGCCCTCGCTCGGGGTCCGGATGCATTTCTCGGTCGACGGCATCAGCGCGCCCCTGTTGATTCTCACCGCCGCTCTCAGCATCGCGGTTGTGCTCAACGCCCGATCGCGCCCCCCGCATGGNGGCTCGTCCTCGANGTTCTACGGATGTCTGCAGCTGGTCGAGCTTGGCGCGCTGGCAACGTTCCTCGCTCGNGACGCCGTCATCTTCTATCTCTCCTTCGAAGTCGTGCTCATCCCCATGTGGGTGCTGATCTCNCGCTACGGNGACTCCCACGATCTNGCCGCCCGNGCCGACGCATCAGGTCGCTTCGTGCTCTACACGGTGCTTGGTTCCACACTCATGCTGATTGGCATCCTCGCCCTCGTGCAGGCTTCGGGCACGGCNAACCTGGACGCCCTCGCGGCCGCCCACGGCGCNGGACTGGCACGGCATACGCAGATCATCATCGCGGCGCTGCTCCTGGTCGGAATGGGAATCAAGATCCCGGTGTTTCCGCTGCACACCTGGCTGCCGCCCGCCCACACCATCGCGCCAACTGCCGGATCGGTGATGCTGGCAGCCGTTCTGCTGAAGATGGGCACGTACGGGGTCGTGCGGTTGGTGATCGCGCCACTGCCCATNGGATTCGGTGCTCTGGCGCCGGCGTTCGCCGTCGTCGGCGTCGTCGGCATCGTCTGGGGAGGCCTGGCCTGTCTGGTCGAGAACGACCTCAAGCGGCTCATCGCCTACTCCTCCGTTGCGCACATGGGCTTCGTGGTGCTTGGGCTGTCGAGCGGGACGACAGCGGGGCTGCAGGCGGCGTTGTTCGCCAACATCGCCCACGGCGTGGTGTCCGCCCTTCTCTTCTTCCTCGTCGGCGGCCTCAAGGAACGCTGGGGATCCGCAGACCTGGCCACCGCGCGCGCTGCACTGCGTGAGGTCTCGCCGCGCCTCGGTCTGGCCCTCGTCGTCGGCTTCGCCGCGTCGCTCGGCCTTCCCGGCCTGGTGGGCTTCTGGGGCGAGTTCCTGGCGATGTACTCCGCGTGGAACCCGGCGCCCGACCGTCCCCAGACTCTGATGCGTGTCCTGGTCGTCGTGGCCGTGCTGGGCGCTGGAGTGGCCGCGGCATACTCGCTGCGTGTGCTGCGGCTGATCTGGTCCGGCGACCGCACAACTCCAGCGCATGAGGACGCCCGCGGCGGCGAATGGTCCGTACTGGCAGTCCTGGTTGCTGCTGTCCTCGTCCTGGGTGTCGCCCCCGGACTGGTGCTGAACTCAACCTCCAAGGACGTCGCCGCCATCACCATGGAGGTGTCCCGATGAGCCAGGCCGTCGTCAGCGTGAACGCCGGGATTCTGCTGCCGGTGCTCGCACCGGCCCTCGGAGCGGCCGTCGTCCTGGTCACCGATGTTGCGGTCCAGCACCTGCGCCGCGTGCACTACGTGATCGCGCTGACCAGTCTCGTGGTCGGCGCCGTGGCCACCTTCGCCGGCTTGGGCGTGGTCGCCGGAGCTGCTCGCCGCACCTTGTGCCTGCCAGCTGGTGGCCAGTGCATGTATGTCGCAGACTCTGTGGCCTCGACCCTGCAGCTGGCCGCGCTGTTGGCTGCCGCCCTGACCCTGTTGCTGAGCTGGCCTGACGACAAGAAGCAGTCGCCCGGCAGCACCGCGGTCATCATGAGCATGGTCCTTACTGCGACGGCGGGGGCCACGGCCGTTGCCGGTGCTCACGACGTCGGCTCATGGCTGGTCGCCCTCGAGCTCGCCACTCTCCCGACGGTGGCGCTGGTCGCCCTGCGGGGCGCGCGCTCGGCGATCTCGGGGGCGATCGCCCTGCTCACCGCCGCGTTGGTCTCCTTCGCCCTGCTGGCGCTCTCGGCTGCCCTGTGGTTCACGGCCACCGGAAGTGGGTTCNTGACTCCCGCAGCTGCGCTGGCGGGTTTCCACGATCCGGTGAGNCGCCCGATCCTGGTCCTGGCTGTGGTTGTTCTCATCGCCGGGATCGGCTTCAAGCTCTCTCTGGTGCCGTTCCATGCGTGGACTCCTGAGGCCTATGACGGAGCCCCCTTGCCTATCGCCGCCTTCCTCGCCGGTGTCTCCAAGATTGCCGCGCTGGCCGCTCTGCTCGTCGTGATCCAGGCCATCGCGCCGCTTGGTGAGCCGCCACTTGCCGCCATGGCGATCGTCGCGGCGGTGAGCATGACGCTGGGAAACATCATGGCGCTGCGACAGGACGGCGTCGTCCGGCTGCTCGCGTGGTCGACCGTGGCACAGGCCGGCTGGGTGGTCCTGCCGCTGGCAGCCGTCTCCGCGGCTGCGGCACACGCCTCCGGGGCCTACCTTCTGGCTTATGTCCTGGCCACGCTCCTGGCCTTCGCCGTGGTCGCTGCCCTGGTGCAGATCAGGGGAGCGGCACGCGCGCGCGACCTCACGGAATACCGCGGCCTCTTGAGCGCCCACCCTGTTCTGGCCAGCGCGCTCGGGCTGGCCTTGCTGTCGCTGGCCGGGCTGCCTCCAGGCGTCCTCGGTCTGGTGGCAAAGGTCGCCGCGCTGCGGCCCGTTGTCACCAGCGAGCTGTGGGTGCTCGCCGTCGTCGCGGCTGTCAACGCCGTCCTGGGCGTGGCCGTCTACCTGCGCTGGCTGCTCAAGGTCATCTCCTCACCGGATGCCCCAGAGCAGGCTTCCCTGCCCGTGGTGCCGGACGGGGCTGCCCCGGTGGCGGTACCAGCCACTCGGGCACATCCCGCGACGCTGGTGGCTGTCGGTCTCACAGCGGTGGCACTGGTGTTGACCAGTCTTAGCCCGCAGATGCTGTTGGGGATGCTCGGTCGGTAGCTACGTCCAGCGGAGTGGCGTCTGACAGCTCTCCGGAACACCTCACCGATAGCCACGTTAGGAGAACATGCACAACCACTACAACGGACTGAAGACGACGCTGCTCTTCAGCGGCATCTTCGCCGTCCTGCTGGCGCTCGGTTCCCTGGTCAAAGGCGGCCAGTACATCTGGGTCTTTGCCCTGTTCGGGGTTGTCATGACTGCCTACGGGTACTGGAACAGCGACAAGATCGCGATCAAGGCGATGCGCGCTCGCCCCGTCAGCGAGGCTGAGGCCCCGGCGATGTACCGCATCGTGCGCGAGCTCTCGACGGCTGCGAACAAGCCGATGCCGCGCTTGTTCATCTCGCCCACCGAAGCGCCCAATGCCTTTGCCACCGGCCGCAACCCCTCGAACGCGGCGGTCTGCTGCACCGACGGGATCCTGGCGCTGCTCGACGAGCGCGAGCTGCGCGGGGTCCTCGGCCACGAGCTCATGCACGTCTACAACCGCGACATCCTGACGTCCTCGGTAGCCGCAGCGATCGCCGGGGTCATCACCAGCGTCGCCCAGATGTTCATGTTCATGAGCATGTTCGGCGGCGGTGGCAACAACGATAACGACCGGGCCAACCCGCTAGGCATGCTGCCGACGGCCATGCTCGCTCCCCTTGCTGCCACGACGATCCAGCTGGCGATCACCCGGACGCGTGAGTACGACGCCGACGAGGACGGCGCCAAGCTCACGGGCGACCCGTTGGCCCTCGCGTCGGCGCTGCGCAAGCTCGAGCGCGGTACGGCCGCAGCACCTCTGGCGCCCCAGCGTGACCTCGTCAACGCCAGTCACATGATGATCGCCAACCCCTTTCGCCCCAAGGACGTCTCGCGGCTGTTCGCGACCCACCCGCCGATGGCGGAACGGATTGCCCGCCTGGAGACGATGGCTTCGGGGTATCGCGGGTACTGACAGCGACTGACCGGGTCCGCAGCGACTGACCGGTACGGCCGCGGCTGACTGGGACCGCAGTGACTGACCGGGTTCGCAGCGATTGACCGGGACCGTTCGTACCGACCTGCGGCCGCCACCTGTGGTCGCTTCTGGAAGAGTGCGGGCATGACCAACCTGACCCGTTTGGAAGCGGGGGCGCGAGCCGCCCTCATCGATGTCACCGGATACCGCGTCAAGCTGGATCTGGCCCAGGGTGCCACAACCTTTGAGTCCTGCAGCACGGTGCGTTTCACCTGTGCGGAGCCGGGGGCGTCGACGTTCCTTGACGTCAAGCCGCAGCGGCTCCACCGAGTCANCCTCAACGACGTACAGATCGACCTCAGCGGGTTCGACGGTGAGCGGATNGCGTTGACCTCGCTAGCCCTGGCGAACGAGGTCGTGGTGACGGCGACGATGCGCTACAGCAACGACGGGCAGGGCCTGCACCGTGCGGTCGACTCGGCAGACGGGCGACACTACGTCTACGGGCACTCGTTCCTGGACGCTGCGCCACGGGTCTTCGCGTGCTTCGACCAGCCCGACCTCAAGGCCCCCTACGACGTCAGCGTGACCGCCCCGCCCGAGTGGATCGT